>CEWH01004843.1_pt1 | contig 31418 bp, 16 predicted proteins | sample 531231 | NCBI WGS metagenome assembly CEWH01 (sample SAMEA2622316, study PRJEB7988) | marine metagenome | biome: marine biome (ENVO:00000447); feature: surface water layer (ENVO:00002042); material: "saline water (ENVO:00002010), including plankton (ENVO:xxxxxxxx)" | depth 5 m | reverse complement strand
GTCTTCATCGGTGTATAGGTCTGAATGTTCGCTTGGGTCTTGCCCCTCATATTTCTTTGGAATACGTGGATTTACTCTGTACCTCGGACCTCTTTCTCTAGGTTTGATTTTTACTGATTTGACTACGGTATCGGGTTCTCCGTGGCTCTTTGAATTATTATCAAAGTCAGTGATTTCTCCACCTGTTACTAGTTTGGCACTCTCCCAATCTACTTCTGCTCTACCTCTTACCATGACGTGTGCCGATGGTTCACGAAAGTTAAATGGCGCACTGTTAAGGTATACTACCCCGTCAATCTCTACCCTTTCAACATATATTGAATCAAACCCTTGTGAATCTCTAGAATATTGTATAATCTTTCTGTCGCCCCACTTTGCAATGTTAAAGTAGTGAAGTCCTCCTGCAAAGCGTTCACGTCCTTTTGGTATAGGTGTTGGGTCCCCAACCACGTAAACATCTTTGTTGGTATCTAGTGTTGCCCCATCAAACGATTTGCCTGTGATATCCTCGTCCGTATCAGCATTGTAGAAATGGCTTGTACCATCTTCGGTCTTATCCCTGCGGACTACTTTGATTGGAGGGTTCAATTTGGATATGGGAACTGTTTGAGAAATCAAGTCCGCCGACTTTAGCCAAGGGTATTTGTTCACTGCTTCACCGGGAAAGAAGTTGGAGTTGTTTAGAACCATGGCGGCATTCATATAATCGTCGTCATCAACAGGAATCACAGTATCAAACTGCGAAGCCTTGCGCTTTTGATGGTATGCAAACTTAGATGCAGCCTTTGCTTGGCGTGGAGTAATACCACTTCTTGATGATAGTTTCATTTCGTGTTGTTGTGGTGATTGGTTGTTTTGTAGGTAAACAATGTGTAGGTGTGGAAGACTGTCTTTCATTCGTAGTGCCATCGTAGGTGAAGTGTACATTACTGTCTTTGGTGCCTGTAGTTGTTCCTTAGTATATCCATAACAATGTCCTTTCTCGTCCATAGTCCAATAGGGCATTTGGTCGGCTTTGACTAATTGCATGAATGATTCTTTATCGTGGTCTACAGAATCTCGGTTAGGTACACGCCCTACGGGTGAAGGTTGCGTGGTGTGCATCGGACATATCTGGTATCCGTGTCGTCCTAATTCTTTGGCGACTTCACGGCGACCGCTTCCCATTGGGCCTGCAATTACTATCGTGGATTGGCTCGGTTGTTGGACAACACCACGAACGTCCTTTTTGCAGTGTTTTGGATTAATCATCGGTTGCACAGGGAAACTTACGTTTGCTGCAGGTAAAACATCTGCTTCGGGTGATTCTGTTGTTTCGTTATCCGACGTCGTGTCCGACGACGGTTCCAATAACTCGTCACTTTTCACATCGTAAACTTGAGCGAGAACTTGACCCACACGGCTGTAAACTTCTGATGCTGCGCTGACTCCGTAATCTTCTCTTGAAGGAATACCTAGAATGTTTAATTTTGCAGGGTATGCAAAACCAAGTGTGGCTGTGGCAATATACCCGTCCTTTAACGGCATTCGTATGTATATTCCTTGTCCATATGACATACGGAAATTGCTACCAAACTTACCATCATTCCCGACTATTTTACGTGGGTCGTAATCTTCAAACAACATTTCAGCCGTGTCTGGGTCAATGGCAATCTCATATGATGCGCCATATTGAACATTGTAGGGCATTTTGGGTGGAGGGTTAGGAATTACATTATGTTGTAAAATATGCTCAATGGTTTCAATGTCCTGCTTGTTTCGTACTGCAATGTAGGCATCGCCATATTGCCCTGCTTGAAGTAGTCCTTCTTGTCTTGCTGTGGCTGCTGCGCTAGTGAACATATACGGGTGGTGGGCGGTTCTGTCAGCCATGTGAAATATCTTACACAGTAAGTACAGGTCGCCTGCAATTGTTTGGAATTCTTCTTCTGTAATACCTCTTCGTCCTACATCTGATTGTAATAGAAGTGAGATGTGGTCTGTCAAATTTTGAGATAGTCCAATTTCTGGTGCTATCTCTTCTCTAAACATCTCAGCACCGATTACTGAATGGTGTCTGTTATCTTCCTTTTCTCTACGCTTTGCAATGTCATGGTATAGCCCAAGCATCAATAGAACATCTGACCTAGTCCAACCTGCTTCTATTTCAGTGTCTAAGTATTCTCGTAGTTTAGCCCTGCTTTCCTTGCTTAATCCTTCCCAAGTGTAAAGTCGGTCTTTACCGTCGGCCTTTGGCAAGAAGTGATACTTGGTCCACCAATAGACGTACATAGTGTGAGCAAACTCATCTCCGCCGTAATGAATCCAATCATAGTCTAAGCCTTTCAACTCACCAAGGGCGGTTGAGATGTGACGGTCGTCCAACCCTATTCGCTTCGCTACTCCTAAAGGGGTACCACTCCCCGGATTTTTTAATGGGGTTTCTTTCTTGATATGTGAATGATACTTGATGTTCATAATATGCCCAAAGCGTTCATTCATTTCTGCGACCCATTTTCTAGTAACCTTCTCGCAGAACTTCTCGTCTGATATTGCATCGCCCTTGTATTGTTCTTCAAGTTTTGATAGCATCGTATCTAAATCATCAATGAACTTACCTTCGTCCATTCGTAAGTAACTATTTCTTCCTTTATCTCCTTTGGTAGTTATCTCAAAGTGGTCTAAGCGATTAGCCATAATGGTGTAGTAATGTCTAATTCCCCACTTGTATGCAGCGTCAAGATACCATTGGATATCATCGGCACTACTGAAAGATGGTTCATCCTTTGATGGGTGAGTGTGATACATTACCTTTGCATTCTCAACGTGTTTGTTGATTTTAACATAAGGCATGATTAAGGAACCTTTTCTATGGTAGATTTGTTTTCCCACTACCCATCCATAGGACTCTCCTCTTCTTGTGACAAACGACCATAGTTTGTTGCGGAATGAAGGCGAATGTAATTCTGTTATTGGGTGTATACGGAACCATTTAGTTGGTTTCTTTACTGTCATTTTTCCTAATTCTTCTTCAAATGCTTCCACTGTTGTTGGGTTCTGGAAAGCAGTATCTCCAAAGAATCTACCATGTACTAGTGTTTGTACTGATGTTGGTGGATTGTTGCGCACATACTCTATCTTGGTTTCCTTTGTTGGAAACTCTACACTATGCTCTACACCGTCTACTTCAAACACTGCAACCTTTCCTAAGAACGGTTTTAGTGCCTGTAGTGCATATTGTTTCTGGATTTCATCAGAAAATAATACCGACCATGTCCCTTTGTTAGCATCAAAGTTAGATGATACTACATCAAACGACCCGTATACCTCTCCCGCCTTAGGAAAGCCAAAGACCATTTCAATCGTCTTCTGACTCGGTTCCATCGTCGTCGTCCTCCTCTTCAAGGTCCCCAAACAGCGAAGGACCATACAGGCTTGAGAAAGCCGAGGTCAATGTAACACTTGAGGTCTGCGGTGAAAATGACTGTTTAATCATATTGATTTCGTCGTCAGTATAACCTAGTTCTCTTTCCATTTGCCTTAGTTTTCTTGCTTTCTCTAATGCTTCATATTCCCATGTAGGATACTTTGATTGAATAATGGCATCAACATTTGCCGGCCCTTCTTTCTGTTGAGTTTCATTGTAAAACATTTCATACGCATCAATACGTTGTTCCCAATCAGGTGTTACGAATGCGGGGTTGATTGCAATATTGCCGTCAAGTACTTCTAGTAACTTACGTTTCTCGGCTTTAGTTAGTGGTGATTCTTTGCTTGCATCTTTTACATCAATATCCATTTGGTCAATGTTTTCATACCATTTATTAAAAAATTCTTCAGGCTCTAATTGTTCAGTTGGCTTGCCTGCATCAAACGCCACTCTTACACCTAAGGCATAATCTCTGGCTGCTTGTTCTTTATCTTCGTGGTATAGCCCCTTTTCAATATCATACCAAGACTTAGGTACAGTGTAGTCTTTGTCATATTGCGGTAATAACTTCGCTGCATCTTGACCTTCGCCAAAGTCGTCATAAATTGCAGTGGCAAATACACCTTGCGGTAATAGTGATGCATCTAAGTAGACCTTTTTGCCCCTAATTTGCACTGGACTTGGTGTTTGGTATCCTCCGCTTTGGCCTCTTGCTTGTGTACCGAATAAGTACAACTTTTGGTCGCCCGGTGGTTTGTCAAAGCCGTATGCACGTTTGTAAGCCAAATCAAACTCCTGTTCAATTTTCAAGAACTTGTCATCAGCAGGTGTTCCTCCTCTCACCATACGCTTTGGTTCATATCCATAGAATGCAGGGTTCTTTATGGCTTCAATTTGTGGGTAATCACCTTTCCATTGTACGCTATACAATGGTAGTGGTAGCGTCCTGTATTCATACTGGAAGTACTTTGATTTTTGATTAACCTCTTTAATTACCATCGCTGATAAATCAAATGGAGTAAAAGCATAATTATGATGGACTAAGTAATTGTAGGCTCTACGTCGCATACTTGTTTTCTCACTATAAGCATCCCTGCAAATTTGTGCGTGTTCTTTGAATGCTTTACGTATCTGTTTATCAATTTTCGTTAATGCTTTTTTGTCTTCCTTTTTGAATGCCTTAACCCAAGCCTTGAGGAGTTTTATCATAGGCTTTTGTGGTACTGTTCTAATGCATTCAAAGCCGTATTGTTCTACGATAACGTGCCAATCAATATTATATGAAAACGAAACCATAGACATTGCTATCATATCAGCCGAACTCATAAACCCTAACTCTGTACGGAATAGCCTGCTATATGGGTGAGTGTGAAACATGAAGTCGCAATCCAACATATCTGGGTGGAATTCGTAGTTTACTGCGCCTCTAACGTGAGAACTACCGTAGTGTATTTCATTGTCTTTGACAAACCCAACAAACTCTCTTCTTCGGTCCATTAAGTTGTACAATTTTCTCCACATATCAATAGGGGCTTGGAATTTACGTTTTTTGTGTACATCTCCTACAAATGACCTAGTAACTAATTCTTCAATGGACATTTTCACCGCTATCATCTTTTTGTCAGCACTTCTTGGTGACAATACCAATTCTTGTTCAAGGTTAGCCAAGTAATCAAGTGGTAGTTGAATGTGGTCTGGTTCTGGTGCAGGGTTTGGTCTTGCACCTATCTTGAAGCCTCCTGCTGCTTCTCCTTGTTCATGGTTAGCATCTAAGTAATTCAATGCATTCTTATCATCACGAACACCGACTATTCTTGCACTACGCATTCTTCGGGAAAATACTGGTTTATCTATGAGGATAACTTGTGTTTTTGCTGCTTTACCTTTGCCTTTCTGTTGCCTTCTATAGACTGAGAATGTTCCTTTTCTTTCTGGTAAAAGAGTTTCATATTGGACTTCTACAACAGTTGTAGGCTCAACAAAAATCACATCTTCTAATCCCGTTGTGGTTTCTTTCTCTTCAGTTGCCTTTTCTATAGATTGTTGGATAGGAATAATGTTTGCATTATCTTCTCCTAAGACTTGCTCAGTTAAGCGCATACGTTCTTCATCAGTGATGCCTGTAGTTCCTACACGTCCTAGACTTACGTAAGTAGTTCCATAGTTAGGTCGTTTCTTCATTACTGCGACATAAGCGGAGCCTATTCCTTTACCGTCAATCCATCGCTTACTTGTTTTGTCAATACCTATGATTACTGCATCAACGGTAAACTTTCTTTTCACCTTAATGCGACTGTCTTTGGTGTAAACAACCATACCCTCATGTCCGTCGGCTACTGTTATCTGTTCCCATAGAGAATCAAAGCGTTGATTGAAAGGAGTTACCAAGTGATAGTACTCAACTGGGAATATCCGGAATGTTCCAAATTCTTTCAGGATATCGTGCTTTTCTCGGAAGTCCATTTCCGGTGCAAACTCTTTTCCATCCAATTTTATCAAATCATGTGTAGCAAACCTAAGTTTGCTGAACATTTTGACGTTTTGTGTGGCCTGACCTTTACCGTACTCACCCTTAGCAGACTCCACGGTTTCTTCTCCCCCAGTAAGGGTAGTTTCTTTTCTGTTGATTACAGCAGTGACTCCTGCGGGTCCTGCGACTTTACCAAAGTCGTCGTATGCAATCATTTCACCAGTTATGATTGCTTCACGTAGTTTCATGCGTTTGCACAGTGTTTCAAACTCACGTGTAATGTGGTTATCCCACATTACAATGCCTCCGCTAGTGACAAGCACTGTTGTTACTTCTTCTGTTGTTGATGTTTTTCTTCCTCTTCGGTCAAGTCTAGTAACCTTGCTTGCTATGCGTTTACCGCCTATCTTGAAACCACCTGTTGCCCTATAGTGAATGACTCCTAACCAACCGTCTAATTTTGGTGTGACAATTAATTCTGGTTCTTCGGCCAATTCTGCTCTAGCCGTAGGGAAATCATACTCATGGAACTTGCTTCCTTTCTTCCACTTCTCGGCAATGAGAGTTGTTTCAAAGTCCTCAATCTTATCGGCTGAACGTAAGCATCTTGGTTCAATACCAAGTGTTCCTTTACTTTCGTATCCTCGTCCGATTTCTACTTCACTAAACCATGCGTCTACTAACAATGAAAGACTAGAGAAGTTCTTCATTACGTTATCTGGGTGCGCATCTATAGATGGGTCAAATGTAGTTAGTTGAGCAAGCGGTACAGGCACCCTAACAAATCCTGTTCCTACATTGTCTGTAGGTCTGTACTGTGGTTTGTAATGCATACCAAAGAACATACCAAGCATTGAATTCTTATCTTGGACACTCAAATCAATAAGTAACTGCTCTCGTATTTGCGCTTCTTCTATTGCTTTGGTTCCTCTTCCTACAACTACTTCTATTCCTTTTGCTAGTTGCTCAATGTAGGTATTAATTTCTTGGAAGGCGACGATATCTCCTAAGTGCTTTGTACCAAACCAGATTTGCCAAGAGTTTCCTGTAAACATGATAATGTAAGGCACATCATCGTTTTCTAATTTGGTCGCTAAGGCTCTAATCTTGGTACGGATTCTTTTGTCTGGGAGATTGGCAGGATTGTCAATATCAATACAACCCATCTTCATATTTTGACCAGTTATTGAAGGAGTCCACCATAGACCACGAAATGAATCGCTACCTATTGCGATAACATCTTTGTATTCCTTTACAGACATAAACTCTGTAATATCATCATCGGAGTCTACTGTTGTATATGGTTCGCCCTTTGGTCTTGATACTAATGTAGACTTTCTGTTGTCTACTTTCTTGGCGTTGAATGAGAAGTAAACACTGGCAAGTGGGTGGTGCATTGTTTTCTCTAGCATAAACTGTCCTACACGGTCAAAGTATTCGCTATTCTTTTTGGATGTAAAAATTGCATCGCTTAGTGCTTTTTGGTATGCGGGTGTTTCTTGCATTTCTGCAATTGTAAGTTTGCTCCATTCTGTAGCATCAATTCCTTCTAATGCTGCATATTCAATAGCACGTTCTTCAATAGTAAACGGCGCAGGTTCCCAAACTCTGTTCCGTTCAGATGTACCTAAATCTCCGTAGATTTCCTTTGCATGGCCTATAAGTAGGTCCCGCATTTCAACAAATAGGTCTTGGTTGTTTATCCCATCTGTAATATCCAAGATACGCTCAGAGGTTAGTCTATCTAAACTAGAAACACCTTGTATCATTTGTGATGGTATTCCTGTCCCTATTGGCGGGTAATACCAGAATCGCTTAGTGATTGACTCCTTACAGAACAATTCAATGTCTTGTACAGATGGTGGGTATTTACCTTCGGCTTCTAGTATACGAATGAACTTATCAAATTCACGGTAAACGAATTTGTAGTCCCTATCCATAATTACAACCCCGGTCTACGTACTACTTGCTCAGGTCTTATTTGGCGTGGAGATATATCTGTAATTGCTGCAACAATTGGTTCTCCAGATTGACTACCTCTTGGTCCTCGCATTTGCTGACGCATCATTTCCTTTGCTTCTTCATCAAATACCATTGCACTATATTCGCCTCGTACATTTGCAGGTATATCTGCAAAGGAGCGCATAATGTAGAGCAATGTTTGGTATGCAGGGAAGTACCTACGGCCAAGAATCTTAGCCTTGGAGTCTTGGTGTAATCTTTCAACAAAATAGCGTTGTAGTGTTGGTATATCGCTAATCATATTGATTCTAATCTTGTCAAGTGCTGCGGAAAGCCTTCCTAAGAATGTGAATGAATTGAAGTAGGTTGTTTCAAGGAAGTTCATATAATCAATAAGTAGTTCACGTTGCTCCTCTTCGTTTACCGTTTCTCCGTACACTTCTGGGTCTTTGCGTAGGTTGGCAACCGTGAATGTTGTGGCCCAGTGTTCTGGCACTAATGGGTATTGCATGGTAAGTTCTGAGCGATACTTGTCTACGGTATCAAGAAGTAGGTTCCACATAATATGCGGTTTCAAGTTTTCAGTAGATGCAATAGACAATGCTTGTTGTTTAATTAGCATCCACATTGTTGGTAAAATTTTCTTGTTTGATTGGTTCTTGTTTTTACCGCCCTGTCCCTTGCGATTCTTTTTCTTTTTCTTACCTGCTTGTCTAGCGGTTTCAGCAACATATGCATTTTGCTGAGTTACGTATTCAATGAAAATATCACGCAGTAATGCACTATCTAGTTTGAGGAAGATGACTTCTGGTTTTACTCTTTCAAGTTGGTACTCTTGGTCTTCTTGTAGACCTGCAGGTGGAATATACATTTCCTGTACTAACACGTTGCCCTTTAGTTGTGGTCCTGCGGTTGTTAGTGTTGGCGAAAATTGTGATATGGAACTAGACAACCATTGTACTTCGGCACCTAGTAGGTCTTGAGAGTAGAACTTCTCCATGTTTAGTGTCCCTGTTCGCATACTTGCGTACTGTGTTGCTAACTGTCCTAGTGTAATCTCCAGTCTTTGCTCAACTAGGAATTCACCGATTGGTTTTGATGAACCTCCGCTACCTCCGCCTCCTCCAACAGGCGAGCGCAAATTTGGCTCCTTGTTTTTGCCTTGGAACCTACTGAACTTCTTGTATCCTACGAAGTTGGTAATAAGCGTAGCATATGTTTCAAATGTCATGTATACGTCCATTACAATGCGCATGAATACTTTGTGAAGGTTGTCAATCTTACCTCCTAAATTCTTTTCTCGCATTTCTTCTTCATCTAACTCTACTTCGCTATCTTCATCATATACTGTAAATTCATTACGTTCCAGCCATGTTACTGCATTTTCATCTGGGCTACCATCTAATAATGGGTGAAGCGGGAATATTGCTTCTCCGTTGTAATCTCCTTTGTAAATTCGTGAAACTTGATACCTATCTGCGGGTCCTACTCTCTCTACCTTGCTGATGTAGAAAGTTTCCTCTGGGTCAAATTCTTCTTGTAATCCGAGTAGTTCCTCATCTTGATTGTCTGGTGGCCCGACTTGTAAATTATCAACTTGTTGTTGAAACCTATTGCGTACGGCTTCTTTTAGTTTAACTGCTGTACCTTCACCGAATGCTGCACGGCCTGCATTGAGTAATTCTTTGATGAAGTACTCTCCTGCCTTGTACATATTATCTCGCTGTGTTGCATTCTTTGCAATCCTAAAAATCACACTCGGCATTGCGACTCGTAAATCTGGTTCCTTGTTGTTATTCCTGCTAACAATTGTCTGTCCTCCGCAAGCGTCAATGATATTCTGTTCGTCCGGGGTCATAGTGGCAACTTGCTCTAAGTACATCTGATAATCTGGATGTGCGCAAATGTGTTTCGCCCATTCATAGAATAATCTTGGTGCGGTTTCAATACCTTCATTGTCTAAATCTCTAGCAATATTATTGATGTTTGATATCGGTTGATATTCAGTTTGTAGTTCGTTTGGTTCTCTATGTTGGAATTGGTACAGGTAGTCATATCTTTGTTGAGGTATATTGTCTACTATGTCGTCTATGATGAAGTCTAATCTATTGCCTATGTAATTGGCCAGTTTTGTTAAGTCACCACTTACTAACATAGTGCCTAAACTGGGTAGAAAGAAGCGTGTTGCTTGTGTTCCTGCGTGGAGTTGTTTATTGGCCCAGTGGGACATTCTTGCCTCAATTTGTGTCCGTCGCCTACTTTGTTTGACAAATGGCCCTGACGCTGCTGCTTCAAACCCAAAGAATCCGTTCAATTTGTCTAAGTATCGGCTCTCTACTCTTAGTCTGTTCGCAAGTCTATTCTCACGGTTTTCATTGGGTATAATACTTTGACGTTCAAGTGGGGCTCCATATTGTGTAGTTTTGAAACGCATAATAGGTAATGTTCTGAAACTTTGCCTAGCCCCTATTTGTACCAATGGCGACATTACTGTTTCAGTAGTGTCGTAATGTTCTTCAATTTGTTGAATATATTCGGCTAGTTCATCTTGGTCTGCTCTAGTCAAATCATTGGGGGTGAACGGAAATTCACCGGGGTCAATGTGTGGTCCCATTACTTGGCTTACTAGTAGTCTGTAATCGCCATAAACGTGGTAGTGAACTATGTCATCAAATGATAATTGACTGCGGTCGTCGGCGGCACCTACCCCTGAATAATCACGTAACATTGTGTAGTGAATTAACAAATACTCCTCAAGGTTCTTCGCAGCCTGTAGAGCCTTTTGTTTGGCGATATTAATGTCGCCGCCTTTTGGGGCTGCTACGTGTGCTTGCGACTTGATTGCCATACTCATGCCCCGACAATGAAAGCGATAGTCTTGGTCTTACCCTTACCGCTTACATTGAGGGTGACGGAGTACTCAGTTATGGATTTGCCGTCTTGATTAATTTCTTTGTCAAAGTCAGTTTTTGGTTCAATATCAAACGATGATTGGACAACTCCTTCTCCGTACTGTTGTTCGGTGTTCTTGTTGTCCCTCATTGAGGTTGTTCTCATTGTTTCTGACTTGCTGACAGATTTGGTGCTACCATCATTGAATGTTGCTTTGATGGTTGCTGTAAGCGAATCTTCTCCATTATGGATTGCAAAGATGTTAATTTCACCATTGGTATCAAATCCTACTAGGGTTTGCTTTTGTGTGCTTCTTACATTAAGTGGTTGGAGTACAAATCCTGTACCACGTTCTTGGTATGCGCCTCCTGCGAATAAAGTTAAATCTCTGGCAGGAAGTACAGATGGTTTACTTGTTAGCCAAAGGTATGTTAGTCCACCAATCAATGCAATGCCACCAAGGGCTCTTGTTGCTTCTCGTTCATCAGTGGTCATTCGCTTTGACCCGCCGCCATCATAATTGTATCCTACCATCTATTCACCTCAAAAGAAATTGGTTAGTGCGTCTACACCTCTACCTGCCTTCGCACTAGCCTGCGCAGGTAATGTTTTCAATCCTTTCGCAGCATTAACTACTACTTCAGGAATAAGACCTCTACCGGGGAATACTGCATCTTGCTTAACTAATACATCATATTCTTCTAGTGTATCAACCAGTCCTCTAAGTAAAGTAAAAACCAACAACACATCGGAAGCAGTATTGACTTTGTTCCATGTTCTGTTTTTCATACCGAACTGCTTGTACTTTCTTGTTCTTTTACTTAGGGTCATTAGTTTGGCCGAGTTGATTGCAAGAATGAAACTCAATGATAGTGCATCAATAGTCTTCCAACCCTGTGCGGATATGCCAAATAGTGTGTGATTTGCCATTAGCCCACCAACCAATTGATTCCTGTATCTGGGTCTACATCAAGACTAAAGGTTCCTCCAATGATACGCAAATCAATTACGTTGCCCTTTTCGTCTAATGCTGCATACAAGTCAGGTTCCTTGCGATGCCCCTTCTTTGGTTTTTTCTTTGGGAATCTCCCAAAGTCGCCAAATTCGTGAATGTACTTTTGCTTCTCGCCGTGTCCTTCTTTGTCTGAGCGATAGCCTACTGACCAACATCCTCCTTCTCCTACTCGTACTAATGTTGTTGGAATCTTGATGCTTGTTTTCTCAACTTTGTCAGGTGCTTTACCATTGAACTCTCTATAGAGTTTAGTTGCTTTACCGCCGCCGGGGTTGTTTCTAACTGTGCTAGTCTTGATGGCATCTCCATGTGCAATCAAAGTGACACTAGCCGTTCCTTTAGGTATTTCATAATCTAGATTTAGATTTGATATGGCGTTGCCTCCAAGTTCTACTGCTTTGTCTGAAAGTTCCTTTTGCATGGTTGCAACTGCCATAGCCATTCTCTTTTCAGCCATTGACGTTCTTCCTCCAATGATGCCTCTGTAGATTGCTTGTACTACTTCTCCAACGTCAGCACCAATGTTTCTACCAATGAACACTTCTGAAAATACTGTACCTAGTTTAGTATGCTTGCCTGTTGGTTCACCTGTCATAATAGGTATGACTCCGGCGGGATTTGCATAGGGTGAATCATCAAACATATCTCTGTATGCTTCTTCGTCTTCATCAGGGTCGTGTGGATTTACTTTCATTCCAGTCATTAAACGGAAGAAGTGTTCAGCATGGTGACTTAATGGCTCAGACATAGTCAATGCTTCTTCTGGGGTCACCCAAATATAGTGGTCATGTTCTTCTGAAAGTACTACCTTTGCACCTTTCTTTGGTCTAGCAAGGAAGCAGTGGTAACATTTCTTCATATCATGGTCTACGTGTACTGGAGTTAGTTCTTTGACAATCTTTACGTCCATGCCTGCTTCTTCTTTGGTTTCAATCATAGCGGTTTGTTTTGGTGTTTCGCCTTCTTCTAATTTACCGCCGGGTAACTCATAGAGTCCATGCATTGATGTTTCCTTTGGTGACCTACGTAGTAAGAGTACTTTCTTATCAGTTGCTCTTTGTACAATACAACCTGCTGCACGTCGGTACGATGATACATCAACATGACTTGGGTTGTCTAAATGAGCAGGTACTTTCTTGAATCGGTCAGCAAGTGCTGTAATCCCTGTGTATTGGTCTATGGCCAAGTAAAGACCGGGGATTCCTAATTGTCTGCCTACTTCTAGATTCTTTGCATTGTTGTCAAAGAAGAACCTAACATCGTAAGTTGATTGTAGGCTACTCAAGATATTCTTTTTCCAAGCCGCAGTTTCTCTTGCAGTCTCTGGTTTGCAATAAACCAAAGTTGCCCCGTATTTGTCGTTTGTTAGTGGGAAACCTAAGTTTCGTAGTTGGGACTTGGTTAATTCCAGAGTTGTGTCTGGTCTTCCGGTGATGTAAGCAATCTTGTAACCTTCCTTGAGCATGGCGTGTGCAAAGTCTACTGCGCCTATGATTGGCTTGTCAAGTGAGAACCTGTCAGAACTATAGAAGTACTCACGGAAAGCCTCTCTACCCTTCGGGTGCTGTTTCTTTCCTACTTGCTTGGGGTCAAACAAACCCATACGCTTTGCAGACCTCATTCGCTGACTTGTGTCTACTAATGTATCATCAATGTCTAGAGCGATTAGTAATTCAGGTTTGGTGTATGCGTAGCCTGTTGGCTGATAGTCATGTGTAGCCCTAGGTCGCATCTGTACTGGCGTAGTAGTGTTTAACATTTGAGGGCTTGGGTTATTTTTAGGTTTACCTTTGCCCTTGCCCTTGCGTTTGCCCTTACCTTTGCCCTTGCCTTTGCCCTTCCCTTTGCCCTTGCCTTGCTTCTGTTGGTTTTGGGGTTGGTTTTGGGCTTGTTTTTTCTTGTGTCCTTTACCAGATGAATTGTTTGCAGTAATTTCAATGTGACTGCCTATGTAATTCCAATATGATACGAATGAGATGAAGTCTACCCAGAGATAACCTCCGTCGCCGTAACCTTCTCCATAACTGTTTCTAATCAATACCCAACACTGGTTCAAATCATCTATTAATGGTGCATCAAGGTAATAGCGTGGCTTTTCATGTTTCCCCTTTGTATTGAGAGTCAAGAGTTGTTGTTGTTTCGGAGGGTCATCTGGTTTACCTCCTTGTTTTTGTGTTGTTGGTTCATCCAGTACTTTTGGTTTTGGGTCTTCTGGTTCGGATACTATGGTTTTTTGTTTGCCTTTCCCTATTCTTACTTCTATGTTCTTTGAAGGATAATTTCTTGCAATGATTTCTAATATGGTGTCTATTTCTTCATTAGTGAAATTTTTGTTTCCAAGATTCACTTTGATTTCATTGGTCTTATGGTCTACTTGGATAAATTTCTTTATTGCTGCTATTGACAGACCAAGGGCTTTGTTTAGTTCCTGATACATGAAACTGCCACCGCCCTTATGTGAGCCGTATCTAGAATATTTTCCTGTCTTTTTGGTATGTTTTAGTGGGTCCATTCTAAGGCGTGGGTTCTCCAGTATACCGGGTGCTTTGATTGCTTCAGTTACTTGCACGCCAACAATGCTTACTGCGTGGTTGCCACCTCCAGTAGGTCCAGATGCAATCATGTAATTGCTAGAGGGTCTTCTAAGCGACTGTGGCCATCCAGTAGAAAGATACAATGGTATACCTTGGTAAATACTTGAAGATACTATTTGCCAAATTTCCGAGGTGCTACCTGCTGCGCCTTCTCCTATTCTTTGTGCATAACTTCCTCTTGTCCATACATTTGAGCGATTTGTTTCTGAACCTACTGACACTTGTTTTGCTTGCTTTCTGAGTGCTAGCAACTTTGCATCATCACAGTTATCTGTTTCTGCTTCATTGAACGCTTCTATGTTGGTGTTTATTTGTCCTTCATTAACATCAGTGATAAGCATTGATTCTACAGTTCCGCCCATCCTCAAATCTCCTAACGGGGGTGGAGGCCATGGTCCCTTTGCTTTTTTGTACATCCAATGAACAAAGTTTGGGTTTGAATCAAAATTGTACCAACCTCCTATTCCTGCTGTTGCATGAGAATAGCAAGTTCCCCATGGATTTTGGTCTGTTATTGATTTGAATCTATTTTTGATGTTTCTTAACCGAAGCCATCCATCGTCGGTCAAGTCAAATCTTTCTCCTACCTCCATCTTGACAGGGGGTAAGTCATACACATAAGCAGGTTCTGAATCTACCCCTCCTGCTAGTACTGTTTTGTGGTTGTATACTTCTGGTGGTGTATCTCTTAGTACTATACTTGATAGGTCTGATGTTAGTACCTCTGGGTCTTCGCCCAATGGTATATCAGGCATTTCTATACTTGGTTTTGGTAATTCTTTATTCTTCTGAGGGTCTATTGCAGGCACTGCAATATTACGTTCTGGTAGCGTGATATCTGGTAATGCAGGTACTCCTGCACTAAGGAATTTCGCATCTTGGATTTTCTTTGGTCTAATCTCTTTCATTATTGATTGATGATTCTCGGCGTTGGCTCGCTCTTGATGGTTAGCATAATCTGGCTGTGCTTGCCAGTTATACTTGTGCCAATACTTAGTGTGTCTATTGTTTTTGACTCCCCATGGTGTTTGACTGGGGTTTCCTGCCAAACCACATCTTGCACAAGGTCCTATTGTTTCGTTATCGTGAGAACAGTAAGGACATACATACACTGACACCACCTCATACGTACAAGTCATCTAATGGGTCAGGATTTTGTTTTCCATAAGTGATACAAGGATTCTGACCGCAACCACAATTCATAGCAGGGTTCTCTAAGGGTCTTCCACTACCGCCTTTTTCTCTTTCAGTTTTGAGTCCTAACTCTTTTGTTAGTAACTCATCTGGTGATAATGGTACAATGTTGCCATAGAAGTCCTGCTTGTGAGTATCTGGGTTAAATGGTATGTCCATTGCTTCTGTTTGCACTTTTGTCCAAGGCTTACCACTTGCTTCAGCCTTCTCTATTTGTTGTTCTATAGAAACAATCATTCTGTCGCCACCTTCAAGGCTTGCTTTAAGAGCGACACTGTTTAGGAATTTACCGACTGACTCACTAGGCTTACGTGCAACCTTTGATGAGCCTTGCATTCCGGGTACCCCTTGCAGTGATTGCATTACTCTGTTGTATGAATGGAAAAAATCAACTGCGGACTTAATTGCACTAGTAGGTACTAAATTTTGGTCTGCTTTTAGCCCTAAGAAGAATGGCTTACCTTTGCCTATGTCTTTTGCTGCGGTCATTAGAGATATTGCTATATCGCCTAATTCACCCATGATTTCATGGCATAGATTACTTGTTGATGAGATTGTTCCTATCAATCTGAAATGGTCGGTATCTTCCTCATGGCCTTCCATTGTCTTTCTTACTTCAAAGTCATCTAGTAGTAATTTAGTGTCAGCGAGAATATCTGCTGCACTACGGGCCCTTTGTCCAAGTGCGTTATACTGTGCTTTGAGTTGCTTACGGCTCTTACGAGTATTCGTGCTTGTTGCTACTGGCCATCCCTGTGCAATGGCAATTAGGGTGTCTTTTGTTGTCTTTATGATTTTATCAGCAAGACGCTCTAGTTGTCTTATCTCCAATGAAAGCAAAGCATTGGGCCTGTCTTTGATGAAAGCATCTATTTCTCCTCCATATTTTTGACTGACCATTTCATCTATAGAACCTAGCACTACCTCTCTTTGTTGCATTGCTTCTGTTGCTGCAGCATCAATAACTGCTTGAACTACTGCGGAGTTAGATACTGTTGAAGTAACAGATACTCCTTTTTTATCTAACTCGGTCTTTCTTTTTTCTAGTAGTTTCCTGAGTTCTTTTTTACTACCGTGGTCCATTTGTTTTAGAAGTTCATGTAGATTACTCATTCTATAACCTCCTTAACATTTCATCTATCAATAGTGCTTCTTGAACTTCGTCAAGATTTGCGTTATCAAACGCATTACCTACGACATCAGCCACATTACGTTCTCTACGGTCAGCAAGGTTATTCATTACTCCACGAAGTAGGTCTGTAATGCCTCTACGTTCTTCGCTAGTTTGTCTTCTTGCTCCTAAGCAATTATCAAGACACCAAACTAGTACGTGATAAATAAATGCTGTATCATCGGCACTTGCTACGTAGTTGTACTTAGTACGTGATTGCTTTAGAATTTCTCTTAGAATAAACATACTGGATAATCCATTGCTTGTATCTACATTTAGATTAACCATACCTTGTCCACTTTGCATAGCATACTGGAAGAAGTCGTCCCAGTGCATCTGAATTATTAACTGACAGAACTCCATACGATTTCTAGCGTTTACAATGTTATCTCCGCCTGCATCAAAGAGATGTTTACTTGCTCCTGCAGCAGTGATATATCCCATGGTTTCTAGCACACGGTTGTTTAGTAGTTGATTGTAAAGTGTGTTGTATCTTGCAAACCCTGTAGTCAATTTGCCTTTTGGTTGTGAATTGATTATTCCTAACATTTCACTTAGGTCATCAAAGTTTCTTCTTTGTGTTGCATCCAGTTGCATCATACTATCTGACAATGTCATAAGAGAATATGCAGTTCTTGCTACGACTGATAATTTATCATGGTAGTATTTTAGATTATCTTCCTCTGTAGAATACCGTAGTGCATCCCTAATCATTCTATATGATAGTCCATACCTACGCTGACGTTGTTCATCTTCATCATACCATGATACTTCTACTTCAGCGTCTGGGTCAAATCTAAAGTCGCTATTGATTGAAGGCGAAAGGAAGTCTTCTCTACTAAATGTAGTGCCGTTAAGTCCTGCGATTTGTTCACGATACTTTGCAAGTACTTCCATCATTGAGTAGACCAACTCTTCTGGCCAACCCACAGGGTTGGGGTGAAGTCCCGGTAAATCAATCTCAAACAGAATAGGTGTATTTGCCATTACGACTGTATGGTAGTTTACCTCATACAAATTCGGGTTGTTGGCTTGATAGTCTAGTATTGCTTGAACGGTTTCTGCTTTAGTTCCGTATCCACCTTCTACCCCAGTCATATTCATTGCAAGGTCAATCAATTCGTCTTTTTTCATCCTGTTTAGTTCGGCACGGGTGTAATTACCAATGTATGGCATTGAAACCATTTCACCGGTTTGTCTGGTTCCCCTCCAAGGTGTTCGGTTCCTACGCAATGCTTTGTTTAAGTTATTTTGACTGAGCGTGTCTTCTGCATTACGTGTCCGATTGTATAGTCTTCTAGCGGCTTCAACATAGTCCTGAACTCGGTGAGCAGTGATTTCTACTTCGTCTTGTTCAAGTGGTGCGAATAGTGCTTCTAGAATACCCGGGACGTCTAAGTTTTGTATTCTTTCTTGTAAGAACGCCCAACTAAATGCTGCTGTACCGGGTCCTACTGCTGCAGTATGATGTAATGGTACTAATGCAGGTCCTCCACTACCTTCTCTTTCTGAATATCTAACAATAATGCGTTGTCCTGTATTTGCATACCTTGGTGGTTCGCCTCCTTCATTGAGTACTCTTTCGGCTCTTGTGACGTGAGTACGACGATTACGGGCTCCTTCTAATTCAATATGCGGTGGAGGAAGTAGTACGAATTGCATATGCGGTATCAAAAATATTGGGTGTACCATTAGGGACATATCCTTGCCGTGGTAGAAGTCCGCAGCATCAGTTGCAAGACGTTGCATCATGTATTTCATTTGAGAACTATAGCGTCGTCTGTTTCCTGCACGGGCACTTCTAGAGTTTCCTCCCACTGGAGTTGAATCCAAACCTACGTTTCGTCCCTCTTCACCTAGTCTTGTGAGGCTTGGAAGAATTTCTGCGTTCATATGACGGATGAAATTATCTACGGTGGCCGAATGCACTAAGTAGGGTTCAAGTACGTAATTACAGAATCTGTAAAGTACATCGGTATTTACTTGATACTTGCTTGACATACGATGGTTATCATAAAATTGGTCTACATCGGACATATGGTATGAAACCATTGGCTGACCATCGGGTGATGTACTAACCTCAGTATATGGGTCAATACGATATCCTTCTTCACTAAAGTATTCTTTCAACCTGCGGTCAATCTCAGCATTGAAGATATCTTCTTGGCCTGCAAGAATCTGAGCAGGTCTAGCAACTATTGGGCGTGGATTACTACGTACATACTCGCTACCGGGGGTGATACTATCAACATCAACAATTCTTGCTCGCATGATTCCTTGATGTGGTAGGCTTGGTGAGCGAACCTTCATGTTAAGTCCTGAAATGATATTACATGTTCCTTGGAAGGCTCCATGTTGCTCAAACATATCATGTACTAATGATGCGGACAGATGCTTTGGTGAAAGTAAAGGAAAATAGTTTCCTCTTGGGTCTGGTCGCTCATTTTTGAATTTAGCGAAAGCGTATGGTTGTGGTGGGTTAGATAGCATTGCTGACCCCGGTTCAATTAGGAAATCTCCTCCACTTTGTACGGTTTTCAAATCAACCATTCTACCATTTGTTGTTTGAATGGTAAAGTTGGTATCAACATAACCTGCTTCTCTAAGTGTTTTCTTGGCCAAGTCGTATGCTTCCAAGAAGGAAGACAAGGGCGTGGAAACTGTTAGAGGAATCATCTTTTATCACCTCATAGTCCATACTTTGGGTCTAGGATTAGAATTTGTCTGCCTGCTTCATCTGTAGTGTACACATAGTCTTTAGGAGGTGTCAAACGATGTGTATGGCGAGAAGTAGCGTAATCACGAATTCTATTTGGTTGTGTATTCACATTGTACTTGACGTGTTGGTTTAGTCCGCCCATGTTGCTACCCTCTTTGTTGCTCATTACATTGTAGTAGGCTAAAGGTAGGCCAAAAAGAAGTCCCACTGCTGCACCACGGATTATTACATCAGTGTTACTTCGGGTACTCTTGAAGCCGAGTGTATAGTTGAATACGTGCTTGTCAAGAAGCGTTCCTAATCCTGCGACTCCTGCTAATGCTCCACCAATTGTTGCAGTTTTCAGGATGTCGTTTGGTGTCGTGCTTTTTATTGTATCAATGAAGGTCATGCTTTCTTACCCCTTTTCTTTGCTATTTTTCTTTGGTGAGCATCATACATTGAGCCTTTGAAAGCATTAGGTATGATGAACCTTGTTGGTAGACTCTTTGTACTCTTGAATACGGGCATCCCGTATACATCACCAAACTTAGCGAAGGCTTTCTTGAGTTCAGCACTACCCTTCATCAATGATATGGTTCTGTAGTTTTTGCCGTCTACGTTTGTATTGGCTGCTTGGAAGTGTGAAGTTGGTAATCGCATAAGCCATGGAACTTCTTCTCCGGAATCCTTGTGGGTCGCAGTATGTACGAATACGCCTCCGTAAGATTGCTTAGGTGGAACTAGTTTTGTTAGCCCTAGTTTGGTTTCGCCTTTGGTCTTACCAAGTTTGCGTTCTTCATCGGTGAGGTTCTTCTTTCTGGGAAACGTAAGTTTTGTCTTAGGGAATAGTTGAACATAAAGGAATTTTCCTCTTCCAAGTGGGACTTCTCCCCCATATCCCGGATTGTTCCGTGATTCTCTTGCTTTTCCTCTAACAAAATCATTTCCACTGGCAGGAATTCTGTCACGTGGTCTGCGATTGCGGTTTCCTCCGGCGCCGTCACGATTGCCGCCGTCACGATTGCCGCCGCCACCGCCGCCTTGACCCGGTCTGCCTCCGCTTCGGTTGTTACCTTGTTGGCGGTTTCCTCGGTCTTGACGACGCTCGTCTAATAGGCGTTGTTCTCCTTGGCGTTGTCTTTGGGTGTAGGAGTCATCTCCTAGACCGCCGGTTAAGTTCTTGAATTCATCTTCGGTAATCTTAACGAGTTTGTCTTTTGCTTTCATCCAACGGCCAATAGGCTTGGAGTTAGTTAGTGAAACAACTTCAGTGTAAACACCTTCTGCTAGATTCTTCATGTTAAGGGTGTTATCTTTCTTCAATGCTGCAGCAAGGCTTGGGTGGTACATCATAATGTGTTGCTTAGCAGGGTCATTCTTCCCACCTTTGAAGATAACAATCAATGGTTGGTGTCCAACATAGTTATCGTTTGTTGGGTCAAACATACCGACATAGCCTGTTTCTGGTTTGAAGTTGTAAGGTGGCTTCATTAGAATGTCAAGGTTGGTTCTCATAGTGAGAATGTCCCCTGCATCGTATGCAGCCACGGTTTGGAGCATCAATTCGTATGCACCGATAGGGTCGTGATTTTCATTGGTGGTTCTAAACGCATAGTTGCGACCATGTGCTTGAGTCATGGTTTTGATTTCCTTGACTACCGATGCTTCTTCGGGCAGTGGTGGTCGGTATCTACTGGTCAAAGATTGGTAGATTGCCCAACCTTCATCACGGTGGACCAATGGTAATTCGTAGTAGTTGTATCGCTTGATACGCATACTTGCGATGATATCTCTGGCAAGTTTGAACATTCTGTTGAAGTTTGTTGTTGCCGTGTCAAGGTTCTGGTGAATGGTGAACCCATCTGTCATTAGGTTGTATACTAGGGAGCCTTTCTGTAATAGGTCCGCTTCGTTTCCTCCATGAACCATACGGCGCATTAATTCCATGTGGTCACGGTCTTTCTCCCAATTGAATAAGAAATGGTGGATGATTGCCCTATCTTCTTCTGAAACTGATGCGTTTAATTCTGCACCTACGTCGGTCATGGTCATGTTGTCAATGTATTCTTTCCATGTACCTGCAGGAACTAGAGTAATCAGGTGTGAGTCACGGAAATCTGCTGCTCGGATTCCTGCTCTTTCAAGACCACGGATGAATGGTCTTAGGATACCTCCGCCTCTTTCGCTACCTCTTACAAGACGCAATGCTCTCCATGGGATACCAAGTAGCGATTGCGCTAGTGATTCTTGTCTTGTTACTGGGTTAGATAGCAAGTAGTCCTCATTGGGGTCTTGCGTACCCATAATCATTTCATCGTCTGTAGTCGTTCCTAACATATCTTCATCATCCTCTATGTCTCTTTCTTCAATACTGAATGCTAATTCTCCGGGCGGTACTGGATTACTCCTTACCATCTTTGTCAGTCTTCGCCCATTATGGTTTGCAGTTAGTATTGTTGCTCCTGATGATGGGTTGGACATTACGGTATAATTATCGGTGCTTATTGCACCTCCTTCTGGCAAATTGAAAGTTTGAACTTGCCTCACTTACGCCGCCTCCCTTTAAGCCCACGGATACCTGCCATTAAGCCCTTTCCTTGCTTTTTGCCTTTGTTAAGAAAACTTGTAAGTGATTTCTTTTTTGTTTTGGGTGATTTTACGCTAACTGGTTCGGTTTTGAGTTTGCTGCCTGAGCGCATTTTCATTACAGCCAATACGCCTCCTAGTGCCATTAAACCGATTACAGGGTATGCTACGTACGATTGAAAATATCCTCCGTATGTTGGTTGTACTGTGATTAATTGTCCTCCGGGTTTTCCACCTGTGGTGCTTCTAAGTATTGCAGCAGATTTGTCTGCATTGTTTGATGCAAACGCTTGTTGGTTCTCCATTAGTTTCTCAATTTGACTACGATAGTAAACCTTTGATTGTTCAAGTGCGTTAGTATCGCCTCCAAACGAGCCTGATGTTAGCATATTGACTTGACGCAAAAGCATGGCTCCATCTTCTGGGTTGAGCATACCTTGACCTTGAGCGGTCTGTAGGTTCTCAGCCAGTACATCAGCCACTTTTTGTGGAGGGTCGTCAAGTGTTACTGTAGGGAAGGCACCGCCTAAGCCCCTAGCCGAAGCACGACTAGGGGCGCTTAGAAAAGGTCGGCCACCACCTCTTATTGAGGGATAACGCTTCCCCGGTAAATCACCGAATCCATAGAAGGCTCTTGTTTGACGCTTAGGTGACATAAACTGTCCTCCACCTAAGTTATCTCGGAATTGCAGGCTATCTACTACTTTACGGATAGTGTCAAGGTGTTTGTCAATAACCGCAATCTTTTGATTACGTAGTGCAGTGTTAAACGACCCCGCATCAGACTTTAGTTCAGTAAGAATCCTTAGTACTTCACCAGATGCTTTAGCAACAACAACACGTTCATTGTTGTTTAGTTTATCTTCAACCATCTTAATTTGTGATGCTAAGGATAGTCTTTCAGCAGCCTTTTCTTCAACAAGGTTCTGTAGGTTCTTTTGCATGGTATAGTTTGCATACTTTGAGAACCTGTCATTTAGTGCTGCAAATGTCTGGTCAATGTGGGCCATGTGTGCTTGGGCAAAAGATGGTGATGGGTTTGCCTTGAATGCCTTTTCTACATTCAACAGTACATCTTCAAGTTGGAAATCAAGTTTCTTTTTGTCTACTGATGGTAGAGTTGAAATCTGGGCCGAATAGATTGCAGTGAATCTTTCAAGGTGCCTTTGAGCGTGTGCAAGTACTGCTGCCCACTGTGGGTCGTTAGTGATAGGTACTTGGGGCAAAGCACTACCTAGTCCAACGGCCTTTTGTTTGACTTTCTCATTTAGAAGAAGTTCAATGCGAATTTTAGTTCTATGGAAATCATTTGCTATTCTTTCCATGCTAGCCTCTGGTCTGGTAATGTATCTTTGATGCACATCAACAAGGCTATCTATTTCCTTCTGAACGTCATCTAGGAAGCCAGTACCTTTGTACTGACCCATTCCTCTACTATCTATCATATGCTCTACCTCACCGGCAAAGCGTTCTAATGCTCCTTCATATACTGCTGCTCTTATCATTCTGGCCCCGTTCCTGCGATTATCTATTTTTATATCAAGTCATTGCTACTTTCTACCTATTGCATTTGGTATTACCATTATGGCATCTGCACCTACTTTGATTGCTGTACCTGCCATATTCACTGCTCCTTTAGCAATGTCTACTGGTAATCTAATATATCTCCCTATCACTCTAGGGTCTTTTATTACAATGTATGCAGCACCTAAGCCTAAAGCACCAATCAATGTCCACTTGAATATTGTTTGCGCATTGTCCTTAATGGATTCTGCTGAGTCCCCAATCCAATTCATTGGGTTGAATGAAAATCCCAGATTACTATAGCCGGACAAGTTAGGTCTGGGTCCTACCTGCCCTCTTGAAAATCTGGTTCAGTCATTATGTGTCCACGCTTCTTTGCGACGTTACTTCTAGCGTATGCGGAGCCGAACTGTGGAATGCGGGGGCGTGCTTTCACAGTAGAAGGTCTTGGTTGAGATTGTGTGAACCAGCCCAAGTTGGCACTTGTTGGTTCGTGTGGGTTAATCAAGAATATCTCTTGGATATCTGTCTTTTCTCCTGTTATTGGCTTTCTTGCACCGCCGAGAGATGTTACTCTGTCGCCGGCATACTTGTTGCTTACGTCTTCTATTGTGTGGTTATTCATTCCGCTAAGGCCCCCTAGTGGTATTTTCTTTCCGACTGGTAGCAAGGTCTTTGCTCTTATCTTGCTATCAGTTTGGAATGGTTTTGGTCTGAGGAAATCAAATATTCCCCAGTTATCTTGCTTCGGTGGTTCCGCTTCCGCAGGTGCTTGTACCGAATCGTGGTATGCTTGGTGGCTAACTTCTACCATCTTGTCTGGTATTTGTCCTGCCGTGAGTAAAGATTCAGAAGGCGACATTCCACCGCTAAGTGCAGCAAGTTGCTCTCTAATTTCTCCTGAAAGATTGATTTTCTGTTTCGCATCATACCTAAGTGAGTTAGTGCCTACAAAGTATACTAAAGCCTCTCCTGCTGCATTGTCTTTTATTGATTTCTCTGTTGTTTTCCAATCACCTGCTACTTCTTCAAAGTCTAGTACTGGTCCTGCCCAGTTAGTGGGTACTTCTACAATACCGATTGAATACGGGAATGAAAACTCTTGACCTTGCATTGAAACAAGATAATTGAGTGGGTTATCTGGGTCGGCACCTTCAAGTCCGGGGATTGTGTTTCCTTCTTTGTCTTTCATTCCTGCATTAATGTCATAGAACCATTGTGTACTCAAATCAATACCAAATACCTCTTTCCATGCCATCTTTACATTTGCTTCCACGGCTCTTTTGTTGAATACTAAGTCTATGTCATCTTCTAAATCAGCCGTAGTAATAACATCCACTAATTTCAGTAAGTCACTATCTTTACTTCCTCCCATGTTGTTTGTTCGCTTTAATCCATAATTTTCAATGTGTATATCTACTGCTAACTTATTGGGTTTGGTTGTTAGGCCTAAGTATGCTCCCTTTTGGAAACCAGTAAGTGCTTGTCCGATAACAACCAATTTACATCCGGGTGAAAACTCTCCTTCTTTCCAGTATATGTTAGAGAAGTTTGGTTGAGTAAGGTACGCTTGCTTGGCAACATCTGTAATAGCAAATGTTTGTGTGTCAGCGATATGCATAGCATTATGCTTGCCTCTTCTCAAACAACATACTACTCCGCTATAGTCTGGTGCGCCTTGTAGTGTTGTGTTGCCTACTGTAACTGTTGCTGATGTGCGTTGTCCGTCTTGAATAACTTCTGGTCTTCCTACGATATTGTAAATCACTCCCTTTTTACTATTGTAGGTTGGGTAACAATGTGCGGTCCCTCCATTCTTTGAGTTAGACGACATACTAAATCCTTCCCAGTGTTTCAAATCTGGGTCTTTGGAGGATAGTTGTCTTGGGAATCTAAAGTACACTACAAACTTGCCATCGCCTTTGATTTCTGGGTCATATGGTGGGTGTCGTCCTAAAGTCCACTTGCCTGTTTTTGGATTGTACCATTCTACCTTGACTGCTAATCTGCGTACGTCTTTGTTGCTGTAATTGCCATTGGATTCGTTTGCTTTGTTACCTTCTGGGTCTGAACTTGGCATACCGGCAATTGCCTTTGGTAGTTTGTACCTAAATTGTTTAGATGGACCTATGGCTGCATCAATAACCGTTCCTGCAGGCCATTTTGCATTCAAACGTTTTTTCTCATTAGATTCTTTTACTTGATTAGGGAATCTGGTTGCATTCATTTGTTGCATGAACCAAATCTTTTCCCTTGATACTTTTCCTTTAGACCAATGGTATTCGGGGTTACCCGGCGCACGAACTTCGGGTACTACTGTGTCTACTGCCTTCTTGACGAATTTTGTTGTACTCTTTGCGGCTTTCTTGATGCCCTTTCCTGCTTTCTTAATGCCCTTCTTTAATTTCTTGAATAACCCTAAGTTAGAGAAATCACCAACTGCTTGGTCGTATGCTAACAACTGTTCATCACTGATGTTTCCTATACCATCAAAGACTCGGTTTTTAGATTTGCTATCTCCAAATCTAACTTGTCCTGTAAGTGAATCGTCGTCGTGATAAATCATCTGTCCAACCATTGCAATTGGGATTGCGGACCCCATTCTATAGTTAGGCTTGGTGATTGCGTGCCATCCAAAATTATTGTCGTCTGAAAAGTCAGCGTAGTAATATCCTGCTCTAAATGCGTGTAGCGCAGTAGGATATGAAACCCATGCGGGTCCAATAGGTTTGGTTGGTCCGCCTTTAGCAAAAGTGGAAGTCTTACCAGTATATCCATGTCGCTTGAAGGAATGCTTGCTTAATTTACCGTCCCAGAATTCTCGGTCCCCGACCGTGGTCTTTCCTTTTGCTTTGAACTGTAATTCGTTTTGTGGTATGAAACCTAAGTTTCCTAGCGTTGGACTAATCATTGTGTTAGGTGTTCTAGTTCTTGACAACTGCAGCGAGTTGTTTGCGATGAACCTTCTTTCCTCATCTGTTAATTGTGAGCCATCAACGTCAGATGGAATAGATGTAGCCAAGGCAATCTTTAGACCAACTAACTTAGGTAATGGGATTCGTACAGTAAAGGAACCTTCACCAGTACGAACAGGTCTAATAAACAACAATGATTCTACTCCACTAGATACGTGAGAACCCACTAGGATTGCATTCCCATCCCCTAGTGTCTTGTAATGAATAGTAATATCTTCGTCAGTAACGAAAGTTTGTTTGTTCTTTTTCCATCTACCGGCTTCGTATAGAGTGTGTACTCTACCTCCTCCTTCGTGTTGGAATCCTAAATACATCAATGTCAATGGTCGGCCTGTAGGCAAGGAAGTGCTTACGTTTCCTATAGACCCGAATCTACGGTGTCTACGGGACTGACGGGCCTGCCTTGCTGCACGATTCATCGGGTCATCCTCTCCATCGCAGACCTAGTGCGAGGGAAGATGCCGGCAAGGGACTGTCTGTTTTCAACACGTTCCTGACTTTTCTTGAGCCGTTCTTCCTCCGCAATTCTTTGCTTATCATAGAAAGCCCGACGTTCAGCCGTCAATTGGCGTACTGCGGGTAGTTGTTTTGATTTCCTACTACGGATAGTGGCTGCAATACCTAATGCTCTTGCATGACCAAGTTCTGCAATAGTGACCTTCTTTTGAACAAATCTTGGGTTACCTACTATTTGCATGAACTGTGCTTCAGCCTCTTGTTTTGTTTTAATTTGACCAACCGCATATTTGTTTACCAACTTACGAAGTGATTCTTTGCCTGCTGCACTAAATTCCATGCCTTGCATTGCCAAGAAGTACTTTTCATATTCATTGATACCCTGTTGCATTCCTGCAACATCTCGCTTTATCATATCTCCTCCCTTTGGAGTATGTGCTTGTTTTAACGTTCTATAGATACGAGTCTTGGCTTCGTCAAATGGAATCTGACGCTTGTCAAATTGTCTGATGATTGCTTTTGCTTTGTTGATGCCCTCTCCAGAAACATGGCCAGATTGGTTAAGTTCCATTAGTTTGTTAGACAGACACTTCTCAAGTGATTTGGTTTCAGAAAGGTTCTCCTTGTTTTCTTGGTATAGTCTACTTGGATTTAGATTACCAATTTGGTCGGATACTACTTGTAGTTCACCTTGTAAGTTCATTTCCTGTTGCTTGAGTTTTCTAGCAATTGCGCCTAATGAGTTTGCTTCATTCTCAAGTTTAGAAAGTTCTTGCATATTGTCACGGTGGTTGTCAGCAAGGGTATCATCTCTACGGATAGCACCTAGATTCGCTTCACCTAATTTGAATGACCTTCTATAAGTTGAAATTCTTGACTTGATTGGTGATAGTCTGTTTGCCACACTTTGTTGTTTAGCACGAACCTTGGCTAGATGTTCTTCAAGTTGTTTTGCTTGGAGTACTGCGGCACTACGGCTCTTGGAAATATTTGCTTTCAACATTCTAAGGCGTTGTTGAGATATTGAATCACTTTTCATCTTTGCAGCAGAACGACGGGCTGCAATGTTGCGGAGTCTTGCTTGTTGTGCAGCAAATGCTTTCCTGCGCTCAATTTCCTGTTTCACCTTTTGTTGGTTTTGAATTGCAACTGCCTTAGGTCTAGGTCTGTTGATTCTTGATGGTGTTCTTCTAACAATCGGGCGGCGCACTGTGCCTCGTCTTGCTCTCATTCTGTCCATAGATGCTTTTCGTGCAGCCATGTATCGGTCGTAGACTGGTTTAGAAACACGCATTGGTTTTCCAGATTTACTTGGGATAACGTACGTTTGCCTTCTACTAGAGCGACTGATGATTCTTCTTGCGTCCTTAGGGGTGGGTCCCACACGACTACGACTTGCTCTTTGCTTCTGTTGTTCCAAATATCTTCGGCGCATCATTGCAATACGAGCATTCTGTTGCTGTAATCTATTCTTATTGAGTTGTGATTGAGCAACCTTTGCGTTTCTTGCTTGAACGGATGCTTCTTGAGATAATGCCCTTCTTTTACTAGGTGAGCGAGTTCTTCTAGACATACGCTTGAACATCCTAGACATTCTAGAAGGACGCTTGATAATACTACGTGCCTTTCTGACTGGACTTTGAGGCATACGACGAACATATCCTCGGCGTGGTGAACGGCGAACAACTCTTTTGATTTGTGGGGGTTTTGGTGAAGGCTTTGCTACATTGAATGGTTTGGCAGCCTTTGATTGTTGGAGTCTGTTATTCTTTGCTGCAATGGATGCTTGAATGCTTCTACGCAGTGGTACTCTTCTTCTTCTTTGTCTACGAATGGGTCTAACTTTGGTAGGCATTCTGTACCTCATGTACTTATTGCGCTTGGAATATTTTATGGCAGGAGAGTTTTGTAAATCAATTCGCAACTCCTTTGCTTTGGCTGATTGAGTTGCAGCAATACGTCTTGCTTCACTGAGATTATCCACACGGCGATTCATAATGTCCCTACGAATCTTTGCACTTCTTTTCTCAAGTTGATGAATTGCACTTTTTGCTGCTTTGACTTCTCTGGGAGTGTTAGGTGGTCGTACTGGAATCTTTGCCATGTTTATCCCTCCCTTGTAATCAATGCTAATCCGAGTATCACCCATGGAAGGGCCGATACGCTTGATGCGATGGACTCGTCCTCTATATCAATACCGCCTAATTTGGGGAAGATAGTTTCTTGCGCTGCTTCCTTGAAATCACTCCAGTTTTTGTATATAGTAGCATTGTTGATATTCTTTTCAGCCAACATTTCTTGCTCACTTATACGTTGCATAAGTACTGCGTTTCTAGTTTGCATCTCTTTCAATTGCTCATTGATTAAACGGTTTCTTTCTTGACCTAGTCGCAAACGGTTTAGATATTGACGACGCATTTCATCTTTCTCTAATTTATGCTTCCAACGGTCAGTTGTTGAGATACTTTTACCGGGCAATCCCCTTGGTCCTCTTTGACCTCTTGCACCGGGGTATCCTCTTGGTCCTTGTTGTCCTGATGGTCCTGCAGGCCCTATTGGTCCTGTAGGTCCTACAACTAACTTAGGTTTGAGGGCCTTGTTTACACGTCTAGGTTTGCTTGTAATTGCTCGCACTTCTTTTGGTGCTGCTCTAATTACTGGTTTTGGTTTGAGATTTTTAGGAGGTAGTGGTTTAGGTTTGGGTACTCTTATTCCCATTCTCTTTAGTGCTTCACGTTGTTTACTTGACAATGACTTTGATGCTTTGGCCTTTGAACGAGTAATGAATGAGCGTGTACTTCTTCTTACTGGTTTAGGTACTGATTTACTTGCTACCTTTGCTTTTTCCATCATTTTTCTAAATGTGGAAGTTTTGCGAACCGATGAAGTTTTTGCTTTCGCTTTCTTTTTTATTCGCTTGAGTGTTTTCTTGAAAGAGAATCCTAACTCACCGTAGGGAGAATGAGGGCTATACCCTAGGTGGTGCGGAGGCCTTCCTATCAAGGACTCACCTCAGTTTAGTGCTTTCAACAGAATGTATCCGCCGCCAAGGTACATGGCTACGTCTTTCATTTTCATCTTGGTTGGGTTTAGGTTACCAGTAAGTGCTAGTAGTGCGCCACCAGTAGCAACTGCCTTGATGAATCCTGAGTCAGACATTGAAAGGTTTCCAAACATTCCGTAAAGTCCGGGTGTTTGTAGGTTTTCTAATCCTTGGTTGAATTCTGGGTCGTTACCGAATCCATTCATTCGTCCAAGTCCACCGAACATGATTGGTTCCTTTTGGATGTTAGCCATGTATTCTTCCGGTAGTCTGATATCTGTTTCAAAGAAGTTGTTGCTATTGGCCGGCATTTGGTTAGGCTGTAGCATACCTCTTCGCTTTGCTTCTTTCATACTCATTTGCATATTTGTTCCCTCTATTTGGTTCTGTGGTCCCAGATTCTCACTATTCCAAGTCCTAGTAATGCGCCAATTCCAAGGAGCATAAAGGACTCCTTTTTGTTAGCGATAAGACCCATCGGTGTGGTTCTGGGAGCAGGAAGGTTAGGCATTGCGCCTAGTTGTTGCATCTCTGGATGCTGATTTATCAAACGCTCGGCATCGTTATTGATATTCATGTTAGCCATATCGGTATTGCCTAACTGTGTCATGGGTTCATCTCCGAATGCTATCGGTATATTTCCGTCTTCTTCATCTGTACCCATCCAAACCATACTTTCACCTTCTCCCTTTTATGAAACCAAGTACCTTACTATATGGGTGTTGATAACCCGTGCCTAAGTTAGCCGAGGACACACCACTTAATGAATTGATTCCTCCGGCAATGTTTTGGTGGTGTATCGGACTTCTTGCTGTGCTTGCATCAGCAATAAGCGGGTATACCTTGCTTACTGGTACTGATTGGTTGAGTTTGAAATTAGGGAAAATTAATTCAGCAACAATCCACTTGTTACCGTATTTCTTAGTTGGTGCCATAGTTTTAACGCAGCCCATTACGTGGTTGAATACTCCATCTTTGTTAGAGTCTACAATAATTGCACCTGTTTGATATCCTAATGCGCCGAGTAGTGATGCCCATACAATAACGAAGTCGTCGCAATCAGCACCAGAGTTTCCTGCTTCTACGTCCTTTAGGATACGTCTAGCCGTCATAAAGTACTCTACTGCCCATGGGTCCTTAACATAGTGTACATTGTTTTGTACCCATTTGGTAATAGCAGTAATCTCTCCTAACTCGTCGTGTTGTCGTACACCTGCAGCATGAATAATTTGTAATGCTTTTTGTCGGACATACCTATCTCTAAGTCCATCCTCAATCAATCTGCGGAGGTATTCAACAACAACTTTGAATCGTTGGTCCATTGTTGTACCGGGCTTGAACTTTACACGAAGAACCTGCTCGGCCATGTTATGGCCCAGAGTATCCTTCGTATTAACATCTACGCTACTCATCAATAGTAGTAATT
>CEWH01148562.1_pt1 | contig 32292 bp, 31 predicted proteins | sample 531231 | NCBI WGS metagenome assembly CEWH01 (sample SAMEA2622316, study PRJEB7988) | marine metagenome | biome: marine biome (ENVO:00000447); feature: surface water layer (ENVO:00002042); material: "saline water (ENVO:00002010), including plankton (ENVO:xxxxxxxx)" | depth 5 m | reverse complement strand
GCCAAGAAAAAGGCCCCTGCCAAGAAGGTGGCCAAGAAAAAGGCTACCGCTAAGAAGGTCGCCAAGAAAAAGGCCCCTGCTAAGAAGGTGATACCAAAAAAGGCCCCCGTAAAAAAGCGTGTCGCCGTTAAGAAACGCCCCGTAATTCCTACACTTGCTCAACGCCTAGCACCTCCGACCCCTGCTCCCGCCGCCAAGAAAAAAGGCGCCAAACCAGCGAAACTTTCCGCCGCTTTCCTTAGGAAGCAGAAACAGAAACTCCTAGACCTCCGCGACACCCTCGTAGACCAAATGAATGGTGTGGCCCGCGATTCCCTCGGGCGCGGAGACGAAAACAACGAAGCCTCCGCGTTCGGTATGCATCAGGCCGATGCCGGCAGCGACGCTTACGATCGCGATTTCGCTCTGAACATTCTCTCCCAAGAACAGGATGCTCTTCACGAAATTGAAGAAGCCCTTATCCGCATCGATTCCGGCGAATATGGCGTCTGCCAAGGTTCTGGAGAATCGATTCCTCAGGCTCGACTAGAGGCGATGCCCTTTGCCCGGTGCACCGTAGATTACCAAGAGAAACTCGACAGCGAAAGCGCCTCCGGGATGTATCGCTCCCCTGTCACCTCCCTCTTCGGTCTCGATGACAAGGATGTCGCTAAAGCCACCGCCGAAGACGAATAAAATTTATCGGTTGAGAAGTCTGAGTGGTGAGCTAGAATACCCGCCCTCGCGAAATACTGAAACTCAGAACCATGCCCAGAGAAGTCATTATCCTTGAATGCACCGAGGCCAAAGAAGAAGGCGCTCGGCCTTCTATCTACGTGTCGACACGTAACAAAAAGAGCCTCCGTACTCCTGGACGTCTGGAGAAGGTTAAGTTCAATCCCTTCCTCAAACGCCGGACTCTGCACCGCGAGAAAAGATAATTTCTATCAGCTAAATACTAGACATCTTTAGATCCATGGGACCGAAAACCGAAGAAAGAGCAATGAACTTCCGCCGCGCGAATCGCAAGATGCCGCGCCGTCGCCACGACATCGCAGTCGAAAAGCTCAATTATCTTAATCCAGATTACCTCAAAAAGTTCACGACTGATTCCGGTAAAATCTACCCTCGACGCACGACTGGCGTCTCCGCCAAGACCCACCGTAAAATCACTCGTGAGATTAAGCGCGCCCGTGCTCTAAATCTGATGTAATTCGGGCCACGAACCGACAGAGAAACTTTTCGACAGGGTTAGGTTCACCACCTAACCCTATTTTTTGTACACGAAGCCGGGTAGGCTATATTCATTTCCGAAGAGTCACTGATCGACCGCTTGGGCCATGTGCAATCTCTACGACATCGGCAGCAGATCTCATCGCAATAATGGGCAATGGGAGGCTCCTGTATCGATAGCTATCGGTAAAATCGCAAAAGCTCATGGCATTCGCAAAACGGATCCCGGCCTCGTCCTCACCCTCAACGGAGAAGTTCCTCAAGCGCGGATCATGCGATGGGGCTTTAAGCGCTCATTTAATCAGGCGGTCAATAATGCTCGCTCGGACAAGTTAGATGGAATGTGGTCGGAGTCATGGCAGCAACGCCGGCGCTGTCTCATACCGATCCAAACCTTCTACGAATGGACCGGAACTGTCGGGAATAAGCAGGCTTTTGCCTTTAAAGCCGCTGACTCAGACTCGCGCCTCTGGGCTGCCGGAATCTGGGAACCCGGTGACGAACAACCCGCCTACTCGATGCTGACAACCTCTGCCTCGGAGACCGTCTCCACAATCCATGATCGGATGCCTGCCCTCCTCCAACCGGAAGACTTCGAAACCTTCCTTACCGCGGAGAACCCGCGATACCTGCTTAATCCAGTGAACGATGGTCTTGAGATCTATCGCTGCAGAAATCCGCTCTCTGAGACGGGGATTCAGAATAATCCACAACGCGAAGATCAACTCCCAGGTTTTGAAGATATCTGATTAAACAAGTTTGTATCCAACCCCGTGAACTGTAAGGAGAAACTCGGACGTCCGCCCGTGGTCTCCAATCTTTTTCCGGATCTGGGCCACGCACTGATCCAAGGTTCTCGTCGTTCCGAAATACTTCACACCCCACACCTTTTCTAATATTTCATCCCGACTCAAGACCACTCCACGATGCTCAACTAAAAAACGAATTAGTTCGAGCTCTTTTGGAGTAAGTGATGTGACTTCTTTGCCGACTCTGATCTCGTAATTTCGCAAATCCACACAAGCGTTGCCGATTTCGAGTTCAACGGGCGAATCCGCCGAGGGTTGCCCATTGGTTTCATCAGCCCAATCGAAAGTCCGGCGGAGTAGCGCCCGAATTCGTGCCAACAGCTCATTCACCGCAAATGGCTTTGTCACATAATCATCAGCTCCGGCGTTGAGCCCCACAATTTTATCCATTTCTTCCCCCTTGGCAGTGAGCATCAGAATAGGAACTCGGCAACCACCTTTGCGCAGTTCGGCCGCGACTTCATAGCCACTGCGATTTGGCAGCATAACATCGAGGACAACGAGATCAGGCAATGCTTCGCCGATGCCTTGAATGGCCTTGCCGCCGTCGTCGCAGGAACTAACTTGAAATCCTTCGCTACGGAGAACTTCCTCAAGACCGAAACGAATACTGGCATCGTCCTCGACAACAAAAATGCTAACTTCACTGCTATTCATTAGTCTTCAGAAATGGGTAGTTCGATCGCAAAGCAACTACCGCCACCTTCGCGACGGGCATACCAAATCTGGCCTTCGTGCTTTTCGATAATTTGTTTAGAAAGTGCCAGTCCAATACCGGATCCTTCAATTCCCGAAGAAATCGACTCGTCAGCACGGTAAAATTTTTCGAAGATGCGGCGCTGGTGGAGCTTGGAAATCCCTGGACCTCTATCCTGCACCCGAAGGATTACCTTCCCATCATCCGGGGCTTCCAGTCGAACATTCACCACGCCTCCACAGGATGCGTATTTTTCGGCATTCGTGAGCAAATTAAGCAATACCTGAGAGAGAGCATCGCGATCTCCAGAAACGTTCACAAGTGCTTCCGGTTGGATCTCCACCTCGACCGTCAGACCCTCAGACTCAATCTGGTGCCGATAGTCATCCACCGTTTCTGTGACAAGCTTACCTAAATCAACACTCTCAAACAATAACCTCATTTCACCCCGATCGAGGCGTGAAAAATCCAGAAGGCGATTGATCAGTCTCGACAAACGCGCGGACTCTTTGCTGATCACGCTGGAATATTTACGAGTTACTTCCGCATCGTGATTTTCACTGTTCTCAAGAAGCTCAGAGAACATGCGAATCGAGGTTAGTGGTGTCTTCAGCTCATGGCTGACATTGCTGACAAAATCCGTTTTCCGTGACGCGATTTGAATTTCATAATTTACTGATCGCATGATTAAGAAACTACCAACTCCCACGGCAGCAACGAGAATTACAATAATAAGAGACAGCGTCGCCAAGACCGTCCTCGCCGCCGCGTTGAGCGCCTCCGGATCAAGAATATAGGCAGCGACCTCCCATCGCGGGAGGATTTGCCCCACTTCCGCTGCCACGAAAGGCGTTGTCCAGTCTGTTTCGAAACCGGGAACTGTCTGCGTAACCGGCTCGCCGTTAGAATCCAGTAAGGCGAAGGAAATTTCGGGATTTATCTCTTTCTCGGAGAAGACACGAAATAAACCGGATAACTCCGCTTTGATTTCATCTAGATTCAACTCCACCCAGAATGTATATCCGGGTAGTGACGGATGCCGCTTCCAGAGGAGAGTGTGGAGCCTCCCGTCAATAATCCGGCTGACTGCTCCTTCGTCCCCGCCTTCCGTGAGGTCATTCTGAGTAACGGAAACTCGGTTTAGCTGTGAGTAATTATTCCCTCCGTCATAAGCCATCGGCATCGGAGGTTGGGTCGCGTCGCCCTCTGCGTCTTGGGATAATCGCTGGGCCGGATCAACGTTTCGTAGCTGCTGTTTGGTTGATTTGATGAGCCCGGCCGAGAGGTCTTCGGCCGGGATAAAAACATCATTCACTTGCGAGGAGTCAAATCGAGAAGCATTGAGTTTGGAGTTTGAAGCCGCCACCTTTTTCCGAGTCGCTATTTCCTTGCTATCTATTGCCGCACCCCGGGTGGCTGTAGACGCCTCGGCATGCGCGCCGCGGGCAAATTCGTCCATCTTGGGAGCCGACGCCGCTGCGGGCCTTGTTTTTTGCAGTCTTTCCAAACCGGTCTGTGTTGGGGTCTTCTCCGGCTTTTCTCCCGCGGGAGTCTGAGACCGCTTCCTCAACGATCCCCAGATGCTGGTCTTTTCGCGGACGACCGGCTCTTCCTTAACCTCGACCTGATCAGCCAATAATCGCGGTGCTTCGTAAACCTCCACGACTCTGCGATTCGAGAGAAAATCAGCATGATTCCGAAGAAAAAGTTTAGCCTGAAGATTGTCGGAAAGTGTCACGGGACTAATGATCAGCCCGGCTTCACTAACCACTGATCCCACAGAAACTTGTGACCATTGATTAGTAATCTGTTCGTCGAAGGTATCAATCAGATCCGCCCCCTCCCTCTCAACCAATCGGTCTACCTCCTGACTGAAGAAGATCCTGACATCATCCATAAAAAGGCTGATATTCGTGATCATCCCGTCACAGGTCGACTGATGCAGAGCGACTCTTTGACTACTCGCCACTATTTCTTGAACCCGAAGCGTACGAACCGCCAGAACCGCCAAGAGAATTGACGGCAGCATGATGGCAATAATAAAAACCAGTGCGATGCGCTTCATTTTGGGGGTCTGCGGAGTATCGCCCGACATCGGGAGTGTCGCAGCCAAAAAGACGTTAGCCTATCAACTTAATTCACTTAAAAAGAGGATCAACGTTTTGAGTTTCTCGTCATCCAGGATCCCACGGAAAGTTTCTTACGCTGAACCTTCGAAAGGGCATCGTTTTCAAGATCCCGCTGCGCTTCTTCCACCGCAGCAATCTCGGCCTTCAACATCTCTTTTTGTTTTGCTGGCGCAAAAGCGAATGCATCAATGAGCATCAGTTTCTGAGATTCGAGGTTGGCACGGCAAGCCTCAATATTTCCACTATCGGCGTAAGAGATCGATTTCTCGGTTTCCTCAGCATTGAGGTAGATCGCCGCCTCAGCAGCGACGGCTAGATTTTTGGAAGCTTCGGCCAACTCGGCATCGTCGGTATAGCTAACCACAACCGAAGTTTTTCCGGCGACAACTTCCCCATTTTTGGCAGGATCCAAGTAACGAATCTCCACATCCGCGATTGTATCCAGCGTACCGAGGACAGACTGCTCCAGTTCAACTTCCAGATAGAGGTCTCGCGACTGCTCGCTAGAGAGTGTGTTAAATGTGACTGACTCATGGCGCGATTTCAGCTCGCCGGGACGACCGAGGAAGCGCAACGGCCGGACGCCATTTGGACAACGAATTTCAATTACGACCTCGCGGGCCAACACGGTTTGCAGTTCGCCAAGTTCACTTTCAAAGACACTAGGCAAGTCTTCAACATCGGCAACATAGTAGTAGTTCGCATCGCTGGCCTCAGCCAACGCAGTCATTAGGGTCTCGTTGTAGTTATCCCCAAGTCCAATGGTGGTCACCGACACACCATTCTTGGCAAGACGTGATCCGAGGCCAGCAATCTCGCGGTTGGAAGAAGGGCCTACATTGGCAATACCGTCAGAAAGTAGTATTACCCGACTGATTCGCTGCTGCGAGAGGAACTCATCCAACTGACGGCCACCTTTCTGAACTCCCCCATAAAGTGCAGTACTTCCCCCGGTCTCGATTTCCTGGATTATTCGCTTGATCTCCTTTTTCCGATCTCTGAGGGGACCAGCCGGCAATACCACCTCAACTTCAGTTTCGTAGACGATCAGCGAGAGCACATCTTTTTTATCGAGCTGATCAACTAGCATCATTGCCGCCTGCTTGGCCTGCTCCAACTTCTCACCACCCATAGAACCACTGCGATCAAGCACAATGGCGAGGTTCAACGGTATTCGGTTGGCTCGCAAAGATTTACCGCCTTCAACTTCAATCTTGACGATAACCTTTCGATCGCCTTTCCCCTTTAGCAAGGTCGGTTGATCCAGCGCCGTCGTGAAATTGAGAGGCGCTCGGTTGTTTACACTGGTGTGTGCAGAATCTGCACCGTTTAGAATCATGGCTCCAAGAGCCATTGAGATTATAGTTTGTTTTAAGTCCATGAACAAACTTCGCCTACTTCAAGGAGAGATTGTCATGGGACTGTAAAATGACTGTCAGGAAAATGTAAAAAGGCGCCCCGCTCCCGGGGCGCCCTCACAGATTCTCTTTTACCAAGGAGGGAATCCTAAAAAATTAGGCCACGTATTCCTGCGTCACCGCCGTGGTAGCTCTGCGATCCAACTCGTCGAACTCATCAGAAGTCACCGCCCGCTCCTCAAGAAGACAGCGGGAGATCCAGTTTTCGAGTCGAGCAAAATCGGGATTCTCAGTGGCGGATACCGTAACATGCTGCCAGTCGTACGACTGGCCAGTCGCAGGCGTCGCGTAGCGACGAATATGGAGCAGCCCGCGGATCGAATCGAACTCTCGGAGGGAAAGATTCTCGATTGCAGCCGGCTCCGGCATATCATCGAGCACATCAGCATCAAGACCAAAGCTGATCACACCAATACCATAGCGAGCAGCGAAGCGACGAACCTCTTCCACCAGTTGTGGATCTCCGATTGGGGCTGCTACAAGCAGCTCTCCCGCATTCGACCATTCAGAAGTAGCGAGGCACTGGAAGAGATCCTCGAAAAGGTTTCCATGATTAATTTCAAGGCGAAGCTTAACCGCGGAAATTTTGAGTGGGGACTCACCAAGACGACGGGTAACTTCCAACTTCTCTTTGTCGAGGATTACTTCATCTTCCACCTCTTTGCCAACAAGCCAGTCAACAACTGCAAGATCCGGCACCCGCCAACGGTTACCCTCAGCATCAATCGTGAAGGATTGCTCAAAAGAAAACGGAAATTGCTGCACCGACTCCAAATAACGCTTCACTACGGACCGAAACTTGGCAGCGCGGGAAATCGCGACATCGACATCTCCAGCGGCCATAGTGGAGCCCTCACCTTCTCGCTGATGGAAAAGGTTACGGGCACTGTTTACGGTGTGAATGGTAGAAGTCCTCAGGTAGTAACCCTGTCCTTGCTCGACCTTCGCAATCGGCGAAGAAGGATCGCAAGACATGATGGAAAAGTGGTAGCGAAGCGTCGCGTCAGAATAGTCTTGTTTAAGGCGGTGCTTCACCATCTCAATAAGCTCGGTCCCCTTTATGGCCTGAGCCGGATTTCTGGGAAGTATGTCAGGGAGGATCTCTTTGAGCTGGTCGCGTAGGTTCATATAGATGGTTTGAGACAAAGTTGAGTAGTGGTTAAAAATTGTAGCTATGATTTCAAATCTGTCACAATTTTTAAATATCCAGACAGCATCTCAACGAAGGGTCAAGTGTTTCGTTCAAAAAGTTGATAATTAAGCCCCCCATAATTTTAATTTTCACAATTTTTAATTTTCAAAATTTAAGTGAACCCACTCACTGGACCCAAAATGAAAAGCTCAGGCACGCTTACTTTTCGGAAAGGTCACGCCACTGGATGTTTCTATACTGAGCGCGAGTCTGGAAGCTGGCAATACCAATAGGAACAGAAAGTTCGATATCGCCGGGCAACAGGCTGATCTTTTTTCCTTCCAGAGGGAGATTCACCATCTGCTGCTCATCAATCCAGGCAGAAAGGTGTTCATCAGTGACTCTCACTCGGATGCGATACCACTGATCTTTCAAAAAGCCTTCGATGTTCATTGTTTCATTCTCCGAGGCGTTGAGATCATCGACGCTGGAAATACCAACAACTCCGCCGCCCCATCCGCCTACTACGAAGGTAGCATGGCTATCTTTCACTGGAAAAGTCAGGGCGACAAAAAAGTCGTAGCCATCAAGCTTCATGGCATCGAGCGAGATTTCATAGTTGCTCGTTGCCGGCGGTTCGCCATTCCAGTTAACACCAGTCATAACCGCTCCAAAGTCGAATTCAAGATTGCCCTCCTCATTAACCATCACTTCCCCTTCTCCGCCATAACGAGTCGATTCCCAATCACCGAGGTCTTTACCATTAAAAAGGCTGATCAAAGGAGAGTCACTTGTCTGCTCCTTAGCGCCCAACTCTGATTCGGTCTTGCTGTTTGACTCGGCCTCCGTTGGCGGAGCCGCTTCTTTTCTACCGGCTGGCTCAAGCCTTAGGGACTGAGCTAACGCAGTTTCAACTTCACCTTCGACTGCGAGCAATTCCATCGCAGCACGGCGTGGGTTAGCCTTGCTGTTTTCACCCTCTTTTTCGAAAGGCCAGACAAAGATTCCGAGCTTATGATAGACGCCAAAATGCAACAGCATTCCCACCGCCACAAAGACACCCCCAAAAACGATAATTCTGCTGATATACTTCACATTTGAGCATTCTCAGATTCACCTATCGTCTGCAAGAGATTTAAGTCCCGCAATCAGTCCAAAAGACTGCTTTAAATGTCGTTTTTTGGCTTGCTTGCAGCGGCACCCAAAAGAATACTCCCTACTCCCGGTGATTGAGGCTTCCTTCGGCATCATGTCGGTGAAATGACTCACAGTTTCCGGATCGATACCAATACCTTTTCTCTTCCTCCTAAGAGTTCCTTGTTATGTCTGACACCATCGCCGTCTTAGATCACGTCGACGAATATCTGAAGCTCGCTCAGCAGTACGATGTTTCCGATGTTCATCTAGCCCCAAACACGCAGCCTAAGTGGCGGCGCTTCGGCCTGCTTCAACCTGTTTGGGAAAATGCAGAAACGCTAACTCCCGAGGACACTGAAAGGCTCGCCCGCGCTTATCTGCCAGAAGCGGAGCTGCGGCGTCTAGAAGAAATGGGCGATGTTGATTTCGCCTATGCTCCAGACATTGGTCGCTTCCGTGCTTCAGTAGTGAAGACCCGTCTCGGATGGGAAATGGTCTTTAGGGTCATCAGTACTAACCTCCGCACAATGGGTGAGCTGGGGCTCCCTGAAGCCATCAAGCCTCTTTTGGAATACCATAACGGACTCGTTCTTGTGACCGGCGCTGTGGGTTCCGGAAAGTCCACCACTCTGGCTGCCTTGATCGACGAGGTAAACAAGCAACGCACTGATCACATCATCACCCTAGAGGATCCGATTGAATACGTGATCGACTCCGAAAGTTGTCACGTGAACCAGCGTGAGGTTCACACCCACACCGAAAGTTTCTCCCATGCTCTTCGAGCAGCTCTGCGTGAGGATCCGGATATCATCATGGTCGGAGAGATGCGCGACCTAGAAACGATCTCCCTAGCTATCACTGCAGCAGAAACCGGGCACCTCGTTCTTGCGACGTTACACACTGGTAGTGCTGCCCGAACGCTGGACCGAATTCTCGACGTATTCCCCAACGACCAGCGGGAACAGATTCGAATTATGGTCGGCGAATCGCTTCGCGGAGTGATTTCCCAACAGCTCGTCCCGAAAAAAGATGGTTCGGGCCGTTCACTCGCGCTGGAATTACTGATTAATACTCCAGCAGTGTCTGCCCTGATTCGCGACGGGAAAACATTCATGCTTCCCGGTGTCATGCAAACCGGCAAGAACGTTGGCATGATCATGATGGATGACGCTCTCGCCGAACTCTTCAACGCCGGTGAAATTTCAAGTGATGAAGCCGTCAGTCGAGCCGTCGACCCTGCCACCCTAAAATCCAACCTTGGTCTGTAACTAGATCCTAACTGAAACTTTTTCATCTTTTAGCCATGGCTGTCATTGACCAATATTTTAAACACCTCGTTACCTCTGGCGCATCCGACCTTCACCTCAGCGAAGGACAGCCGCCCAAGATGCGAACCCACGGTGCGATTACTCCAATTTCCGAAGGCGTCCTTGAGCACGACACACTCAACCACATGCTCAAGGAGATTTGCGATGATGCTGCTTACGAGCGCTTTCTCGAAAGGGGTGACCTCGACTTCGCATACGAAATGGACGCGAAGTCCCGTTTCCGCTGTAACTACTTCAAGCAGAACAACGGACTTGCTGCGGTCTTCCGTCTCATTCCTACCGAAATCAAGACGATTCAAGATCTCAACGTTCCGGAAACCATCGAGCGATTTGGCGACATGCGTAGCGGCCTCGTTCTTGTGACCGGCCCGACCGGCTCCGGCAAGTCCACCACGCTCGCCGCATTGATTGACTACATTAACCGAACCTACGCCCGCCATATCATCACTGTGGAGGAACCGATCGAGTTCGTTCATAACAATAAAATGTCCACCATCTCCCAGCGAGAGGTGCCGATTCACTGCCCGTCCTTTGCCGACGGACTCCGGGCTTCTCTCCGCGAGGACGCCGACATCGTACTCGTGGGCGAGATGCGAGACCTTGAAACTATCTCGCTCGCCCTGACCGCTGCCGAAACCGGGCTACTCGTCTTCGGTACTCTCCACACGAACAACGCACGCAAAACTGTTGACCGTCTCGTCGACGTGTTTCCTTCGGATCAGCAATCACAGGTCCGCACTATGCTGGCAGGTTCGTTGCGCGGGGTCGTAGCTCAGTTGCTACTAAAACGCGATGACCAACCCGGTCGAGTGGCGGTAAACGAGATCTTAGTTTCCACCCCGGCGGTAAGCTCCGTGATCCGTGAAGGTGCCACGCAGAAACTCTATGACATCATCACTGGCGGAAAGGAACATGGGATGCAGTTCATGGACGACGCGATTTGGGAAAAGATGCTCGCCGGACAAGTCTCTGCTCTGGAGGCTTACATGAAGGCCATCGACAAATCCCGGTTCAAGGCAGCACTTCCCCCTGAGTATGCCGACGTCGGCAACTCCGGTGGTAGTGTCACAGAAGATTAATTCCTTACCGCCTTGCGCTTTCACCCGAAGGTGGGTCTGTTTCATCCGACCCACCTTTTTTATTACTAGATAGAGGCTTCAATCGCCACAAACCCGCGGCTAAACTGCCGAGAATACAGTGATACAGCGCACTCACTGCACATGGAACTGGAGCAACTGTTCCGGGAAAGTGCTGTTTGGCGAGTGCTGCCCCGAGGCCGGAATTCTGCATACCCACCTCAATTGATATAGTGCGGCAATTATCCTCCCGAAGGCCAATTATCCGGGCGATAAAATAGCCGAGACCGAAGCCTCCAATGTGGAGCAGAGCCGGAGCCAACAAGAGGCGCCAACCAGCTTCGAAAATTACCTCACGCTGAGCACCAATAATGCTGGCGACGATCAGGACAATTGCTATCACGGATACCAGCGGCGACACGGGTCGGATCTTTAGGCTGAACTTTGGAAAATACTGATTCGCGAGCAAACCAATCGTGATCGGGAGCAGGACGATCTTGGCCATGTTCCAGCACATAGCCCCGGCGTTAACCTCAACCAGGGCCCCGGCCAGGTATTTAGTAAGGAACGGGGTCATGAGAATGGCAGCAAAAGTTGAAACAATCGTCATGAGAACCGATAGCGCCACATTGGCCCTCGCGAGAAATACCACCACGTTCGAAGCAGTCCCACCCGGACAGCAGGAGACTAGAATCAGGCCAACTGCCAGCATCGGATCAATTTCGTCCAGCTTGAGCAATTTAGCGATACTCCAGCCCAGCAGTGGCATGATGACAAACTGGCAGATCACACCGATGAGACCGGCCCGGGGCATGTTGATTACTTCTTTGAAATCATTGAATGTCAACGTCAACCCCATGCCGAGCATAATGACGCCAAGACCCCAGACAATCCAAGGCCCTGAGAACCAGGTGAAGAACTCAGGTTGAATAAGTGCCCAGCCGCTGAAAAGGACTGCCCAAAGGGGAAATAGATTGGTAAGCCAAGCAATAACGCGCTGCATACCCTCCTAGGAAACAGACTCTTTCCCGTCGGACAAGCGAAAAGCCTATTCTACGGCAGTTCCCCCTTGCGTCAGCGGCCTGTACCCCTACGTTCCCGCCTCTTTTAACACAGAAACCATGAGTACACGCAGAGTTCTCGTCGCTGATCCTATCGCTGAACGTGGGATCGAACTGCTCACCGAAGCCGAAGGAATCGAAGTTGATATCCGTCCGGATATCGGCGCCATCGCTGACAAAACAGAGCAGGAAAAATTATTAGTCGAACTGATTCCGAGTTACGAGGGGCTCATCGTACGCTCGGGAGCCAAGGCTACCGCAGCTGTCATTGAAGCAGGGTCAGGAACTCTCCGCGCAATTGGCCGTGCCGGAGTCGGTGTCGACAATATCGACATTCCAACAGCGACGAAGCATGGCGTAGTGGTCATGAATACCCCCGCCGGCAATACAATATCCACCGCCGAGCACGCATTCGCACTGATGATGTCCCTCGCCCGTCACATTCCGCAAGGTCATCAATCCGTGGTGGAGGGCCGTTTCAAAGAAGGCCGCAAGGCTTACAAAGGAGTTGAACTTTACAGCAAGACCCTCGCGATCTGTGGTATGGGCCGCATCGGTGGTGAGTTTGCCCGACGTGCCATGGGCTTTGGTATGCGTGTTGTCGCCTACGACCCATACCTCTCCGCTAGTAAAGCCAAGAATATGCGAGTTGAACTCTGCGAAACCGTCGACGAAGCCGTGGAACAGGCTGATTTCATCACCCTGCACATGCCGAAGACACCAGAGACAACCCACCTCATCAACGCCGAGCGCATCGATAAGATGAAACCAGGGGTCCGCATTATCAACTGCGCCCGTGGTGGCCTCATTGACGAAGCCGCCCTGCTGGATGCCATCAAGGAAGGTAAAGTGGCCGGTGCCGCTCTCGACGTTTTCGAAGTTGAGCCACCTTCGGCAGACTATGAACTCCTCAGCCGCGAAGAGATGGTTTTCACTCCCCACCTCGGTGCTTCAACTGAAGAAGCCCAAGAAAACGTGGGGATCCAAGTGGCCGAATCTATCCGCGACCGACTTCTTCACGGTTCCGTGGTCAACGCGATCAACATGCCAAATTTGGATGAGGATACCCTCAAAGAAATCGGTCCTTACCTCAGCCTTGCAGAGACGATGGGTAAGCTGGCCAACCAACTGGCCCCCCAACAGCCTGATTTTTTCCGTATCGAATATAATGGTAAGGTCAGCGAAATTGATACAACACTGATCACTCGTTCTTCCCTGAAAGGTTATCTGGAGGCAGGCACCGCTGAAGGTTCCGCTAACTACCTCAATGCTCCTTCTATGGCTGAAGATCGAGGTATCCAAGTTGTCGAGTCTAGGCCCGCTGAAAACTGCGAGTTCACCGACTTGATCACCGTGGCTGTCGGCAACGAAAAAGAGCAAGTGGCTGTGTCCGGGACCTTCTTCGGAGCCCAGGCCCGAATCGTTCGCGTCAATGAACACAATATTGATGTCACCCCGGAAGGTTCCCTACTCATCTTTGAGAACACGGATGCCCCCGGCGTCGTCGGTGCGATCGGACAAGTGCTTGGTGCCAATGGTATCAACATTGCTAACATGTCCCTGAGCCGGAATCAGGTCGGCGGCAGAGCCCTAAGTATCCTTAACGTCGATTCCAAGGTCGACCAGAACGCACTCGACGGCATCCTTGGTATCGAAGGCATCCAGAGTGCCTCCACCGTGGAACTGTAGTCCCGATCCGTAGGACTCTACGCTGCGATTTTATGCAATTTTCATATAGTCTTCGCATCTCTTTCAAATTCAGAAGCCATTCTTTTGGAAGAAGCCATTTTTTTGGACGTAGTACTAAGCTATTCAAATGGCTTCGCTGTATTCACAGACCTCCCGATCGTGGCACGAACTTCTCGTTCGTGGTGACGAAACCGCGTTGCTTTGGGTTCGCCGACCCGACCGGAAAGCCATTCCACTCTGCCTTTTCACAATCTTTGCCGGGGTAGGCGTCTATGGAGCCTCCATTGGCATCTGGCAGGGCCCGAAAATGGCGCTCTACACAGCGATTAAATTACCACTCATCATCCTGATCACCTTGACGGTGAACGGCATGATCAACGGGATGCTGGCCCAACTGCTCGGCAGTCGACTCTCCTTCGCACAAACGGCTTTTGCCATCCTCACCGCATTCACCGTTTTCTCGCTGATCGTCTTGTCCCTTTCTCCGATCACCTTTGGCATGGCTTTCGACCTACCTGCCCCCGACTCCAGGGACGCCGAAGTGACCCACCGCCGCCTTCTTCTCATTCATACCGCTATCATTGCACTAGCAGGTCTGACATCGACCGGGCGACTGTTCCGGTTACTGACCCACTTCACCGAAACCGTCGCCGCTGCTCGCTGTTGCTTTACCGTACTCGTCTTCGGAAACCTCTTCGTGGGCGCCCAGATCAGTTATCTGCTACGTCCCATCTTCGGACAGCCTGGACTCAAAATCGAGTTCCTCCGTCCCGACATATTCCGAGGTAACTTTTACGAATCCGTCTGGTGGGCTCTCACCAATTCTTTCTAACTAAACCATAACCCAAGCAACCGATGAGTGAAGGAAATGATATCCCAAAAAAGCCGACTACACCTCCGGATTTGCCACCGGCAAGCATCGATGAAGCAGAAGCGCCCATCGACAAAATGGCACTCGAACCTCTCGGCAGAACCATCAATTTCGCCAATGTAGTCGATGCTCTACTCAAGACGCCCGGTCGTCTCTTCTTTGAAATGCAGGAAGGTGAGACAAAAAAGGTTGTCATCAATCTCGGAATCATCGCGATCGGTTCCCTCGCGCTCTTTGGCCTCATCCTCGGGCTCTTTTCCGGTGGCACTCAACTTTGGGCCGTTCCTTTGAAGATTGCCGCAGGTGGCCTCTTCGCCGCCGTCATTACTTTACCAAGCCTCTACGTATTCAGTTGTCTCAACGGAATGGACATGACGCTGCGAAAGGCAGCCACCATGCTACTGGCCGGCTTAGCCTTGATCGGACTGATCCTTACCGCTCTCGTCCCAGTCGCATGGATTTTTTCCCAGTCAACGGAATCAGCAAGTTTCATGGGGTTGCTCGCTCTCGCCTTCTGGATGATCGCCATCTGTTTCGGCGGGTCTCTCGTTTTCAGGAGTGCCAGGGTTTCCGGCGTCAATAATCCTATCTACATCGTCGTCTGGGCCGCCGTCTTCACTCTGGTAACAATCCAACTCTCAACATCACTTCGCCCGTTGATTGGAGCGGCCGAAGAGACCTTCCTTCCCGCAGAGAAACGTTTCTTCCTCGAGCACTGGGTGAAGTCCCTTGAAGTCGTGGAAAAACGGTAGACTGATGCAAAAATGCTATCTCTTCTCTGTCTCCGGACCGATTGACCGACTCCAAAGCAGGTCTACCTTTTGCTGATGGTCCGTATCGCAATAATCTGTTTTCTGGCGGCGTTTGCCTGCGCAACAGTATCTGCTGGTCAGCTTCGGGTGATGACCTACAATATTTGGGTAGGGTTTAACAATAAACAGAATCTGACAGATACCGCTAAGTGGATCTCAGAACAGAACGTGGATGTTTTGGCCTTGCAGGAATTGAGAGGCATTTCGCTTGAGAAATTGAGGTCAGCCGCCAAAACCTGGGGCCACCCCTATGCAGTTATTTACAACCGAAAGGGTGGCTATCCTCAAGGGCTCACTTCGAAGACTCCGATCGAGAATGTCGTTCAATTTGAGCCTGATGACCCTCGCAATCTTCGCGGCACTCTCCACGCACAAACATCAGGCATTCATTTCTTCGTTGTTCACTTCGACCCTCACAACTACCTAAAACGTCAAATTGAAGCTGACACAGTTGCCTCCAGAGTGCGGCCACTTATCAACGCTGACGAGACTGTAATTGTCCTTGGCGACTTCAACGCGCACGCCCCAGCAGATTTAGATCAACTCCTCAAGCAAGCGCCCCTGCTAGAAAAGTGGAAAAGAAAAGAAACCGAGAAGCGGGGCTTCCGCATCTTTGAGGAATCAGGGATCCCTGATACATCCGTCCTCGCCAACCTGCTTGGCACCGGGCTCACAGATCCCGCCGAAATGCCCATGGGGACTTTCCCAACCAGAATACTGGCTCCAAGTGAACCGCTACCAGTTCATGCCCAAAAACTCGAACGAATCGACTTCGTTCTTTCTCATCTTGGAGAGCCATGGACAGCCGCAGCTATAAACTTCCCAAGAGATTCTATTCTCGACACGTTGTCCGATCACTACCCGGTGATAATGGAGCTACAAGGTAAGAGCGATAATCCAAGCGACTAAAACGGAATGTCATCATCGTCGTCAGAAGGCGGGATGGGGTCGTAGTTCTGCTGTGTGGGTGCCTGTTGCTGAGACTGCTGAGACTGCTGTTGAGGAGCCCCCTGCTGGGAGCTTTGCTGGCCTTGGCCACCGCCACGCTGACCGCCTTCATCGCGACCGCCGAGGAATTGAAAATTGTCACCAATCACCTTGAGGCGCGAACGCTGCTGGCCTGTGTTTTTGTCCTCCCACTGATCCAACTGAAGTCGGCCTTCAACGTAAAGAGGACGACCTTTCTTCATGTATTCACCGATAACTTCCGCCTGGCGGCCCCAGAAGGTGATGTCGACAAAGGTCGTTTCCTCCCGTCGATCACCGTCGTCGGTCGAATAGTTGCGATTAATTGCTAGGCCAATGTCAGTCACGGCAGTCCCCTTCGGAGTATAACGCACCTCGGGATCGCGGGTGATATTTCCCATCAATTGAACTTTGTTAAGATTTGGCATAACGAAAACCTATAGGTAACCGGGGTCAAAGATCCAGCGTTTTTCAAGCCTGTAGCGTAGTTTCGCCTTCTTCAGATCCCCCTTGCCCTCCAATGCTTAGATTTTTGACAATCACCAGAGCCACGATGACCAGAGTAGCACTGAAGGCGGCCAATACAGGAATGCTGGCCCATTGCACAATAAAGAACCCGAAAAAAGGTGTGAGCAAAGTTCGCACTCCAGCAAGGAACGTGTGCACCGACATGTAGTCCGCCACGCGTTCAGGCTTGGCCAACTTAGTCACAAAAAGATTGAAGAAAATCTCTCCTCCTCCACGGCCAAGTCCAAAGAAGGCACTACCGATTAAGATGAGGCTCTTTTCCGGGAAGATATAGTAGAGGAGGATGCTGATCAGGAACACGACGTTCACCGCAATACGCAGCTTAAGAAAGTTGATTCGATCGAACAACCACCCCCAGAAGAAAGTAGATCCTAACCTGACCACCGAAGGTATTACTCCGGTGATAAGACTAACAGTCTTTACATCAAACTGCAGCCCATGCTCAGGATTCACCAGATAATCGACACGGAGGGCCATCGCCGATAAGACTCCTATTCCAAGAATCATGGATGAGACCAGCAGCCAGAAGAAGACTCGGTCGTCCCACGCCATTCTCAAAGCTGGGAAGAATCCATGTCCTTTCTTTGGTTCCGATCGCAATGGATCAGAGGGAATCAGCCACTGGCAGACAGCTGTCAGCATCGCGGCAATGACGAAAGCCCAAAGCAAAACCTGATAGTTCCCAAGGTTTCGATCAAGGTAGGCTCCAAATCCCCAACTCGCGATCATGGTCGTCGCCGCACGAATGAAGATAGAAATTGAGAATAAACGCCCTCGACGCCTTTCTGGATAATTCCTTCTCAAGTAGTGAGTTTGAAGAGGCATTCCCATGGTGATAACCCCAACCCCCAGCGTCATTCCGATTAGGAAAAGTCGTTCATCGGCATATCCAATCGCCGCCACCGCAAAACCCGCAGCACTGATGAGACTGAACAGCGCTGAAGCTTGGCTCGCGGTGAGCCGAGTTCGCGCCACCATTGGCACTGCAACCAAACTACCTAATAAACCAATCGCCGGAGACGCCAGAAGAATAGACTTAACGACAGGGCCCGATTCAAAAACTGTCACCGCGATAAAGACGGCAAAGGTCGCTAGCGCAGTTTCTAGTATGCCTGCACATACAGCTCGGAGGGATTCTGCTACAAACGTCCTTTGAACGAGAGGCAACCCTGGGTGTCCATCCGATCTCACGGAGCCTCCACTCCCGCAGCTCCTTCACTCTCTTTAACGCTTGGCCCTCGAGCTTCTTCCGCTGCCTTCACTTCGTCAGCCTTCTTCTTGGCGATAAGGTCTTCCCATTGGTGTAACTCAAAGCCCTCCCCGATTCCGCCAATCCCATCTAGCAACTCACTGCACTTGGTATGCCACAACTTAAGATCCGGCTGTGACTTTTTTGGATCGGCAGATCCAGGGAAAACCAAGTAAGTGATTTTAAGGTCACTGACCGGACGATTGTAAGGCGATGCTGATTTATCGAGATGCCGCGCAACCCGCAAAGAGGCTTCACCAAATTTCCAACTTGGACCTGCGTCACCGGCAAGCGCTGGATAGAGTTGATCGCCATAAATAATCACGGCGTAGTCTCCAATCGCAGGGCCAAATTCATTCTCATCCTGCCGACCGATAAATGACAATGGCAACACAATAAACGGATCTGCTTCCGCAATGAGAAAGCTGCGACCCTTCAGGTCATCCACTCCCTTCTTGTAGTGGGCAATTTGTTCACGGAGGTAGCGATTACGCTCGATGCTTAGCCCTGGTATGGCGAACTCGTCCTGATACTCTTTAAGGGCCCTCTCCCATCGTTCCAGCAAAGGATTGGGAGTCGATGTTAGCTTTGGCCAGCCATAGCTTGTGAACGGTTGGTAAAAGTCCGACATTGAAATGTAGTCATCCAGTTCCGGCCAGCGATCGCCGTCAGAACCATCTGTCACCACATCCATTTCCCCTTGAATCAAGAGTACTTTTTTTCCCGTCTCAGGGTGCTTCATCTGCAGCACAGTTTCGAGGTCGTAAAAATTGTGACGCGAAAGCAGCTGATCAATGCGCGTCACCTTCTGCTGCACGCGCTCGGCTTTCAGCTCATACAAATAATGATAAAATGGAGACACTTCCGCTCCGTCCACGAGGGTCACGAAGTCATTGAGCATCGTGGGCAAGCTAGGATTGATGGCAGCTAATTTTTCGGGCGATTTGTTTGGCTTCGGAATCGTGACTTTCACCTTCATCTCAATCTGGTAACTCTGATTGCGTTCGCGCTCCTCGACAGCTGTGTCGCCCTGCTCGGTAACTAGCTCAGTCGTGACTGGGATTTCGCTCCATAACTCCGCGGTATCGACTTTCTTCCATGAAACGTAATCGGATGGCATGGGAGGTTTCACTTCCACCTCTATGATTTTCTCGACTACTTTTTCAACCGGCACTTCGACCACTTTTTCGACCACCCGTTCCACGACCTGCGGTTCTGCTTGAGCGGGAGCTCCGCGCTCACCACCGAGCATTTCGATGGCTCGCCTCTTAAGTTTTCCGCCGGAATTCGTAAGATCGATCAATACCAAGCCAATAATCACAATGACACAACCCAGCAACATCATGGCGAAGAAGTGAGTTAAGAATCCACGGCGCTTTCTCGGAGTATTTACACGAGAAGGAACATCGTCTTCAGGGTTTTTAAAGAAATCGTCTTTTTCGCTCATGTCTGAACTCGCCTCGTCCTTACGGTTTCACGAGAAGCAACGTGGTTGCCTGAGGTTCAACTTGCCCTAAACTGCCGCTGAAATCAAAGGTAGAGAAGCCAAAACCGACTCGACATGACTATTAACCAAATCAACGAGCAGGAGTCCTTTATCACTGCTGATGGCTCAACCATTCGCAGTATACTCGACCGCTCCAACGCTCCTGTCGAAAAACAGAGCCTGGCCGAGGCTGTTCTTCCACCCGGAGGAGCTACCAAACGCCACTGGCACAATACGAGCGAGGAGTTTTACTTTATTCTTCAGGGCACAGGAACTATGGAAATCGACGGGGTAAAGCAACAGGTTGAGGTGGGCGACGCCATTCTTATACCCAACGGGCATTGGCACCAGATCATCGCAGACTCTCCCAGCGAATTGCGATTCCTATGCTGCTGTGCCCCGCCTTACTCCGACGAGGACACATTTTTTGATTAGAAATCCTGTGGGGTTGGCCTGGTTCCAGCGGGCCAACTCGGTGGACGTGAACTATTCAGACTATAGCTATCGATGAACCGACTTCTCCCCCTCAGTTTTCTGGCAGTTCTTACCCTGTCGACTAATGCCTGCACCAACAACAGCATAGAAATGAGTGGCGTTCCCGGATGGATGATAAATGGTGCCAAGATTGATTTTGAACCCATTGCATTGGCGCCGGACCCCAGCCTGCTCGATTTCAAGAGTGAGTCCGGCCCGGTGAAGTTTTCCATGCTCACCAACGTTCGCGATTACACTCCCGCCCCCAAAAAAGAGCGCAAAAAGGCTAAAGAGGTCGAATACGAGCGCGGTCGTGATTATCGCGTCAAACAGCTCTTTCGCTAATCTTCCACCGTTCTGAGCGGCGGAATTTGCGCGCAATCGGCCGGTCGCTCATCAACTCAGCCGCGGTTGATCGCTCGTCGCTAAAACTTCTGACCCCGCGGGTTGAGATCCGGCTCTCGGCAATCAAGCCCAAGCCGAAGAATTAAACCCGTGAGTGGCTTCAAGCACCTGGGGGAACTTGGGGAAGGTAACCTTCAAAATTACAAGACCTCGAAAAAACAGACACTGCGTCGATTACAATTCGATTTTCCCGTTGTTTCCCGGAAAGTCAGGCTATCCTGTCCTACCTTTCTTCCCATGTCAGACTACTCTCAGTTTGAAACACTGATCCCGGTGCGCCCAGACGACATCGACATGAATCAGCACGTACACAATTCGCGTTACTACGACTATGTCCTCGCGGCTAGATACGATCAGATGGAACGCTGCTACGGCATGTCGATGAAAGCCTTCGTTGAGCGAGGATTTAGTTGGTTTGTGAGGTCTGCCTACATCGAGCACAAGCGACCACTTCATCTCGGTGACGTTGCCGTGGTGAATACCTGTATCGAGGAGATACGATCCCGGGGCGTCAAGGTTTGGTTCAAAATCCGCAAGCAATCCGACAACAAAATCGCGGCTCAGGGCTGGTTTGACTACGCTATGGTCTCAGCTGCAACAGGAAGGCCCGAGCTCATTCCTGATGATATTGTCGAGAAGTATTCTATCTAACAAATCCCTTATATGACACAGGAAGAAGCTATCCAAAAAATAGAAGACGCTTGTAAAGTGATCTCCCTTGAAATGATGAAACTCACACCAAACGCGCGCTATATAACAGACGAAGAAATAGCCGGTGATATAATGAAGGCTTCCTACCAACTCACCATAGAGCTCGAAGTGATCAAAAAGAAGCTCATCAAACTCAAGGGACGGGACGACTCGAGCTTGCTGTGAATAAAAGCTTGAAACCGACACCAGAACGCGGTGACAGCCCTATAACCAAACTTTACGGCTGCAACTTCGAGAGAATCATCTCGGTGACCTGCTTAGGGTTGGCCTTACCTCGTGAAAGTTTCATAACTTGGCCGGTGAGAAAGTTAGCGGCCTTATCATTTCCCTCAGCCACCTCAGCGGCTGGTCCGGGATTGGCCGAAATGGCTTCGTCAATAAAACCTTCGACCGCTCCGGAATCGGCAGGTTCGAATCCTTTTTCCTTAATAATGGCGACAAGATCTTTGTCGGGATTATCAAAAAGATAAGCAAAAACTTCCTTAGCCTGACTGTTGGAGATTTGACCAGATTCAATCAAGCCAACCAGCCTGCCGATCTTGTCCGCCTCAACAGGGCACTCTCCAATCGAAATTTCCCGACCATTCAACTCGGCAAGCAAGTTGTTAATCACCCAGTTGGCAACTTTCTTCGGAGATGATGCCTCTTGGGTGGCTTTTTCGTAAAAGTCAGCGAGAACTTGCTCCGAAGCGAGAACGGAAGCGTCGTAGTGAGTGATCTGGTAGTCCTTTTCGAATCGTTCGACTTTCTGGTGAGGAAGCTCAGGTAGGTTTTTCCGAACTTTGGTGAGAATCTCAGAAGTCCTTACAGGGAGTAAGTCAGGGTCGGGAAAGTAGCGATAGTCATGCGCATCTTCCTTAGTCCGCATGATTTCAGTTTGGCCTAATTCATCGTTCCAACGCCAAGTAGCTTGGATTATCGTATTTCCAGCTTCAAGTTCCTCGACCTGTCGATCGACTTCATAGTGCAGTGAACGACGCACAGCAGAGACGGAATTAAGGTTCTTCAACTCGATCTTCGTACCCAGTTCCTCCTCGTCTTTTGGACGAACGGAAATATTCACATCGCACCGCATCTGACCTTTTTCCATATCAGCGTCTGAGACACCACTATAGACAAGGATCTGGCGAAGAGAATTGAGGTAGGCAACCGCCTCCTCAGCTGAATCAATATCAGGCTCTGATACGATCTCCATCAGCGGCGTCCCGGCGCGGTTGAAATCGATCGTAGTGTAGGTCGAATGGTGAGTCGACTTGGCCACATCCTCCTCAAGGTGAATGCGTGTCAATTCGACCACTTTCCCCGGATTCTCAATGTTCTTCTGATGATCCTTAGGGTAGGCCAATTCGTAGAGTGGAACGCCACCTCCGAGGCAGAGCGGCAGATCAAACTGGGAAATCTGGTAGTTCTTCGGCATGTCGGGATAGAAATAATTTTTACGATCCCACTTAACGATCTCGGGAGTGCTACAACCAAGCAGTTGACCAGTTAGAACAGTGCTCTCGATCGCACCTCCATTCAGCACCGGAAGGGCACCCGGTAAACCAAGGCAGGTCGGACAAGTCAAAGTATTGGGAGGTTCACCAAACTTTACAGGGCAGGTGCAGAACATCTTACTCTCTGTCTTGAGTTGTACGTGGACTTCAAGTCCGATCGTCACGATGTAGTTTGGGTTCCCCATATATTACAAATTCGGTTGTTCGACGCCGATAGACGCTGGAATCAACGAATCGACAAATCCTTCCAGATATCCGCGCAATTGCAACTCTCTCAACTGCTCACCAACGCCACCTTTGAGCACAGACTGCCTAACCTTTCGATGGAAGACGAGACCGAGCCGATCCTGAGTTCTCAGCATTTCCGCCACAGAGGGATCTTGCGAAATGTCCCAGAACCTCCCCGCACGAGCCAGGGCGATGATATTTCGATCTTGAATGAAGTAACCGCGAAGACTCGGCGCAGGCGCCACCATCACCAAAGCGGCTGCATTTCTATACTCCCGATTGCTAAACGGATCTATCCGATCCAGCAGACCTGCAACAAAGGGAATTGATTCGATCTTGTCACGCCAACCAACAGATCGTGGATACGCTGGAATATTTCCTCCCATTTCCACGACTTGCTCTCGAGCTAGGGAAGCTGTGTAATTCAACTCTTCAACCGTCGCGGCGATGCGAAATCCGCTAAAGAGAAAAATAGCACCAATCACCACCGAAAACTGGGACAGACAGCCCCCCATGAAACCTCCCAGCCACCTTCTCTTATTATCGTTGTCTCGCAGCAGTCGGAGTATAAGCAACTTTGCTATGAATCGAGCAAAGAGCAATACAGGGATAAGCCCTACGCTGAAAAACGTGAGGGTCATTGGCCAGCTTATCCCAATCACTTCGGAATTACCTTTTATCGTAATCAACAAATTGAGACAAAAAACGCCTATCACCAAAGTTGCGAGCAAGCCCAGTCCCGAGGTCAGGATTGGAACGACCCCTCGGGTTGTAGCGAAGATAAATGATGTCACCGCGAACAACGCGACCAGAAGGATGGGCAGGTAGTCGGTCATTCACCCACAGTGGAATCGCCGCACAATGCTCGCTGCCGCAACATGTGGTCTACCAGCACCAGTGCCGCCATGGCCTCGACCATGGGGACCGCCCGCGGCAAAACGCAGGCATCGTGGCGCCCGCGTCCTTTCAACTCAGTTTCTTCAAGGTCGGTCGAAATCGTCTCCTGTTCGGTCATGATAGTCGCTGTTGGCTTAAAGGCGACGCGGAAAACGATATCTTCGCCATTAGAAATCCCCCCTTGAACGCCGCCGGATCGATTACTCGTTGTGCGAACTTTACCGTCTACCATTCGAAATGGATCATTGTGCTCTCGACCGGTCATCTCCGTACCGGAAAACCCGGAGCCTACTTCAAATCCTTTTGTGGCTGGAAGACTCAGCATCCCCTTGGCAAGGTCGGCCTCTAGACGATCAAACACCGGCATTCCAAGACCGACCGGGACATTTCGAATCACACATCCGACCGTCCCACCGACGGAGTTGCCATCAGAACGAACTTCTTTGATCAAGTCGATCATGCGATCGACTGAATCCGGATCACCGGTGCGAACAATATTAGACTCGATTATCTCGCGAGTCACCTTAGAGGTATCAACCTTTGCCTTGACGGTGCCGATGGATTCGACGAAGGGCAGAATCTCAAGGTCTGGCGCAAAACACTCTTTGATGACCTTTTTGGCGATAGCTGCTGCCGCCACGCGACCGATTGTTTCCCGCGCGCTGGAACGCCCACCACCTTGCCAATTGCGGACTCCATATTTGGCCTGGTATGTGTAGTCGGCGTGAGAGGGACGAAATTTTTCGCTCATCTCAGAGTAAGCTTCTGGGCGGTGATCCTTGTTCCTCACGAGAATGCCAATGGGCGTGCCAAGCGTGAGTCCGTCAAAGGTTCCCGAGAGAATCTCGGCTTGGTCGGCTTCGTTTCGAGGCGTTGTTACCTCGCTTTGGCCGGGACGACGACGGTCGAGGTCGATCTGGATGTCTCCCTCCGTCAACGGGACCCGCGGAGGACATCCGTCCACCACCACGCCGACGCCACCACCGTGAGATTCTCCCCACGTGGATATTCTAAAAAGTTGGCCGAAATTCGATCCCATTGAGCTGATAAATTAGACTTCTCAAATTGAACGGGTTTCAGAGTGACAGTCAACTGACTTCCGACGCTCTGTCCGTCCTGTTCGGGGAAGGAGATGTTTCCCCGTCACTTGTGAATGCGTGCCAACTCCCTTTCTACCTCGCGATTGTGTGCCGCCCGCTTGAGGTCGTCACGCTTGTCACGCTGATCTTTTCCTTTACCGATCCCTATCTCGACTTTGACACGACCATTCTTCCAATAGAGGCGAAGCGGCACGAGGGTCGCCCCTTTTTGATCAGTTAACACCGCCATGCGGCGTATCTCCTTCTTGTGAAGTAAGAGACGACGATGGCGCAGCGGAACGTGAAATTCATGACTGGCTTGCTCATAGGGCCGGATATCGCACTGATAAAGCCAGACCTGCCCCTTGTCGACGCGGGCAAAGGATTCGCCAATATTCACCTTTCCGGCACGGATCGACTTAACCTCAGTACCTCTCAATTCGATACCAGCTTCGTACTTTTCGGAAATATGGAAATCCCGTCGGGCTTTCCGGTTGGTCGCAATATCACTCATGCTTGTGACCCAGTCGGCGCGCTCGCTGCCGACTCGGTGCTGTATAATGTCGCTGATTCAGGCCGACAGGCAAGAGCCGTCCCCAAAAAGAAAATCACCCGAATTTGGTAATACTACCTCAAAAGGAGCCAAAATAACAGCAACGCACCGATCGAGGCCCATCCAGCCAGATGAAAAAATACCCCGGTGCCGCTTTCGCGACACCGGGGCCCTCCTCCTTTTAAGATCGAGCGGAATTCCAAAGACGAAATCAAAACCCCGCTCTCACTTGTATTGTGTTTTAACTGATTAAAGACAAAGGCGACAAGGAAAAACCGGCCTTTATTTCCCCCTTTTCCTAGAGAACTAGTCCAATTCTTTGATACGGATATTTCTCCACGAGACATCGAATGGTCCCGTGTTCTTCTTTACGCCGTGCACTTGGAGACCGATATGGCCCTTTGGATGGGTCTTGTAGATCGCCTCATCTGAGAGGTCTGCCACTGCATTTCCGTTCACAAAAGTCTGAATTCTAATACCGTCAGCAACGATCCGGATTTTGTTCCACTTCCCGTTTTTCATGAAATCGTGGGCTGCCCCATCACCTGGCTCCTTCGAAATCCAACCGCGCCCAGTGGCCTCACCGTAAATGTAAGCCGACTGACCCGGTGACGCTTCGAGTTCCACTTGGGGGCCGTGAAAACGATTGAGGTCCTTGGCTGGCTTACCACCCTTGCCGGTGTTTTTAAGATCCTCCTCAGTCTTTTCGCGGGAGCGAATCTGACAACCGGAGTTTAGCTTGTCGTGGACCTTCACCTCAAATTCGAGTTCGAAATCACCATATTCTTTCTCGCTCATTAGGAAGGTGTTGGGACTACCTTCAACCGTTTCACCAAGAATAGTACCTTCTACAACCGTATAATTGGCCGATCCCAGCGTAGATTTTTTCCACCCCTTGAGAGTCTTGCCGTCGAAGAGATCAACCCATTCACCAGTAAATGCAGTTTGAGCCACCAGCAGTGATAAGCTGGCAGTAATAATAGTCAGATAAGAATTTGGAGTTTTCATTTTTAGAATTCAGCTTATCGGAAGCCTCCCTGCTGTCGACGCCCTGATTGCGCCGTAATTTCAACCCCTTCGTTTCCAAATACTGGTCTGCGAAGTGCTGAGTTGGAGCTTCCGCTTGTGCTCGCGAATCAGGAAGGGTAATTCATGAACGCGCTGAAACTCGAAGGTTTCTGAAAGGTGTTCTTTTAAATAATCTAGCGTCGTTCCTCGAGGCAAATTTTCACGTGGCGTGTATTCTTCCATCCAAGTCGCCGGAGTCGCAATAATCAACGTGCCTTCTTCTGTAACCAACTCAGGTAGCCTGTTAAGAAATTTTAGTGGCTCAGTTAGTCTACAAAGAAGGTTTGCTGCATGAACCAGATTAAACCGTCCGAGATCCTCGCGGAGGTTCATCGCATCACCCTGCTCGAAGGACACGCGGTCAAGCTTCACTTCGCCCGTCAAATTTACCCGAAGAGACTCTGGTAGATGCATCTCATTGTAGCGTCTATAAACAATCTTTTTACCTTGGCGGATCTCTTCAGCGACATCGATAAATGATTGTGAGAAGTCAATCCCGATGACTTCCGAGGCCAGTTTTGTCAATTCAAAGGAGGAACGACCCACGGCACAGCCAATATCCAAAGCCCGTCCAACAGGCCCGTCAATCCCGCCAGCTTCCACGGTCGCCACCGGAAATTCGAGACAGCCCGGCGGCAATTTCGAAGAATCAAAAGCAACGTCGCCTAGGACCTCCTCCGCTGAACCAAAGTGAAATAACAGATACCAATCGCGCAGAATGTCGCTCTCGTAACTCATAATAGTGCAGCCGAGGCAATTCCTCAGCTCTCTCAATACGTCAGCAAGGCTTCGACACGAACATCAGAATCGAAATTCTCTCTTCCTCCAAGAAACTCGAGCTCGATCAGAAAACTGACACAAACAATTTGGCCTCCGAGATCTTTGATCAGCTTTACTGCCGCGCCCGCTGTGCCCCCGGTCGCAAGTAAATCATCCACCAAGATTACCCTCTCACCTTCACGAACGGCATCCTTGTGAATTTCCACATGAGCTTCGCCATACTCAAGCGAATAAGCCACTCCAGAAGTCTCTCCGGGAAGTTTGCCTTTCTTTCTTATCGGAATAAAACCTGCCCCGATTCGATCAGCCAGGGCTGCCCCGAAGATAAATCCCCGAGCATCAATCCCGATCACCTTGTCTACCTCAGAGCCTTCAAGTGTCTCTTGAAACATTTCGGTCGTAAGCCTCAGCAACTCACCATCGGCTAATAACGGGGTGATATCTTTAAAAACAATTCCCGGCTTAGGGAAGTCATGGACTTCGCGAATAGCCCCTTCAAGTCGGTCGATAGATTTCTTGTTCACAAAAGTAGATTCCACAGGCAGCCCGCTTAGGTCAAGAACAGGAACATCAAGATGATTTAATGAATTGAGACGGCAGGCAACCAATCTCTGTCTGGAACGCTTTTGTGAAGTGACTGAGGCTCTCGTAACCAACGCGCGAGGCGACCTTGCTGACACTCTGCTCCCCGCTCTCAAAAAGGCAGGCTGCAAGATTGATACGGGAACGGCGAAGATACTGATTAATGGTTACTCCAGTCACACGGCTGAAGGAACGACTGAGGTAACTAGCACTGCAGCCTACCTCACCTGCAAGGTCGGAAAGGTCAAGCGTGTCATCGGGACGCCCTCTTAAAATCCGCTTAACCTGATTGATGCGTTTTAGCGATTTGCCTAACTGCTCGAGACTGCCGCCTTTCTCCACCAGCCCCCCTTGTCGAAAACAAGTTTGTGAGAGTAAAAGTCGGATTTGTCCTTCAAACCAGAAAGAGCCTGCTGCCATTGCGGTTGGCACCTCCTGCAATTCGGGAACAATGCGGCTGAAAAGGGCAAACGGAGCCATGAGAGAGCAACCTCTAGTTTGCTCGCTTACATCTGCCAGAGACGCAACTAGATCAGGAATAAGCTCAGAAGCGAATGGCTGCACAAGACTCTTAAAAACTTCGCGGGAAAAAGCCACGATGGTAGCGTCGCCTCCATCCTCCATGGTCACAGAGACCTTTTGGCTCCGGGTAATTATCGCGCTAGCGGAAAGTTCACAGATTTTATTAGCTTCCCAGGAGACAGAGCCCTCAGTTACGACAACGATCGATACCATTTCGGCTGGCACCTCAATTGCGGTCCCCGATTCCTCCCCCTCCATTACAATTGCCCAGATCGGCGAACGGGCGGGATCTCCAAAAAGAACCTTACAATTCATAGAAGCCTAAATTAATCGCTAGCGAATGAGGTAGGAATCGATAATTGCGGCGATTTCCTCGTATGAGGGAGTTTCTATTTCTTTCTCTCCAATCGCTTTCGCGACTTCACCGAGAGCCATCATCATCGGCTTACGATCGACAGCCTTAGCAGTCGAGTAGCTGTCACTTTTTTTCTCAAGTTCATCCCAAAAAGCGGAGACAAGAGCCCAGAAATCTTTGGTTTCTTTCCAATATTCAGAGACCCGCTCGCAGGTTGGCTCATCAATGCGATCGTAGAAGTTAAGCCCCTTTTCCCATGCCAAATACTTCTCCACCTTTCCATCGTCCCCAAGGACAAGTTTGAGATTGTCCTGATCGTGAACCCAACCATGGGGAGTTAAGGCGTGCACATTGACAGCCCGCAAAATATCATAGTCGTCTCGTTTCGTGTGCTCCCGTCGCGGCAGCGGACGATTGGTGGGTCCAGATTCCCAGCGAGAAAAATCCCCGTCATGTTTCCAAACTCCGAAGCTCTCGTAGCGCGGACTGTCATCTACCTGCGTCACCATTTGGCTCCAAGTTCCGGAGGCTTCTTCCTCTGAGATTTTACGGACTTTCCAAGAATTGTTCCCCTGGAACTCAACGATGCGAGTGTCTTCCCAGGTCCAAATCTGCTTCCAGTGTTTAATCACCCTGTTTCCTACTCGGAGAATGTGCTGGAGCACGATGCGATCTCCAGTGTCTTCAACCACTAGGACCGACTCAAAGGCATCCTCATAATACGCCTTTTTGATTTTGTAATCGTCCTGTAGGGAGACCTTTTCTTCGAATTGGAAAATCACCTCAAACTCACCTGCCATCCTTAAGATCGCTCCGCGGTCCGCTTCAGGTGGTTCAGCTGAATTACCAACTGGTGTGAAATAAATTAGAGTGATTGATATCAAGCATATAAAGACTTTAAAGGGTATAGGGTAAGTGCGTATTGTCATTGCTGAGGAAGACTAAGAACGGTTCTAACTAGCTTTAGCGCCCATTTGTCGGAGAAATGGTGTATCCTTATTTGATACTGAATCTCAATTGCAGCAATGATGCAGCATGAAGAGCTTCATGCAAATAAAAACGTGGCGGGGTCTCCTCACCTATCCATTCCTTGCCACCTTAACTTCCCTTTCATTGGCCCAAGACCAGTCAGGGGAAGCCAACCAAGACGATTCCACAGGCGTCCCTTCGATGGGAGAACTTGAAACGTCCGTCGTCGAGGGTGGTTTGAATCCCTTCGCTGTTGATCCGGTGCCGCTGCCGGATCCGGTGATCATTAACCAAACTGTCGAAACCGCGACTCGTGTTGAGACGGCAATCAAAGACACTTCGGTTGCGATTGGGGTGATTACTCAAGACGAAATTTCACGATTAGCTCCTCTCTCTTTTGATGATCTTACTCGGTCCCAACCTAACGTCGAATTTCTCGGAGGTCCCCGCTACCTTGGAGAGCAACTCGTTATTCGTGGCGAAAGCGGCAACGCAGTGACTGTTCGCATCGACGATGCCAGACAGAACTATGTCTCAGGGCACGCAGGTCAGCGCTTCTTTGTTGAGACCGACTTCCTCGACACGGTCGAAATTCTGCGGGGAGCCGGTAGTTTTCTCTACGGAAGTGGGTCCGCCGGGGTCGTAAATATTTCTACCTTGGACCCCACGGATATCGCACTAGAAGAAGGCAGTGTAGGTCTGCGGATGCGAAATACCTTTCACACGAATTCTGATGAATGGGCCAACAGTATCATTGGTGCGGGCGTAGGAGAAAAAGTCCAGTTCCTCGCCGGCTACTCCGACCGCTCCGGAAATGACATCCGACTTGGCGATGGAACGGACCTTGCCTCATCCTCTATCGATCGTGAAAGCGCTCTCGGAAAGTTTGTTATCACCCCAAACGATGAGCACCGTTTTGAATTTGCGGTCAACGACTACACCTCCGTCGATCGAGGTGGGGCCAACCCTCAGGCGCTAGCCGTGGGGACGACTTCAAACGCGCTGGTGGATCGCACAATCAACTACACCCAGTGGACAGGTGACTGGAACTGGAATCCGATTGATAACGACGCTATCGATCTCAAAGCCACTTTCTACTACAACACCACCAAGCAGACGCGGAACTATGCCGCCACAACGGGTAGCAACGTGGGACGCTCCAATATTCACGAGCTCGATGTCTACGGTCTTGATATTTCGAATCGCAACATAGTCTACCTCGGCAACCGCGAACACGAACTCATTTACGGTCTCGACTTTTACCACGAAAAACAGGATGGCACCGAAACCAGAGCCACATTTTTCGTGCCCGGTGCGCCCGGTAACTCCTCGGGCCGACCCGATGCTGAAGCGGATAATGTCGGTATCTACGCGACTGATCGGGTTGAGTTGAGTGATTCGCTGACTCTATCCGCCGGACTTCGATACGATACTTATAGCAACGAGAAAATCGTCGGGAATATAACGAATCATAGCGACGGAGCTCTTTCACCACATATCAGCTTTGATTACGAGATAAGTGAAAATCTCACCGTATTCGGTCAATATTCAAAAGGGTTTACCGCTCCAACTTTGAACGACCTCTACCAAGACGGAAGTCACTTTGGGGTTGTTCCAAGCGGCACCCTTCCCTTTTTTCAATCGATTCGTGATCCACTACCAGCAACGGGAGATCCACCCATTTTTACTCCGATTGGAAGCCCTCTCCCCGAGTCAGGACTAACCAACATTAACTATTTCGAGGAGGTATTCATTACAAACCCCAATCTAAAACCTGAAGAGAGTGATAATTTCGAACTGGGAATTCATTTCGAAGAGGAGGATTTCTACGGAGGGCAACTTTCGGCCCGCTTTACCGGCTTCTACAAACGCGGAAAAAATACCTTTGACAGTGAAGTCGTCAGTTCTACGACCACAGGAGGATTCGCAGGGTTTGCTAATCCGCAGAATGTCCAAGCGATTAATATCCCGCAGTTTGGTCCAGGGCCTGGCCCACCCGTTCCGATCGGCTTCCTCACGCCTTTCAGCGGCTTAATTTTCGACGGTCAGCTCGAGCAGGCCTTCCGCCAAACTGTCAATCGCAGTGAAACTGAGATCTACGGCTTCGAATTCACCGTCGATTATGATCGCGACTTTTGGTTTGCTAATATGTCTCTTGGCATGCTTCGCGGCCAAGACCTCACCACCGGACTGGCCCTTAACTCCATCACCGGGGATCAATTGTCGACAACCATTGGCATCCGTCCTTTAGAGTCCCTTGAAATCGGGGTTTACGGCATCTGGAATGGAGGGCGCGAGGATCTTGTCACTGGTTCACTCTCACAGACAGCTTCCTACGATATTTACGGAGCCTTCGTCGGTCTTCAGATCAGCGAGAATTGGCTGCTCCGCGCCGGGGTTGACAATGCTTTCGATCAGGATTACCAGCGCACGAACACCACACTTAGCGAGCCTGGCCGTAATGTATTTATTTCGTCGACGTTGCACTTCTGATTCAGATAACTGACTCAGACAACTTCGTTCGATAATTTTTCCCACAGCGGTTTCTGGGGCAAAGCTTGTCCTGTGAAACT
>CEWH01027799.1_pt1 | contig 32549 bp, 27 predicted proteins | sample 531231 | NCBI WGS metagenome assembly CEWH01 (sample SAMEA2622316, study PRJEB7988) | marine metagenome | biome: marine biome (ENVO:00000447); feature: surface water layer (ENVO:00002042); material: "saline water (ENVO:00002010), including plankton (ENVO:xxxxxxxx)" | depth 5 m | reverse complement strand
AAAAAAACGATAATCTCAGCGGCCCAGTTTCGATTTTATCTGACCCGATTGGCCACTTTTTTAAGCTCAGACCGCCTGGAGCGCCATCCGATGCGCTTCCACAAAACCTTTTACCCAAAAGCCGCGAAAACAACACACGCCGATCTTTCGGGAAATCGACGGAGTTTCACAGAAACGACCCGATAAATGTCGAACGAAAGATCGTCCCTCTGGTGAAAAATTCGACCGCAGTCCCCTAGGGGCCCCTCTAAGCCTTCCTAAGCTACCGAACGATCCGGCAACTTCGCACTTTACATCAACCGAATACCGACGATATTCCCGCCCGAGCGTTTATTCACCTGCCGTTGGTCCTCATGTTTCCTGTCACAAGGGTCACGCTCCCATGAGGGAAACCCGGCTACCCATTATCTACATGTCAAAATCACTAGCTCCGTTTGAGATCCCAGATCGTCTAATCAAAGACGAAGAAACCGCAACCGAGACCTACGCCAAATTCACGGCAGAACCTTTTGAGGCAGGTTTCGGTCACACCATCGGTAACAGCCTTCGCCGCGTGCTCCTTTCTTCACTCGAGGGTGCATCTATCACCTCTGTTCGAATCGCTGGCGCACAGCATGAATTCGCAAGCCTCCCCGGCGTTGTCGAGGACGTCACCGATATCGTTTTGAATCTCAAGCAGATTCGCTTCAAGCACTTCGAAGACAAAGATCCCGCAACACTCTCTCTTACCGTCGATAAGGCGGGTGAGGTCACGGCTAAAGACATTCAGGAAATTTCCCAGTACGAAATTGTGAACCCAGACCAGCATATTTGTACACTTGACCGGAATACGAAGTTCTCTCTGGAGATGGAAGTGCGTGTCGGGCGTGGGTTCAACACATCTGAAGATAACAAGCACCCGGACATGCCTATCGGCGTGATTCCAATCGATTCGATTTTTTCACCAGTTCGACGTGTGAAATACGCCGTTGACAACACTCGGGTCGGTCAACGTACTGACTACGACAAGCTCAACCTCGAACTTTGGACCGACGGTCGTCTTGAGCCTCACGACGCTCTTCTACAAGCTTCTGCTATTCTTCGCCATCACCTCGACGTATTCGTCAACTACGACGATGACGCTATTAATATCGAAGACCGCCCGGAGACTCAGAGCGAAGAAAACGCTGAGCTTAAGAAACTGCTCAACATGAGCGTTAATGAAATCGAGCTCTCAGTGCGTGCTGCGAACTGCCTCAACAATGCAAATATCACCACGGTCGGACAACTCGCAATGAAGTCCGAAGCCGAGATGCTTAAGTATCGTAACTTTGGAAAGAAGTCTCTCAACGAGATCAAGGACAAGCTCCACGAACTTGGCCTCTCTCTTGGTATGCAGATCGATCCTTCCCTCCTCGAGCAACCCTTCACCGCCACTCTGCTCGGCGGCGACCGCTCAGCAGAAGGACCGGGTCTTGCAGCCCTTATCGCCCAGAATATCAACGACTAATCCACCCGAATGTCACAGGGGGTCCGGGTGAAGACCTGGGTCCCCCAGTCACAACACATCTTTACCGATGAGACACCGAAGCAAGACCGTAAAACTTCAGCGCGACAAAGCCCACCGCGAGGCTCTCATGCGCAACCTTGCCGCCAGCCTCATAGAGCACAAGCAGATCAAGACTACCTTGGCTAAGGCTAAGGCCCTTCGATCCTTTGCTGATAAGCTCTTAACCCTCGGCAAGGCTAATACGCTTCACAGCCGTCGTCGAGCCATCTCGCTACTTGGCAGCAACCAACTGGCGCAGCGCAGCGCTAAGGTGCTGTTTGAGGAGATCGCTCCAGCCAGCGCTGATCGCCAAGGAGGTTACACCCGTATCATAAAGCTCGGTCAACGTCGCTCCGACTCCGCACCAATGGCTCTGATTGAGTGGGTCGACGCCTATGTTCCCGCGACCGAAGAAGTGGAAGATTGATACTTCAATAGTTGAACAATTATTTCCAAAAAAGCCACGTTCCCGAAGGGGCGTGGCTTTTTTGTCCTCACACGGGGAACCCAGTCCCAGCCAATAAGTCATGCTTTATTGAATGCAAAGCTGAGTTTAGCAGGATCGTAGTGCGACAGATGAACAAAAGATCGCCTGAAACTTTTTCAAAGACAATAGCTGCTGCCCCATCACAAATTACTCGCTACCACTCAGTGTCTCGCGAAAGGCTTCTAATCTGCCGTAATCAAGTCCGGGAGGCCGATTCTCAAGTAGCCAGTCTATGTCCTGGCCCGCTCCAATCGCGTCCTCTCCCTGGAGCCTGAGCAATGCGCGCTGGAATCTCTCCTGCGCTGCATCCGGCTGGATCGCCAACAGCATCTCAAGATAATTTATGGCAGCCTGCGGAGTTTTCCGTTGGTTAATTTCTAAACCAACGAGATTCCGCAGCATGCGCACAGCGATTTCCTGAGCCGTTGCTGGCTGGAATCCCGCTTTGGCCGGAGGTGCACCCGTCGTCGTCCAAACTTCGCGCGCTGCCTTCGATCGGCTTAGAAGTTTGCCATTCTCAAAGACATCAATAAAGGCGGTCTTCTTTTCGTCCCCATTATTATACTCCAGACCAACCATAAATTTCCCCGGAAGCGGAGCTCCGAAGACTCCCTCAATATCGAGCCTTCGAGCGATCTCGACGAACAGAGCACTGAGGGTAATCGGCAACCCCTCCCGATCATCGAGGACATGATTAACGTAGCTGTTTGAATGATGATAATATTCAGCGCGACTACCATGGAATCCGTTTTCTTTAAACAGAAAGTCGCGCAAAGCTTCAGCTTTCTCGCGCGTATTCCCGCCCGGGGCATGCTCATCAAGATAATCAGCGCCATCCTCCACCAAGCCGGCAAAGCTGGCCCGGTAATAATCCAGATCGATTTCGGGGTCGTCAATCCTCGAGATCTGCAGTCCCACCTCAAACAAATCAATCTCTCTTTCGGGTTGGCCTAGGACATGGCTAAGGTCGTTTATCACTGACTCACGGTAGACTTTGTTCTTCAGTTCTCGTAAATCGGCTGCCATTGCAAGAAGCTCATCGGCTCTCTCATCGAGGAGCGTCCGCCCGTGAGTCGCATCACGCCTGAGTTGATCCGCGGTTTTCTCAGCACTGGCGCCGTCGAGATAGCTGGTGATGATGTTCTCGAGACGCTCGCGCTCCTTGATGGGAAGCTCTGCTCTTCCGAGATCACGGCCAATGTCGAAACCACGAAACTCTGCCACCGTGTCTCTGAACTTACATAGCCCGACCTGGCCACCACGCAATCCATCTTCCTCCATTTCAAGAACCTTCTCCCCATTGATCCAACCCGTAATTAGTCGCTCTTCGACTCTCACACGAAGCTCATTCCAGTCATCTCGCCGGTAAGCCGCCGTTTCAAATTGTTCTAGAATAGTCCAGGAATAGACGTCAGCACCATCGAAACGGGTAAAGCGAATTTTTCCACCGGTAGGATAGAATCCGTAGTGTTTCTCATCTCCGTTAGCAGCGAAAGCGATTCCCGCTGCTCCGGATTCGTCAGCGAGTCGAACCCTAACGACCGCCTCGTAGGGAATCTTGGGCACTTCTTTTCCAGAGAGGCACAAAGCACGCCCGCCAAATCCATCACCTCGGTTACGAGCGGTAATGACTCCCCCCCGTTGAGTCCAATCACCGCCCATTACTGTCGTCCATAACCGGTCGTCGAGGACACCAATGGTTCTCCAACGACTCATGGGCATAGGGTTTGGTTTCTTGACTAGAGCATTTAGATCATTGCTCTGAACAGCAAAGCCGAGGTTTTCGGTGACGCGATGGCGGAGTGTGACCACACCAATCACCTCTCCGTCCAGATTCAACACTGGCCCTCCACTATTTCCCTGCTCAATAGGCATCGCCAATTGCAACATGGGGTAACTCGGAGTTTCACCTTCTCCGATAAAACCAGGATCCAATTCCCGAATCGCAGAAAGCACACCGGCGACTACGCTGAAACTGAGACCCTGAGGCGCTCCGAACCCCACGATGAGATCCCCTTGTTGCAGCGCAGAAGAATCGGCTAACTTTAGAGCCTCTAGTGATCTAGTTTTTGGGTCGATTTTAAGGACGGCTAAATCAAAATAGCGATCAAACGCGTGCACTTCAATCACGGGAAAAACACTACCATCAACAAATTCAACCTCAATGGACCGCCCCTCACCGATGACGTGCAGATTTGTCACAATTAGCCCATCTTTTGATATGACAAATCCCGACCCGGTTCCCCGATTTTCTCCGTCCCTACCCAATTGACGCACCGTCACGATTGACGGCTTCGCCAGAGCGTTGAGCATCCGAACCTTACCTGGCTCGAGATACTGCTGAGGCTTCTTCTCTTCCAAAACTAGCTCCTCCTCAAGAGCAGCCTGAAATTTGTCAGAAAACGGATCTAAATCCTCCGCTTCTTGCGCTTTAACGGCGGGCCCAAGGAAAAATGCAGCAGGAATCAAAAAGCACAGATAAGCAGGAATTCTCATGGACAGGACCGACTCTCAGAAAGCATATTGAAACTACTCCTCATTCCTCGCAATGAAAAGTATTCCTCACTGCCTTTTTATCGCTATCATCTTTCTCGTAACAATCGGCCAAGGAGGAGAACTATGGAATCGGCACACCATTGATCAGCCTTCTTCGGAAGCCGGGAAGAAGGGAGCCGACGGGGTTCGCCTCGGAGACCTAAATAACGATGGGCTACTCGACATCGTTACAGGCTGGGAAGAAGGTTCCGCCATACGGGTATGCTTCAACCCGGGGCCCAAAGCGGCTCGAAACCCGTGGCCGGGAATTACAGTCGGGAAAGTCCGGAACGCTGAAGACGCCGTGTTTGCAGATCTCGATGGCGACGGTCGATCAGATATTGTCAGCTCTACTGAAGGCTCTACTCGAACGGTCTTCGTGCACTGGGCACCCAGATCAGATCAGGATTTAAGCAACGAAACACTCTGGGAAACGAAGCCTTTTCCGAAGACCGTAAACCAACAACTTTGGATGTTTTGCTACCCACATGATCTTGACGAAGACGGTGATCTCGATCTTTTCCTTGGCTCAAAGGGAAGCAATGCATCAATTTCATGGCTCGAAAACCCCGGTCATGAAACTGCTCGTGCGGTCGAAACCTGGGAACTTCATCGCATCCATAATGCAGGGTGGATCATGACCCTGACCGTTTTTCAAACTGAAGACCGAAAATATTTACTTTCATCCGATCGCAAAGGACCGCGCTCTGGCATCTATCTTTTCCCCCTTCTAGATGAATCGCCCTGGATCGGAAAAGCCAAGCTTATTGGCGCTAGCGGCAAAGAGGTAATGTTCGTCGACGTCGCGCACCTCGACGAGGATGAAAAGTTGGACGTAATTGCTTCAATCAAGCCGAACCAGATTCGGATGTATCATCATCCAAAGACTGCGCTATCCCCATGGGTCGCCATCTCCGATCTCGAACCATTTCCACAAGATAAATACGGTAGCGCGAAAGCAGTTAAGGTAGCTGACCTTAATGGGGACCGGATCCCTAATTTCGTAATCTCCTGCGAAAATGCACAAGGCGGAAAACACGGTGTTTTCGCGAGTGATGCGTCCTCGAAAATCTCTGAAATCAGCGGCCCGGAAGGAGCTAAGTTCGACCGCATCGAACTTCTTGATCTCGACAATGATGGTGATCTTGATGTGATCAGTTGTGAGGAACGTCAACAACTTGGGGTCTTTTGGTATGAAAATCCCCTATTTTAAAATTACTCTGCTTTCTTCGTATCTAAAACCGCAAACGGAAATGGGAAGTCGTTTTTCTTCGATAGCAGCCACTACCAACGCTGAAGAAAAAGATGTATTCTCGATTCTTTGTCTTTGACGGTTATTTTCTGCTGCTTGAAAATATAACGTCGGGTGGAGAACCCTACACGACTAACATCCAAAACTTAACCACTTGATTAAACTGATAGCCGCACGAAGGCTACAACCATGATGGAGCCGACACTTGGCTTACAGATAATCATCTTCGGCGGTTGGATATTGATTGCCCTTGGGATAACCAAGTTGCTCATATGGCTGATGGGAGAAATGTTTCCCGGCGTTTACAGCAAAATCCAATCACACAGAGCACGAGATTTCATGACCGGGCTCGGTAATCGGCTAATCTTCGGTGGTGGCGGTCTGGTTACCGTCCTGCTTGGGTGGGGCTTCGTTGCTCTTGGGAACTGGCTCAGTGAATTCTCCCAAAGCATTCTTTAAAACGTTGTCAGGTTCGTCAGTGGCCGCATCTTCGTCTCCAATGGTCTCATCCTCCCCCTCGCTCTCATTCGGAACGATTTCCCCCTTCGCCTGCGCTTCTTCTTGGGCCAAGAGCTCAGCTACCTCTCTCTGAACCTCTTCGATCTCGTCAAGCTTCAGGCCGGGATCCGCTACAATAAACACATCACCATTTTCAGCGTGTTCATAAAAGAGCAACCTCCGGTCTTCCAACACCTTAGAATCAGTCGGAAGCAGTGACTTTTTCCGCTCTAGCATTAAAGCAAGGATATAACGTGCGTTTTCAGTGCGAGAATCGTCCTCTTCAATGAAACGCCGGAGCATTCCCTCGGCTGAGGTATCTTCGATTCGCTTCTGGTCAACCTCCGGTTCAGGCACCTTAAAGGTTGATCTCCAGAACGAAAACGGCTGAGGACCTTCACCCCTAACCTGACACCAAGAATCTACCGAGTAATCTTTTCGAATGAAACCGTCGGACTCAGGATCATCGAAGATACATGTGTAAAAGTCTTCACCATCTTCAAATGCTTCCTCAGTTAATCCACACTGAGCAGTTGTTGACCGAATTTTCCAATCCTGAATAATCGCCATATTATGTATTTCTTACGCGCAACGTTGGGCGATAATTCAATATCGGAGTTGCCGCAAGCGGCATTTAGCAGAACTGAGGACTAGCCTCCAGAAGAGCGCATACCCCCAAATCCTACGATTAAGCCGTTAAACACTTCTTTAACCTTGGGAATGTCACGATTACGGGCCCGGAACCAGAGAAGAAACAGACCCAAAGCAGCGACCAGAAAGTTTGTGCCCCACGCTGCAAGAAAGGGAGGCAGCACTCCTCTATGCCCCAAGGCGATGAACGAGCCGCGCAAAACATACATCATGGCAAACACGGCGATGGCAGCAGCAACGCCGCTCGTGACATTGTTTCTCGAATAAACAATTCCAAGGGGAGCGGCAACTAATACCAACGCCATGCAACTTAAAGGCTCCGAAAAGATGTACCACCAGTTCGTCTTGAAGGAGGCTAGAGATTCCTCCTCTGATTCCGCATGAGCATTTAAGTACATGCTGAGACCCGGCAACCCGAGAAATTCAGGATTCTGCGAGGAACTCAGCACTTTCCACGGTGTTTCTGACCAGCTCTCTATTTCAAGCGTTTCGTGACTCTTCCACTTGGGGACCTGTTCCTCGTCGTAGCTCCACTCTTGAGCATCGGTTAGTATCCATTTCGGAGGTATTGCATCCCACACCCACTTCGCTCGCATCGCCTTCCAGATTTTTTCCAACTTCTCATCATCCCGAAGTTGCCAGACAACCACGTCAGCCATTTCGTCGCTCAACTTATAGGGTACCTTGCCGACAAACCAGGTACGCCGGCCGACTTCGTTAACATGCATCCACCCTCGCTTAGCCCAAACGTCTTGAATGATTTCGGTGTCATTCTTTAAAGCATAACGCTCTTGATTTGCAGTCTCAATCAATGCCTCTTTATACCCGACAGAGGACGGTGCCCATTCATATTTGAATGCGAGGCTAATAAGCGAACTGTAAGCGCCAATGATAAAAATTGGTGCAAGAATTCTCACCACACTACGACCCGAGCCAACCATACTAATAAACTCGTTTGTCTTCGACATTTTGCTCAGCGAGAACAGCGCTGAAAGCAAAATAGCAATCGGCATCACGAATAGAATCACAAACGGCACTTGGACCACATAAAACGTCAGCATGTCGCGCGCGGGAAGCCCTGCGAAGGCGGGCGCATTATCGGTCAAATCGGCGATGACCCAGATTGAAATAAAAGAGAGAAGAGAGAAAAAGAAGGGCGAGAGAAAACTGTGGACGACGTAGCGATCCATCAGACTTAATCGAAAATAAACCATCGCAGCAGCGGGTATACTCAGAATAACAACCGCAACAAAAAAAAGCTTCCCAATGTAGGCGGGAATTGATGGTGTCTCACCCGCCAAAGCCTTTCCGGCTATCGCCTGTTTTGTGGCTAGGATGTCGACCGGCAACCAGGCTAAGAGCCCCGCTATCGCCGCGACCCAAAGAGCCATGACGATGAATCCACTTCGCCGCTCTTCACCCATGCGGCTGTTGATCCAAAGACTCGAAAGGAAAGCAACTAACGCGAGAAAGACTCCAAGAGCCTGCCAGATAAGAGAGGCCGCCGATGGCGCATACTCTTGAGCGCTGCTAACTGCTTCTAACGTCGTGGGCGCAACTCGTGTCGCTTCGAGATAATCGACAAGACTCCTGTTAAATAACGCCCCAAGACCAACGGCGAGAATGCACATAAATATCTTGAGTGCTAACCCTCGACGATCGACTCGTTGATTGAGCTTTTTGGTCCTCAAAACCAAAGAGTCAAAAACACTTCGGCACGATTTAACAATGAGGTTAGTTGTCAGCCTCCTAATCATGGATCATAGTGAACACTTGCAAATTTATCTGGATTACCTTGACAATCTCTGCACCTAAAGAATGCAAGGTTCGCGCGATCCCATGAAACGGTCAAGACCCAGCTTTGACGAAGCGTCGATTGGCATTCGCCCACCTAATGGAAGCGAATCAATCACCCGTCTCGCATCACGCGTTCTATTCGGCAATACGCTGGAAGAGAAACTTCGCCTCTCCCGACCGGAATCCCTTGTCTACGATAAGCCAAACGCTCCAGAACTCTACCGCGGGGTCATCCCTGGACGTCCCGAAAATCTTGGCTTTGCCTCCGAATCTGAAACTCGCCCGACTTTTCCGAGAACACCGGCGATGGTAGAGGAAGAAAGTCGTGGAGTGCTCCTCCACTTTTTCGCTAATCACGAACTGCTCGCCGCAGAACTAATGGCCCTCGCAATATTGAAATTCCCCAATGCCCCGAGGGCTTTCAGGGAAGGGCTCGCTCGCACACTGAGAGAGGAACAACTTCATACCCGCTGGTATGTCAACCGCATGCAACAATGCGGTATAAGTTTCGGCCAATACCCACTCAATCGTTTTTTTTGGGATGTCGTTTCAAGCATGGAGACTCCTCTTGATTACGTCTCACGTCTTAGCCTAACATTCGAACAAGCGAACCTCGACTATGCCCGGCACTACGCCAACGTCCTCCACGAGGCCGGAGACAAAGCGAGCGCTTCTATACTGAATCGTATCTATCACGATGAGATTTCACACGTGGGATATGGCTTGCATTGGTTTCGTCAGTGGAAAAACGAAGAGCACTCAGATTGGGAGGCCCTGAAGAGACAGCTCACCTTCCCCTTATCCCCCACACGGGCCAAGGGCAACCGGGCGCCGTTTAACGTCGCGGGTCGACGCGAAGCCGGTTTTGACACTGATTACATCCAGCAACTTTCTCTATTCGAGCGATCGAGAGGAAGGACGCCGAATATTTACTGCTTCAATCCAGAGGCGGAGAATCGCATCGCGTGTCATCCGGCTGCCTACCATCCGAACAAGCGTATCCAATCTGTAATTTTAGATCTAGAGATCCTTCCCGCATTCCTTGCCAGACGTGATGATGTCGTACTAATGCGAAAACCGCCCAGTTCACAACACCGCCTTCGGCTTGCCGAAGTTGGATTTGAGCTCCCGGAAATTGACCTTTTAGCCAGCGACGGATATCTCCGAAGTGACAGCCTCCTGACGAATAGAAAAATCAACCAAGTTCGGCCATGGTCAAGAAGTCCCGATATCCCTGATCTTTTCGCAGGCCTGTCACAGGTCAACAAGCCGATTCCAAAATGGAAGCCAGCAAATCGGGGTCTATTCTCAAAAGCTCTCCAGATACAAGCGCTCCAACGATGGATGGGCCCCGGACGTTCCACTACCTCTGGAGATGATTTGGTTGAAGCCGCTCTATCCCTAGCCAAGCAAGGCTGGACTGAATTCGTTCTGAAACGCCCCTTTTCTACGGCCGGAGGAGGAATGAAACGACTGACCATCGAGGAAGTCCTTCAGTATCGAGGCAAAGGCATGAGCGAAAAAATTATTTCTGAGGGCGGACTTATCATAGAGCCCGCTCACGACAGGATCTTAGACTTTTCCATACAATACCTGATCGAAGGAAAAGAGATTAGGCAACTTGGACTGATTGAACAAATTATTTCTCCGTCAGGTCAGTATCTCGGCAGTCTTTCTTTCCCCAAATTCTGCAGCGGTATGAACGCAGATATCGCCCAATTTCTGATGGAAAAAGTACTTCCTCAGTACGCTAATAACGCCCGCTTTACTAAATCGCTTCGCGACTGGGCAGAAGAAAGAAATTTTGAAGGACCTCTTGGTGTGGACGCCTATCTCTACCGCGACAGTTCCGGTTCACTGCAACACAGGACAGCCTGTGAGGTCAATCCCCGCTTCACAATGGGTCGCGTTGCACTTGACATTCGTCGGCAAGTAGCGCCGGGTCATGGGGTCTGCTTGGAAATTGTTAAAGCTGCTAAACTTCCGCAGCGGGATGAAAGCGTCCAACTCCTTGACGGTCGCCTCGCCTCTGGTTCGCTCGTTTTAAACGAAATCACGCCTCACTCGCATTTCGCGGCACGAATCCGGGTTGCGAAACAAAAGCGCAGTCTTGAATCTTTCGATATTCCAACAAAATGATACGCACCTTCTTCTACATTATGGCTTGCCTTGCCTTGAATGCTACTCCGACGCTTAAGTCCGCGGAATTGTCGGAGGCAACCATTAAAAAACTTCGGAAGGCAACGGTAGAAATACACATCAAGGGACAACTACGGGGCGGCGGGGCGTTTCTGCGGGCCTCCAACGGTAAAACCTACGTTATTACTGCCGCTCACCTCTTCCACGACCCGCAAGATTCCTGCAAGGTTATCACCGAGGACGAACAAATATTCTCAGGATCGCTTATCGCCTACGACCTCGGGCATGACCTGGCTCTCATTGAAGTCACACCAGGCGTGGCGAGCTTTGGCTCACTACCACTAGCAAAGACAATCCCTGCAGATACGACTCCAATCTATAACCTTGGCCCAGCCCTGCACCGGCGGACACTACTGCTTTCAGGTTCAGTAGCCGATTCCCGAATCAGCTACACCGATTTCACCTCTTCAAAGGGTTCCATTGCTCACTTCTTTGCAGCCGGTATCAACCCAGCGCTTACCTCGGGCGGCATCTGGGTAAATCAGGCGGGCGCCATTGTGGGACTTCAGCACGGAAGACTAATCGGCGATAAAGGCGCTCCCTCCTCCGGAATCAGCATGGTCTCTCCCCCTAACGCAATTAAAGCGCTACTGCATAATCGGAAAACCACGAAAACTCCTGGAATCGGAGCTTATCTTTGGGAAGTCTGGACAGTTGATCACTCGCTGCTAAGGGAGTTACCCGAGGGAACTGAAGGCTTAATTCTCAACCCGGTTTTTAAAGGCCGACCCATCGACCAAGCTGGCCTAAAGGCGTTAGATATCATCGTAGCCGTTGACGGTAAATCGATCCGCAGACGTCACGAGTTTTTCAATCTTATCCGCTCAAAGCCCCCAGGGTCCTCATTTAAGCTGAAGGTGCTGCCAAACGGAGCCAAAACTGAGCGCATCGTCGAACTAGTCACGGACGCATTGGAAGATCAGTGGGGTACTGGAAATCAAAACTAGGACTGCTTCTAGTTTTCACCCCTTAGGTATGTCTCTATCTCAAATTGAGACCGCCTCGGCTCTTCCCCTTCTTTTCCCTCGCGGTAATGATTGGTCAGGTCATGATCGAGAATTCGAGCTTTCGTGTTGTCCTTCCACTGGATCTCAAAATACTCCTGCAACTGCCTCTTTAAGCGACGGTCATATACCGGAACGATCGTCTCAACTCGGGAATCAAAATTTCGCGGCAAAAAATCGGCAGATGAAAGATAAACCTCAGGATTTCCCTCGTTTCCGAAGATCAGGATCCTCGAATGTTCCAGATACTTGTCGACAATACTAATCGCATGGACGGGGCTCCCCTCATCGATCACGAGGGAGAACATACTGCGAACGATCAAACGCACTGGGACACCAGCTTCTGCTGCTTCTTTCACAAGTTCATTGGTTTCAATGTCAGAAAAATTATTCACCTTAAAAGAAATACCGGAAGGCTTGCCGGCACGATGATTAACAATCTCCCGCCTTATTCCTTTGCGAATGAACTCTCTCAGGTCAAACGGAGCGCACTTGAGGTGCTTCAACACTGGAGGACGATAGGATCGATTAAAAAATTGAAAGATCTTCCCAACATCCTCCCCAATGCCCTGATGATAGGTCATGAGAAGATGGTCTGCAAAGGTTGTGGCGCTATCCTCATTGAAATTGCCCGTCCCAATTACGGTGTAAAATCGGTCTTTGCCGCCCTCACGACGAGTGATATGCATGAGTTTGCTGTGAACCTTGAGGCCTTGAATACCAAGTTGAACGTGGACTCCTGCATCACGATATTGACTTGCCCACTTAATGTTCGCCTCTTCATCAAAGCGAGCCTGGGGTTCAACCAGAACAAACACTTCTTTCCCGTTTCGCGCCGCCGACTGAAGTGCTTCAGCAATGCATGACCTCGCAGCCACGCGGTATTGGGTCACGCTGATACTTTGCACTAGCGGATCCATCGAGGCCTCCTGCAAAAGGGTAATTAGATGGCGAAAGGGTTGGTAAGGAGTGTGTAACATGATATCCCGCTTCCGAATCGCCGCGAACATCCCCGACTTTCTCTTCTTCAGTGGTTTCACCGCGATGGGCTCGGCCGCCGCATAGGACAAACCCTCGATTTCGAATTTAGGGAATTTCAATAGGTCTCGACGATTATGATATCGCGCTCCCGGGTATAGCGAATCTGATCGGGCCAGGTTTAACTTCCTTAGGACTAGATTAAGAAACGGCTTGGGGAAGTCCTCGTCAAAATTAGCGCGAACTGGAAGCCCCTCCTCACGGGCTTTAATACTGTCTTCAAGTTTCTCATAGAAACTTTCCGTAAAGTCGTCATCCAACTCCAACTCCGAGTCGCGGGTAAACTTGATCGCATAAGACTCGAAATGGTCGTAGGGAAAAGTAGCGAAGATATCGTCCAGTCCAAACCTGATAATGTCGTCGAGATACATGACCAGTTGGACATCATCGAATTTAGGCAAGAGGATAAACCGTGGTAGCTTATCCGGAATTTCAATCAAAGCGTGCATGGGCCGCCCCGTGCCATCAGCCCTGCTTGCTCTGACTGCAAGATACATGGGCAAGTCACGCAACCTGGGCAATTTCGCTGCAGCCTTAAGGATAACTGGGAAAATATGTGGGCTGACCTCACGCCGAAAGTAAGTTCTTAAGTAGGAACGCAACCGCACGGGAACCTGAGATTCGTCGATCAAGCGGATGCCATTTTTTGCGAGGTCGCCCTTCACCTGGAGGTAAGCAGCATCGAAGCTTTCCCCCTGCGCAGACACCAACCGAGTTACCTTCTTTAGCGTGATTTTCGGATCGGGAATTCCAAGTTTTTTCCATTGATCACCGAGAGCGGCAAGCCGTTTCAGTGTGGCCACCCGAACACGAAAAAACTCGTCAAGGTTAGAGCTGTAAATTCCGAGGAACTTAATCCTTTCAAAAAGCGGGACCGTCGGATCAGCAGCCTCTTGGAGGACTCTAGCATTAAACGAAAGCCAACTGGTCTCCTTACTGCGAAACTCAAAACTCATAAGCGGTAGATCCTATTAGATCTTAACCAATTTGCGAACTCTTCTTTAAAAATACTTCTTAGTCTTCAATTCTGATCGACCCTTTGTAACCACTGTTTACTCGAATTGTTACGGAAGCTTCCCTAAGTCCACTTCACTTGAATCCTCCCCTGCGATCATTACAAGGAGCGTCCTCGACACTTCTTCGACTTGATCTAGATTGCGCGTCTCTAAATATGGAGTTCCCAAATCAACATCCGCGAGGGAATTGGGTATCAAAGGCGCAAGTTCGAGGCGTTACCAGACTAAAACGGTTCGTTTTCGAGTCGCTTAACGCCACAAGCCTTTGTGTAGACCAAGAACATAGTAAAGACTCAATGCGACTGTGTAGCACACGAAGAACTACCAGACCACATCGGAAAGGAAGGTTAGACCCGCTAGGAAAAGACCTGGTAGTAGAACGAGCCTTATAACCGGAAATGCCAATCCCGTGGGACGGCACTTCAGGCCCGCTAAAAAACGTCCCCACCCGCAGACAAAGCGATCTCGCTTGTCGATCCAAAAATGATATGCCGTTTCCTCCCCCATCCCAAACCGCACACAGCAACCCTGAACTTTCGTAAAAAGCAAACAGGGTTAGGCCTCGGACCTAACCCTGCTGCTTAAGCTTCTCAATCCAATTAGCACTACTTAAGCCCCACAATCGGATGAAGGTGCTCCTTACACCACTCTCCATTCTGCAGAGTAACTCCGTCCGGATCCTCAACCGCGATGTGAGCTTCGTCCTCGCATATGACCCACCCCTCGTAGTTTCGCAAAGTAAGCCACTCAGTAATTTTGTGAAAATCAAGTTTTCCAGTGCCCATCTGAGCCCAAGGCTCTGGGCCATTCCCGGAGAAATCTTTATAGTGAATGTGGTTCACGAGATGCTGCCATTTGTTCATCGTCTCGATTACGTCCATTCCCCCACGAATGATGTGACCCACATCGGGTGTCCATCCAGTTACTGACGGGTCAAGGGAACTCAATACAACGTCGTAGTCATACTGAGTGCGAACTAGCGAATTTGGTGGGCTGTTTGGATGATAGGAGCACACTAGCCCAGCATCGACTCCTCGTTGGGAAACTCGATTGATATTCCTTACCACATTCAGTCGACGCTTCTGTAAATCGTGTCGTCCGCTCGGAAGAGTCACAGTGCCCAGCATAGCGCCTGGGAAGTGCTTGAGAAAATCGATAGTGAAGTCTGCTGCTGCTCGCTCCTCGGGAGTTTCCTCTTCATTGTCCCAGCCACAAATGAGGGCTAGTCCAGCTAATTCCACGTTGTGTTCCTGAAGCACGTCCTTGAATTTGACAGGGTCAATGAAGTCTCCCATCCAGTACTTACTGCAACCGAGAGCGCTCTCCGAAATCTCAAGAACCATTGGCTCGATCCCAGTAAAACCAGCTTGAGAAATAATTTTGACCATGTGGTCCAACTTATTGTCGTAGCCCTTGCCCGCGTCCTGCATGAACCAGGTGTAGACCTCAGATCCGAATTTGATGTTAGCCATAATTTAGTAGAAAAAGATTCTGTGTAATGAGGGTTGATTCAGTGGGCTTTAAGCCACTCGCGCACACGTGGATTGAAGTCATCAGTTTTTTCAAAGTGAAAGGCATGACCCGCTCCATCATAGAAATGGGTATCACAGTTTGGGATACCACCGGCGACCTCCTCCGCCATCCACATCGGCGTGAAAATGTCATCACGACCTCCGATTACAAAGCAGGGAGCCGAAATTTTGCCAAGATCTGCCGCAACATTATGTCCGACGCAAGCAGCAGCCTGCCCACGGAGTCCATGCAATGGTTGAGGGACCTCATTGGCGTCAAAATCCTTCCTTCCCTGAAGGAGGCCTTCGTAGCATTCCTCGCTGTCAAAGAATGGCTTGGTGAAGATCAGCAATTGGATCCATTCCATAAATTGCTGATTATCGAGGTGCGCCTTACAGATGACCATATGGCTGAAAATGCCGGCTGCGTAATTGTCACAGCTTGCCCATGGGCACATCAAAACCGCACTTTGCACCTTGTCTGGATGACGCAAGCAAAGCTGTTGAGCAATGATGGAACCCATTGAGCAGCCTACAATGCGCGCTTTTTCGATACCGAGCGCTTCCATCAACCCCGCATAATCGTCGGCCATCATGGCGCTGTTGTAGTCTCCAACAGGCTTATCAGAGAGACCCACACCACGATTGTCGGGCTTGATGCAGCGGAAATGCTGAACCCAATCCTCGTCATGTACGCCCCAGACTTCGCCACGAGCGGTGATCCCCATAATCAGGATGAGCGGATCGCCTGCTCCAGACTCTTCATAATACATTTTGATTCCGTTGGTTTCGACGTATGGCATGATTGCTAATTTTTTTTCAGTGAAGGGACAGAATCAACACCTCACTGCGCTGTGTCCAGAATAAATCATCACGAGTGTAGCGAATCTTGTGTCGAATCTGACTTCTTCACCCCCTGCTTCCCGAGAACGAATTCTGACCGCGCCAAGCCCCACTGATATCCACAACCCTATTGTAAATCGGAAGGCCCGTTTAAGATCCAAGTCGCTAAAACAAAAATTTCAGAATGTAAATCCATCCCAAGGGACAGCGTTACACATAAGCTAGAGCCTGCTACGCCTGCCTTTGTGAATCTTTTATGTCAGACTCGTCACACCCGCCCCCACTTCGTAACATAAAACCCCTTGCCCTTCACGTGTTTGCAGACAACATGGCCCCGTTAGATAGAAGTTTAGCGATTCTCACATGCTACGAAATGACCATCTATGGCAAAACCGTAACAAACTATCGATCGACTAACATTTTTGTCTGAGCGATAGACAACTGATTGATAAACATCAAATCTTAATCACATCAAATCCTAATCAATGACACACCTCAATAGCTTGAAAAAACTGGCTTCTGGTACTGCCATCGCTGCTCTTGCCGCGGGGGCATTTGCCAGTGACCATGGTAAGGCGATCGTCGACGACAAAATGCCGCTCGAAGATCCCTGGACAATCTGCGACATATTCGACTACTCGACTCTCTACGAGTCTGACGCAGGCTTCATACGCGAAGTTTCACTCACCGGACGCTATCACGGCCAGTGGATCTCTGCCTCGCAAGACGATGATGGTGACCGCGATGGTTTCCACCAATTTCAAAGCCGTCGTTCGCGGATCGGCTTCGAGATCGGCATCCTTGAGAACATAACGTTTGCCACTGAGTTCAACGTAACTGACTCATCTGGCAGCAACCGAAATTGGCAAACTGGCCCTGTCTTCAACGATATCGACACCATGTTGATTGAGATTGAGGGCGATGGATGGGATCTCTGGATTGGTAAAGATAAGTTCAAGATTACTCGTGAAGAGTCCACTTCTTCGAAACGAATCAAAACAATCGAACGCTCCCAGATCGTCAACGAGGTAATTCCCGGAAAGCCTTGGGGTTTCAACTTCGGATTTGCTACAGGTGAAATCGAGCACGTAATCGGTCTTGCCCTCACTGGATCTGATGAAGACGATAACCGAGGTAGCGGCTTGGGGCTTCCAACAACCGAAGGGTCGAATGCTCAGTTCCTCTACCGCCTTGAAACTCCTGTAAACGATGTAACAACCTTTTATTTGGACTACCTCTTTACAGACATGGGCTACGACTCTGAGGTCGACATCGCTTCTTCTTATAACCACGTGCTGGCGCTCGGAACCACGAATGCTTTGAACGATCGGCTCAACCTCACCACCGACCTTATCTTCGGTCTGGACCGAGATGGCACCGGAGACATTCCTGACGGCGAGGACACGTGGGGCTTGGTTATAATGCCAACCTACGCGATCACCGAAAAACTAGAGTTTGTTGCTAAATATGCCTACATGGACTCAGGTCGCACTCAACGCCCACAGCGTTACACGGTTCGTGAGGAATTGGAGAACTGCCACACCCTGTATGCTGGCCTCAACTACTACATCTGCGGCGACAAGCTGAAGCTGATGGCTGGATACGAGTATATGACGGCAGATCAGTATGACTCCACCGACGACATCACTTCCGACACTTGGATGCTGGCTGTCCGAACCTATTTCTAGGATTTATTCAAAATTCCGCTTCTGCGGAGAACCCTTGGTAAAGGCGGGACTCAGGTCCCGCCTTTTTTGTTGCCCTAGGCATACGGCATAGCCGATAGTATGAGATAGATAATGGCCTCTTCCCCCCACAAATCGCATTCTACCAAGCCTCCCATCCTGGAGGTTGGGGGTTTTTTTAACCGTCACTCTAAAGAGCTCTCCATGACACTGGCAGGCAGCCGCGCCGGCTTCGACCGTCAGATTCTTGAACCGACCATCAATCGCCCCGGCCTGGCTTTATCAGGATTCTACAAATACTTTGCCCTTCATAGAATCCAAGTGATCGGCCTAGCCGAACGCTCTTACCTGAAACATCTTAGCGCCGACAACGCACGGAAGCGCTTCCAAGACCTCTGCCAACAAAACATTCCTTGTATCATTGTCAGCCGGGGAGAGGATTTACCGGGAGATTTGCTGGATATTGCCAACGAAGCCGATGTTTCTGTGTTCCAAACGTCAATGGTCACCATGAACTACATCAACGCAGCCACAGTGAGGCTCGACTGGGAATTCGCACCATCAACTACCGAGCATGGCTGCATGGTGGATGTAATGGGTATTGGTATTTTGATCAAAGGAGATAGCGGAACAGGTAAGTCAGAAACTGTCCTTGCTCTGCTCCGCCGGGGAGCCAGTTTAGTCGCAGACGACATGGTTCGCCTTCGCAATATCGAAGATCGGGAACTGATTGCTACCGCGCCTGAACTTGGCCGGAGCTACATGGAAGTCCGCGGGCTAGGCATTATCAATGTTTCTGCCCTTTTTGGGGTGGGTACGTTCCGAACCGAAAAGAGACTTGATCTCATCGTTACCCTCAGACGTGAGTCTGAAATCGACAAGATGGAAAGAGTAGGACTCGACCGAGAAAGTATCGACGTTCTAGGAATGAATATCCCTCACATCGAGCTACCAGTCGCTCCGGGGCGGGATATGGCGCAACTGATTGAAGTCGCAGCTCTTGACCAAAAACTTAAGGCTCTGGGCCATGATTCGGCTGTTGAATTCAACAAGAAACTATTGAAAAGAATGCGAGACCAACGTAAATCGATGGTTTGATTGCCCGAAGGTGGCTGTCCGCTCTACTTTGAAACAAAATGCCAGCTTGTGAATTGACCATCCCGAATGAGGAAGGGCTTCATGCTCGTCCCGCGGCGAAATTCGTCAAACTGGCGAGTCAGTTCTCCAGCGAAATCTGGGTCGAAAAGGACGGCGAAGAAATCAACGGCAAGAGCATTATGGGCCTGATGATGTTAGCGGCCGCCAAGGGCGCCGTAATTAAAGTCACCGCCGATGGTGATGATGCTGACGAGGCGATTAGTAAAATTTCTGCGCTCGTGAACAGTGGGTTTGAGGCAGATATCTGAAAATTTCAGGTTTTCTGTCGTTTTAGGCCAGTTTTTCCGCTAAAAACATAAGGTTTACCGTGGAGAATCGTTTACAGAGCGTAAGAAATGACCGAACCCGCCCAACAGGCCGAAATTCGACTGCAGGGCATCGGCGTATCTCCTGGAATCGCCTGGGGACCCGCGGAGATTCTTGGTAAAGCTCTCGAAGAGCCCGAAAAAACCAGCATTCAACGCAGTGAAGTCGATGCCGAAAAGGCCCGCATTTCTCTTGCCATGGTTGCCACGCGCGACCAGATCGTTGAATTGCAGCGTCAGATCGCGTCGGATGATGGCGAGGACCACGCGAGTATTTTCGACGCCCACCTGCTTCTTTTAGAAGACTCCAGCGTCCTCAACGAGGTCCTACGACTCTGCGAAGCTAAGCTTATATCGATCGAATGCGCTTACTTCTCAGTCATGAAGCGCTACGTCGACTCTCTGCGTAAGATTGCCGACCCCTACCTCAGAGAAAGAGCCGTAGACATCGAGGACGTGGCCGGACGCGTCTTGAAGAATCTCAAGTGGACCGAACCGTCGGCCGGTTCAGAAATTAGCGAAAGCAATGCCACGGTTATTCTCGCCCATGACTTAACTCCTTCTGATACTGTCGGCCTCGACCGCTCCAAGGTTAAGGGGTTTGCTACCGAGGTTGGCAGCGCCACTTCGCACACGGCCATCATGGCCCGTTCTCTTGGCATACCGGCGGTGGTGGCACTCCACGATATCCCCGAGGAGTGTGAGCGGTCTGAGAACGTACTAATCGATGGTTACCATGGCCTAGTTATTGTCAATCCTTCGCCCGAGACTTTAGTCGACTATGAAAAACTGCTCGAGGAGGAAAGAGGTATTCTTTCGGACCTTGAGTTTTTCAAAGGGAAGCCAACGATAACTTCCGACGGTAACCGAATCACTCTTTCGGCGAACATTGAGTTCCTTGATGAGTTGAAAGCCGTTGCAGAAAGAGGTGCTGAGGGAGTCGGTCTTTATCGAACTGAATTCTTCTACATGAGCGAGAAGGAACTGCGCACCGAAGAGAATCAAGCTCAGAATTACCGAACGGTAGCAGAAGCCACCTCCTCTGACGGTGTCATCATAAGAACCTTGGATATCGGCGGAGACAAGCTCTATCCGGAACTGCGCGACGATCCCGAACCAAATCCTTTTCTTGGCTGGCGAGGAATCCGACTTAGCCTCGATCGTGCCGAGGAATTTCGCGTTCAGCTACGAGCGATCCTGAGGGCTAGCGCACACGGCAAAGTTCGTGTGATGTTCCCGTTTATTTCTTCGCTGCAAGAAATCCAAGCGGCGAAAGAGCAGATTGAGATCTCAAAGCAAGAACTTCGGGAAGCTGACATCCCCTTCGATGAAAAGATAGAGGTCGGAGCCATGATTGAGATCCCTAGCGCCGTTCTTGTTGCCGATCACCTAGCCCAGGAGGTCGATTTCTTCAGCATCGGCACTAACGACCTTATTCAGTACACCACCGCAGTCGACCGTATCAACGATCGAGTCGCCAATCTCTACCAACCGATGCATCCAGCTGTTATCGGAATGATTCGCGAAACGGTAGAAGCCGCCCATCGCAATGATATTTGGTGTGGTGTTTGTGGCGAGGCCGCCGGCGACCTAGTCATGACCCCAATCTGGGTCGGATTAGGAGTCGACGAGCTATCAGTGGGCTCTGTTCAACTGTTAAAGACACGCAAGGCGATTTCACTCCTCTCCTCGAAGGAATGTTCTGAGTTGATGACAAATCTTCAACACTGCGGAACTGAAGAAATGGTGAAACGTCGTTGCCTTGAAATCGCCAGATCGGCCTACCCTGAGCTGCTCTATTGACCCAGAGCCGTTTTCGTTGAAGCTTACCCACCTCAACCTCCGCATGTCTTTTTTCCGCCAAGCCGAAAAGCATTCTTTCTGTAGTCTTGCGACCAGTCTTGGGCAAAGCCTGATTCTGGGCGGTCTCATTCTTCTTTTAACCGAGCCTTGCCCCGCGCCGGACCTGAAACTCCCATCGGAACTTAAACTGCCAAGCTTTCCAAGAGTCTTCAAAAAAAATGGCAACGAGCTCGAGGAAACCACCCATGCCCCAACCGGGCCAGGAGGAATGTGCGTACTTCCCTCTGGTGAATATGTGATCTCCTGTCACCAGTTCTTCAATCACCAGTATCGCGTCATGATGCTGGATAAGCAGAACAACTGGGTTCCCTTCCCTAATGCTGAGATGAACACTCCTGATTCGGATTATCCAGTTGTTCTGGATTCCGTCTTGGGAATTGCGTGCGACCCACGCGGAATCGTATGGATGCTCGATAACGGGAGACGCTCAGACACGCCGCCGAAGCTCGTGGCGTGGGATACGAAAAGAGGGCAACTCCACCAAATTATTGTCATTAATCCTCAAGCTCTGGCACCAACATCATTCCTCAAAAATCTCGTCCTCGATCCCGAAGCACCGCTAATTTACATCACTGACCCCGCAGATGGTATAAGTTCAGCGATCATTGTGGTCGATATTGAGACCAATCTTGCACGTCGGGTTCTTGAGGGTCACACCTCAACCAAGATGGATCCCACACTCAACTTGGAACTCGATGGCAAGTCTGTGGAAGTCCGACGTCCTGACGGCCAACTTGCCACTCCCCTGACCGGAGTGAGTCCGATCGCCATTGATCGCAAAGGCGAATTCCTCTACTACGGGCCGCGCAACGGGTCGTCTCTTTTCAAAATTGAAACCTCCCTCCTGCGCCGCCTCGATATCGCGGCCAATCTACTGGAAAGTCAAGTGGACGGAGTTTCTCCTAAACCCATTTGCGACAGCATGGCGATCGACTCGAAAGGCCGCATTTACTTCGGCGATATCTCTCGTGGATCGCTTGACTATGTTTCTCCCGACGATGAATACCTGGACCTGCGGCTTCTGCTCGTTGACCCAAGGATCAGTTGGCCCGGCGGCATTCTCATCGCGCCGGATGGCAATCTCCACTTCTACAGCAACCAGTTACATCGCACACCATTCTTCAACGCAGGCAAGGATATCTCATCACCCCCCTTCCCGATATTCAAGGCACGCCCACTGCCCTCAAGTCGTTTTGGATTCTGATCAGAGTGGAGACATGGCGACGATTCTTGACACCCTAAAAAGGGGCACAGAATATCTTGAGAAATACCAGATCCAAGACGCACGTCTCAACATGGAACTTCTCATCGCCCACGCAGTCAAGCTGGAGCGGATGCAGCTATACCTAGACTTTGATCGCCCGCTCAATGAGGAAATACTCCAAACGCTGCGCGCCCTCGTTAAGCGCCGCAGCCGCGGTGAGCCCCTTCAGCACCTTCTTGGTTCGATCGAGTTCTGTGATCTCGAATTCAAAACCGATGCGAGGGCTCTCATACCCCGGCCGGAAACCGAAGAACTCGCCGAACTCCTTCGCACCACTCAGACACCACCACCGTCTCGTATTCTCGATATGGGATGCGGTTCGGGAGTCCTTGGGCTTTCGATCGCTGAGGCTTTCGAAGAATCATCACTTGTTTTAGCCGACGTTTCTCCAGAAGCGCTTGAGCTTGCCTCCGAAAATGCAGCTGGACTTGAACTGGACAACCGAGTTGAACTAACCGAAAGCGATCTTTTCTCGGCAGTTTCTGGCCATTTCGACCTCATCGTCGCCAACCTTCCTTACATACCCGATTCAGAAAAAGCCGAACTGAGTCGCGAAGTGAAACGCGATCCAGCCCTCGCGTTATACGGGGGTAAGGTCGGGACTGAAATCATCGAAAAGTTCTTAGGCGAAGCTCCAACATTTCTCATCCCTGGAGGGAAAATCGCTCTTGAGTTTGGGATTGGACAAGAAAAGCAGCTGTCCGATATGGCAAGCGATACTGGCTTTCAAGAGGTTAATATATTAAAAGACCTCAGCGGAACTGATCGTTTTCTTTTAGCTACTAAACCACTTTAAACCTGCTAGGTTCCACAGCCCTCTATGCCTTTCGGCACAGCCTTTATTTTTGACCGCAAAATATGGAAAAGTTTATCGTGCACGGTGGAGCGTCGCTAGAAGGATCCGTAAATGTGAGTGGTTCCAAAAACGCGTCACTCCCCATTCTCGCAGCAACACTCCTGACTAGTGAGGAATGTGTCATCCGGAGAGTCCCGGATGTTTCCGACACAAATTACATGCTTCAGATTCTTCAGAATCTTGGTGCCGAGGTTGAGCGAGCCAGTGGAACGGTTGTCATTAAATGTGAGAAAATCCACCGTAATGAAGCGCCCTACGAACTGGTTCGTAAAATGCGGGCTTCAGTTTGTGTAATGGGGCCACTGCTTGCCCGTCAGAATCGTGCCAACGTGTCCCTGCCCGGAGGCTGCGTCATCGGCGACCGCCCCATCGATCTTCATTTGAGAGGCCTCAGGGCCTTGGGGGCTCAAGTTACAGTTGAGGGAGGCAACGTGAACCTTGAGGCCCGATTCGGACTTCAGGGTGACACTGTTGATATGATGGGCAAGCACGGTGCCACCGTTCTCGGAACGGACAACGTGATGATGGCGGCCGTCCTCGCCAAAGGCACCACGATAATCAACGGCGCGGCCTGCGAGCCTGAGGTAGTAGACCTCGCTAATTTCCTAAATTCAATAGGCGCAAAAATAAGTGGTGCGGGGACTCCCCGAATCGAGATCATTGGAGTGCCCGAGCTCGGCGGAGTCGATCACACCGTCATCCCTGACCGAATAGAAGCCGGCACTTTCCTCGTTGCTGGTGCAATGGCCGCAAAAAACAAGATCACGTTACGACGCGTTCGTAGTGACCATCTCGACTCGGTTATTAAAGTGCTTGAGCAGTGCGGCTGTAAAATCGAGACCGAGGGCGAAACCATCACGATCGGCAAAGCTGCCTTACCTCGGGGCGCCAATATTAACACCGAGCCCTACCCCGGCTTTCCCACTGACATGCAGGCACAAATGTGCTCGCTGTTTGCGACAACTCCAGGCATCAGCGTCGTTAAAGACACCATCTTCCCTCAGAGGTTCATGCACGCGTCGGAAATGAAACGGATGGGCGCTGATATCCAAGTTGATGACGGAACAGCGGTCATTAACGGAGTGGAGCATCTCAGTGGTGCTCCTGTAATGGCAAGCGATCTTCGTGCTTCGGCTGCACTCGTTTTATCAGGACTAACCGCACAAGGAAAAACTGAGATTTCCCGGGTCTATCACATTGATCGAGGCTATGAGCACATTGATGACAAATTGGCGGCGCTCGGGGCACAGATTGACCGAATTCCCGACCGTTAGTTGTGAGATGCCCCCTTACTGCCGGTTGCGGTCTCTGCGGATGTAATCATCGATCTCAGATCGCTTCATCATTATCGCTGTGGACTTTGGTTTTATCTTCACGACCATCCCAAGCTGCATCGTAGTAAGAACCCCACAAAGCCGCCCCTGCTTATCGATTAGGGGTGAACCGCTATCCCCTTTAATCATGGGTAGAGTGGTAACTAGCTTCCTGAAGGTTCCTCCCTCGCCTACAGAGATATCCACGTAATCGAGAAACTGACCGCCTCCTTTCTCATGCATCCACCCCCCAGCAAACAAGGTCGACTCGGCCTGCAGTGATTCACTGCGATAATCTAAGAATCGTGGGGTTTTGAGATTCGCTTTCACAATCGCGAAATCGGCTTCGTTATTTCGATAAACGACGCGGAGAGGCGCGTAGTCGATAAAAGTCCTTTTATTATCCGACGTCGCATAAAGAACATATGAATCTTCATGGGCCAACACATGGGCAGCTGTAAGGAAGTAGCCATCGGACGTCACAGGGGCACAACTGCCAAACCCGGAGCCTCCTTTCGCAATCGGCACTGAAAACCCTAACTCTAAAACTCCTTCATCGTTTCCCCGGCTCGTCTCAAGTTTCTTTTTAAAATCCAGATCGAGATATTCTCCGCTAACGATTAGCCCTGAGTGTAAGGTTAGGAAATCAGAAGCTGAAAAGCCTGAATCCGTTTCATTCTCAAGCTCTGGGAGGCTGACTAAAGCTTCAATACCAGTCGAATCATACTTAGCTAATGAGCGCAACTGATCCCGATGAGTGTTTGTGGGTAACACCATGCACGAACACGCCAGCAACGCTAACGCAGGCACGAATCTTACAGAGGCGTTAAGGAGAGTCTTGATAGGATCTGTGAATGGCATTCGAAGCATGAGAAAGAAACGCCACCTAATAACGCAGAAAATGACAGCGAAGGAAGGGAATTCAGTTCCGACTAGGTATCATCAAGTAATCCCTGACTAGTCGTTAGTCTTTTCGCGTTAGACATATTCGTCATCCCCTGCACGGGCAACTAATTGTGCTCGTTTCAGCTCCTCCCTGAGTTCACGAAGGCAATCATTTCCGTCGCTCCCGTGTCGATACGTGCGGACGTTCCTGATCCCAAGCGCTTGTCTCTGCTGTAGAAGCCGACGCAGTTGAAGTTGCTGGGTGACCGAAAAATGATAGCTAGAAACCAACTCAGCAAAGCCCTCTGGATCAGCTGTTCGCCGCGCCTCCTCCCCGAGCAACGCCTTAAAAGCATCAAGCCAAGGTGAAGATTCATCGAGTGCATTATGGCAATGATTAATCACTTGCGATTTATTGATCGAGTTGATGTCGTTGAACGGGTCATCTGAGACGACCTTAAGTACCTGGCAAAATTCACTCGATGCCAGCCGAGACGCGACAGGATAGAAACCGGCCGCCTCCATCTCTACCAAAGTGCCATCTTTTGGATAGTTAGTTGTCGGGGAGTCAACCGTTTGGATCCCTCTTCGATCAATCGCCTTCGTTTTCGGAAGGACAAGAGGGGGGTAAAACGCATTAGCGGAATGAGCCGCGCATATCCGATTCCCTATAAACGATCTTCCGTAGTCGGACTTACCTGAGCCGGCGATCCCAAAGTTAATCCAACCAAAACAACGTGGAGGTCCCTGCGTTTGACCGCCAAGATAACCCGTTGCAGCTGCGGAAAGAACGCGGCCGGGTCCAGAAACAATAAGCTCCATTCCTCCGTCCTCTGACACCCAAACGGGAAACGCGTCGGAGGAATTCTTCTTAGAAACTAAACCAAACCGATCAATCAAAGCCTGCGCCTCAGGTCTCAGGGCCACGACCCATCTGATACAAATATCCATAGCAAACAGGCACTCGGGGGCAAATCAGAAGGGCCCAGCGCCGACGGATATAACCATAACTTTAATTAATGCCAAACCCAAAGTTAATTCGGAAACAAGTAAAACCTTTATGCCAAACACCAATTTCAAATCCTGAACTCGCGGTTAATCAATCACTCCCAAAGGCTAGCGAATTAAACTCGCTCCGGGTTCAATTGAACCAGCGTTTCCTGCCATTCTGCGGCGTAAAGCCGGAGATAGAGACAAAAAGCCTAGGCTGCTGAGTCTTTACCAATTAACGAAAGGCGTAGATCACCGCGTAATCCTGAGGAGCGTCGATGTTTCTTTTTAGGTAGACTCTGACAAAAAACATTCCGGTGACACTGGGACTCATCGTCAGAGTGACGATATTGCTCCCGCCGATTTCGGTAAGCCTAGTCGGCACCAATTGTCCCTCACTATCGTAAATGTTGAGATTTAGCCCAGCTCGCCTGTCTGGAACGGCAAGCAAAAAGCAATAGGAGTTGCGCTTGAAGAGTTGAACGGGATGCAGTTTTGCTTTCCCTGGCGCAATACTTCCACCCCACCAGGATTGTCGAAGCACAAACTCCTCATCGTCAGCAAGCAGCGACACGGCAGCATCCTGTGCCATCATCTTAATGTTATTAAGATTTTTAAATGCCTCAACCGCAGTCGGTTCCATGAGTGGTTCATCGTCTTCTGCGTGCAAAACGCACCCCATCCCGAGAATTCCAGCGGCAATGATCGGGTAGATCCTTGCCGATAATTCAACTCTCATAGGATAAGATCAATTCAAAGAGCCCGGGCAAAAGCACCGCCGTCCACTAGAAGCATTTCTCCGGTAATGTAACTGCCGGCCTCACTGGCGAGCAGAAGCGCTGGTCCCACTAACTCCCGGGGATTGCCCCATCGCCCCAGAGCCGTCATCTGAGAAAACTCTTCTTTCTCTTCATCACTTAACAAACTCATGGGCATATCAGTTAAAAAGGGTCCGGGACCAATGCAGTTCACAGTGATTCCAAAAGGCCCCAAATCAAGAGCGCTAGCTTTCGCAAGGCCCATTAAGGAGGCTTTGGTCGCGGAGTAAGCATTACGCGCCGGTTTGGATCCGACGCCTAGAACCGAAGAAATATGCAAAATACGCCCCCAGTTTTTTACCTTCATCGCGGGGACGAGGGCTCGCGTCAGTCGCATGACCGATGTCAGGTTGACCTCAAGAATCGCATCCCATGTCTCATCATCTACCTTATCAATGGGCTGTGGCACGTTCACTCCTGCATTGTTAATTAGAATATCGATTACTTCAAAAGTTTGCAATGCCTCCAAAGCAAGGCAGTCAGTGTCTTCACGATTTGACAGATCACAGACTTTGTAGACGACGGAGACCTCCAAACCTTCGCCAATTTCAGCTGCCGCTGCCGCAAGTTCTTCCTCGTTACGACTGCAGATCATAACGTTAGCGCCATGTTCGGCGAGCCCACGCGCCATTGCCTTACCCAAGCCTCGACTCCCTCCGGTCACGAGAGCTGTCCTCCCATTTAGATCAAACAAATTTCTTGGCATGACACATCATGCACGTTGACTCCTCCACCGCAAGTGTTCCAGTATCGCCGCTACCAATTGGCCCCCTATGCAAACCGCCTTAATCATTGACCCAATCGACAATCTCGGTGTCGCTCTCACCCAATTGCGCACCGGCGACATGGTTGAAGTCAATGGAAAGATCATCGAAATTGCCGAACCCATTGCGCCAAAACACAAGTTTTCTCTTACCCCTTTAAAGGAGGGTGATCGTTGTACCCTCTACGGCGTCACGGTTGGTATCATGACCGAAGACCTTCCCACCGGCGGTCTTATCCACACGGCCAACTTACGCCATGAAGCTGACGGTTTTTCCGAAAACCGCCAGCCCCGTGTTGGTTGGAACTCACCCGATGTTAGCTCTTGGAAGAATCGCACCTTCGATGGATATCACCGATCTAACGGTTCCGTCGGTACGGCCAACCATTGGATTGTCATTCCGATGGTCTTTTGCGAAAATCGAAACGTCGATGCGATTCGTCGAGCATTCGAACGAACCCTTGGTTACGAACGGACTTCACATTATGAAGACTTTGCACAGGGTTTGGTTAATCGATATCAAGGCGGAGAGGCATCTGATGAGCTTGCTCGCGTTTCCTGCGATACGCTTTCCAAAACCAAAGCAAAGCCCGTTTTCCCAAAGATTGACGGGATCAAGTTCCTTACCCATGCGATGGGCTGTGGCGGGACACGGAACGATGCAAATGCTCTCTGTGGCCTACTTGCGGGATATATCACACACCCTAACGTCGCCGGAGCAACGGTTCTCAGCCTCGGCTGCGAAAATGCAGAACTGAAAATTCTAGAGGATGAGATCCAAAACCGCTTCCCTGGCTTTGACCGTCCAGTCTTAACGTTTAGACAACAGGAATTCAGCAGCGAACAGGCTCTTCTCGAAGCTGCCATTCGCCAAACTTTTCTTAATCTGATCGAAGCCAACAAAGTGGAACGTCAGCCCGCAGCACTTGACAAGCTTTGCCTTGGTGTTGAATGCGGCGGCAGCGATGGCTTTTCAGGGATTTCAGCCAACCCCACGGTCGGAAAAGCCTCAGACAGGCTTATCGCTCTCGGGGGTAAGGTCATCCTGTCAGAATTCCCCGAACTGTGCGGAGTCGAGCAGGAACTAGTAAATCGATGTGTTTCAGATGAGGTTGCCAATCGTTTTGTAGATCTGACCTCGCGTTACGCTGCGCGGGCAAAGGCGGTAGGCAGCGGGTTTTCTCAGAACCCTAGCCCAGGCAACATCAAGGATGGACTCATCACAGACGCTATCAAGTCGGCAGGTGCTGCGAAAAAGGGTGGCTCCTCTCCTATTGTTGACACACTAGACTACCCAGAAATCGCTCGTAAACCCGGCCTAAATCTTCTCTGCACACCGGGGGGCGATGTCGAATCCACCACCGCCATGGCCGGCTCTCACGCAAACTTGATCGTCTTTACGACGGGACTAGGCACCCCAACAGGTAACCCTATTTGCCCTGTGATTAAGGTCAGCTCCTCTACCGAACTTGCCGAGAAATTACCTGACTTAATTGACTTCAATACCGGCGGAATCATTCGGGGAGAGACAGATCTGGATACCCTTTCTGATGAAATGCTTGATCTCATTATTGAAGTCGCTTCGGGCCGCATTGCCACTAGGGCCCAGTTGCTTGGCCAAGATGATTTTCAACCGTGGAAGCGCGACGTTTCTCTCTAACAATAGAGGATCTTGCGTCAAAAGGCTCTAGAAGACACTAAACTGCGGAATTTCAGGAGTTTCTCCACCGCGCTAAGACCTTTTCCCCAGACAAATCTAAACTTGCCCTGACGTATCTCCTCCGTATTGTCCCCGTTCTGTAATGCCACGTAAATGTTCGTGATTTCCACAAATCGGTTCGCCACCAAACAGGTGGCCGAAGGACTCCTCCCTCAAGGATGGAGTTCTAGCATAGCACGTAGCCAGTTACAGGAATTAATTGAAACCCGGAGCGACGCTATCGCCAGGGGTTCTTGCTCTGGCGCGGTGCTCGTGGCATCGATCTCTGAGACAGAATCCTGTAAAACCCCGCCGTCGGTTCCGAGAATCTGCTACAAAGCACCCGAGCCTCTAACTTCGGGCCTTGAAACAACGAACACTCCCCTTAACCGGATAGCCAAATCGATGGCTCAGCAGATTCTCCCGACTCAACGAGCGACACGCAACTCCGATCGAACCCAAAACGCCCAAACAAATCTGGGCACTGAAAGAAAAGCTTCCAACTACCATGGAAAAACAATCACAAAACAATGCCTCCCGCCGCCATCGTGGCAATCGTTCAGGAGGAGGAAATCGCAATCGAAGCCGCTCTGGCGGCAACCGTGACCGCAACCGCCGGGGTAATCGCTCCCGCGGTGGTGGTGGCGGCGGTGGCAATCGCAACAGAAGCCGAAATCGCTCGCGCCGTCGACAAGCACCCAAGCCGACGACCTGGCAGAAGTTTCTTCAACTCGTTAGCTTCGGGAAACTCGGACAGCCCAAACGCAGATCACGCAAGAAGCAACAAACAAAACAGCGGACCTCCGCATCGAACAAGGCTTCGAGGCAGCGGTCAGACAATAGTAATACACGCCGTCGTCAACGCATTGAAGTCACCTCAGGTCGCCTCTATGTCGGGAACCTAACCTACGCCACCACTGAAGAAGAACTTGAAGAACTCTTCCGCGGTTTTGGAACTGTGATCAGTGCCGAGGTCGTAACGAACTCCCGTACTCAACAATCCAAGGGGTTCGCCTTCGTCGAAATGGCTAGCGTCGAACAGGCCAAGCGTGCCGTGGAAATTTTAGACGATCAGGATTTCATGGGCCGTAAAATCACGGTAAGCGGCGCTCGCAGTGAAGGGCCCAAGGAAACTCATGATGCACCTCACCAAGCGGAGAGCGAAGCTACCGAAAATCCGGTTTCCGAAGATGGGCAATCGGAAGGCACTGCTCAAGACGAAGCAACTAACGAAACTTGCTCTGAGGCTGCTTCAGAAGAGCCTCCTGCCGAGGACTCTACGGCCGAATTGGATCCTCAAGAGCCTCTAAAAAACGCAGCAGTCGAAACTGTGGAGGAGGAAAACGAGCAGAAAACCACTGAATCCAGTGCTTAAATAGCATTTGAGACTAGGAGCATATTTTGCCTCTCTCGTTTTAAATCAGTTCTTGTCAGCGCCGAAGCGATCATGGATCGTTTCGGCGCTTTTCTTTTCTAATGCCCGCCGATCAGACATATGAATCGATCTACCTCGCTGGTCAGACCGGCGCTGGGAAAACAGCGGTGGCAATCGAACTCTCACGTCAACTAGATGGCCCAGTCGAGGTTATTAACGCCGATGCCTATCAAGTTTATCGCGGCCTCGAAATTATCAGCGCCGCCCCCACTCCTCGCGAACAGGCTTCTATCCCTCACCATCTTTTTGGTATTCTTGCGGGCTCAGAAGAATGCGACGCCACTTACTTTTCTGAGCTTGCGAAATCAAAGATTGCTGAGGTGGCAACCCGAGCCATTCCTTTAATAGTGGGAGGAAGCGGTCTCTACTTGAAAGCGATCACTCACGGACTTGCCCCCACCCCTAAAGGTGATCCAGAGCTTCGTGGAAAACTGGATCAGCGCCCTCTCGAAAATCTTGTCGAAGAATACCGAGCACTTGATCCAGACGGCGCAGCCATTACTAACCTGAAAAATCGCCGCTACGTGACAAGGAATTTAGAGATCTGCCTTCTCACCGGTTGCCCCGCCTCTAAGGTCAAAAACGAGTGGCACGATAATTCGCCTGACATTTTTGCCTTTTATCTCGAACGCAGCCGCGAGGACGTTTACGACCGAATCAACCGACGCACCTTGGCAATGTTTCAAGCCGGGGTCGTAAATGAAATTTCTAACCTTGGCGATCTCTCCGCGACAGCGGCAAAAGCGATCGGCATTGATGAGATCAAATCTCTAATTAGCCATCAAATCAGCGAGGAGGAATGTATCGCCGAAATTCAAAAGATAACTCGTCGCTTGGCTAAGCGCCAGGAGGCTTGGTTCAAGCGCGAAGCCCTATTCTCACGAATCAAAGCCACCTCGAATGATTCTCCTGAAAAACTCGCGGGTAAGATTCGCAAAGAACTCGATGAAAGACAATACCCACTTCATCTCTCTATCTAAAATCCCGTTGTAACCTGTAGACAAAACCTTAATTCTCTGGCCATGTCCGAAGACACTCCAGATACTCCGCACCCCAATCCCTCACCTATCTCAGACCTAAAAACCTCCGGCGCGGCGATTTGGAGCTTAGGGCTGGGATTAATCAGCACTGCCCTTTTCTTGAACCTTCTCTCGGG
>CEWH01066688.1_pt1 | contig 32818 bp, 28 predicted proteins | sample 531231 | NCBI WGS metagenome assembly CEWH01 (sample SAMEA2622316, study PRJEB7988) | marine metagenome | biome: marine biome (ENVO:00000447); feature: surface water layer (ENVO:00002042); material: "saline water (ENVO:00002010), including plankton (ENVO:xxxxxxxx)" | depth 5 m | reverse complement strand
TTTTTTGCACCATTGTAAGAATAGTAATCTTTCCAAGTTCCTATTTCGCTTGAAAAACTTTGATTAACGATAAAAAATAAGATAAAAAGATTCTTCACAATGCAAATTTAAAATATAAACGAAGATTATTTACAAATATGATTTAATCATTTAAATTTGCTCAAGGCCTAGTAGTTCAACTGGATAGAATGTCAGATTTCGGCTCTGATGGTTAGGGGTTCGAATCCTCTCTGGGCCACTAATCCTAAATTGTTATTTTTGTAAAAATTTAGTGAGTGGATATTAAGAATATATGTTGTATCGGAGCAGGATACGTGGGAGGACCAACTATGGCTGTCATCGCCCTAAAATGCCCAAATATCAAAGTAAATGTTGTGGATATAAATGAAGAAAGAATCAAAGCTTGGAATGATGATAATCTTGACAATTTACCTATTTATGAACCCGGTTTGGCAGATGTAGTTAGCAAAGCCAGAGGTAGAAATTTATTTTTTTCAACAGACATAGATAATCGCATTAAAGATGCAGATATGATTTTCATTGCTGTGAATACACCAACAAAGACTTATGGTGAGGGAAAAGGACAAGCTGCAGATCTTAAATATGTAGAGCTGTGCGCTAGAAAAATAGCTGAGGTTTCAAACAGCGATAAAATTGTAGTTGAAAAATCTACACTTCCTGTACGAACTGCTGAAGCTGTAAAAACAATTCTTGATAAAACAGGTGCTGGCGTAAATTTTGAGGTGTTATCCAATCCTGAATTTTTGGCTGAAGGAACTGCCATAAACGATTTATTTAAATCTGATAGAGTTTTAATTGGAGGTGATCAAACCGAATCTGGTAAAATTGCGATAAGTAAACTCGTTAATATTTACAAGAATTGGATACCAGAAGAAAAAATTTACACTACAAATGTCTGGTCATCTGAATTATCTAAATTGGTTGCAAACGCTTTTCTCGCGCAAAGAATAAGTTCTATTAATAGTATATCTGCGCTGTGTGAAGCTACTGAAGCAGATGTTGATGAGGTTGCCACTGCTATTGGAATGGACTCAAGAATAGGAAATAAGTTTTTAAAATCTTCAGTTGGGTTCGGTGGTAGTTGTTTTCAAAAAGATATTCTTAATCTTGTTTATATAGCAAAATCACTTGGTTTACATGAAGTTTCTGAATATTGGAATCAAGTTATAAAGATTAACAACTATCAAAAATTGAGATTTGCAAAAAATATTATGAAATCATTATTCAATACAGTTTCAGGAAAAAAAATAACATTACTTGGCTGGGCTTTTAAAAAAGACACAAATGATTCAAGGGAATCAGCAGCTATTTATATAGCGGATTATTTAATAGAAAATGGTGCAGAAATACATGTATATGACCCTAAAGTAAAATATCAAAGAATGCTTTCTGATCTAGATTTTTTAAATACCAGGTCATCTAAAGACAATAAAAACGCATTAATCTATCATTCTGATCATCAAAATGCTTGTCATAAATCTCATGCAATTGCAATAATTACAGAATGGGATGAATTTAAAACATATGATTGGGAGAAAATTTATTTTACCCTCGCTAAGCCAGCGAAAATATTTGATGGAAGAAACATATTGGACAGATCCAAACTTGAATCCATAGGCTTTAGTGTATATTCAATAGGCAAATAATTATTAAAAAACAAATCTAGCCTTCGTCATCAGATTTGTATTCATAGCCATATCCATAGTTGTAGTTATAGCGATATTTATAAGAATAGCTGTAGTTATATGCGTAACCATAACCATATTTATTAGTTGCTCCCATATCGTTGAGAATCATCATAGTGTTATCCCTAACAACACCCCTTTCATATAAATCCTTGATATAATCAAGCAAATCGATATTAGTATGATTACACCTAATAACAAATATCATTATGTCAGAGTATTCAGTAATACCAAGAGTATCAGATACCAATAAGCAAGGAGGAGTATCAATAACTATATGATCGTAATTCTTTTTTACTTCATTGAGGAGTTTTTCAAAGTTCCCATTATTCAAAAGTTGAGCAGGGTTAGGTGGTATTTGACCTCCAATTAGAACATCACAATCAAATGAATCAGCTTTTAATAAAGCACCTTTCCAGTTAAAGTTACTGTCAACTAAAAAATTAACTAGTCCATCATTATTTTTTTCAATATTTAAATAGTTGTGAATTTGAGGATTATGTAAATCTGCACCAATGAGAAGCACCTTTTTACCTAATGAAGCCATGGTGAATGCCATATTAGTAGCACAAAAAGTTTTACCCTCACCTTTGATTACTGATGAAACCATAATTATATGACCATCTTTTTTACTGCCTACACCATAAAATTTTAATTTTGAGTAAAGAACTCGGAACGACTCAGCTAGTGGAGATCTTTCTTTATCAGAGCTTAAAACCACATTGTTTTGCTCTTTGATGTTAGGAATTTCTGCTAATATGGGAATTGGAAAGTTAAGTTCTTCAATCTGACCTCTTGAAAAAATTTTCCTGTTAAATAATAGCATTAAATAGATAGTCAAAAAAGGCAATAAAATACCAATTAAAATGGATGAAAAAATTATTATATTTCTTTTGGGAGAAACAGGTTTGTTTTTTGAAATACCATACTCAATAACTTTAATTCTAGGCTCAGTTACCGCAAAACTAACCTCAGCTTCCTCTCGTTTTTGAAGAAGGAAAAGGTAAAGAGATTCTTTAATTTTTTGATTACGCTCAATAGCTCTTAGTATTTTCTCTTTTTCAGGCAAATTTGAAATATCATCATTGTATTTATAAAATTGACTAGATAATTTATTTTTTATGTTTTTTAATTGAGATAAGTTGTTTTGTAATGAATAAACAATATTTGAACGATAGTCACTTATAGTAGTGTAAAGTTGCTTTGTAGATGGGTTATTAGTACCGGCACTTAAAATCAATTTGTTTCTATCTAAAATAAATTGATTGTATTTGGAAATTAGTAAATTAATTTCATCATTTTCAATAACCATATTAGCAGGAAGCAGTTCTAGTTCATCATTACTTAATGTCTTTAGTAATAAATTTGTTATTTCAATTTGATTTTCTATGTTAAAAATACTTTCTTCAGATTTTAAGCTTTTTTCAAGTGAAATTGTAGAATTCGCAGACAAATTAACTAAGTTATTATCAACTTTATATAATTGCTTAGCAATTTCAATTGAGTCTAGTTCCATGGAAAGATATGAATATCTTTCGTTTACAAAATTTATGGTTCTTTTATGAACAAGTTGACGGTCTTTTATACCATCATCATTAAAAACATCAACAAGTTCGTTTAAAAAATTTTCTGAGTATTCTCTTTTAACAGAATTAAAACTTAGCTCAATTATGTCGCTCGTTTTACCAACTTGAGAAATTTTTAATGCATTTTTTAATTTATTAACTATATAATTTTCTGACAAAAACCTTATTTCATAACCCTCGCTGGCATTTTTAGTATATTCTTTCTTATTGAAATTTAAAATCTCAAAAGGTAAAACATGGTTATAGTTGGAACTACTAGACCCATTAAAATAATAGCTTTTAGATTCGTTTTGAAAATCAATTATTTCAAACCCTTTATCTGTTTCATTAAGTCTATAAGTTAGATTTTTGAGGCTATCAATTTCAGCATTCAAAGTGATTTCAAAAGGATAATTGACAACCATATTTTGCAAAACATCACCAATTTCAATTACTGAAATTTGAAGGTTTAAGTTCTTAACAACTTTTTTAATAATTGGATATGATTTTAATATTTCAATTTCATTTTCTAAATTAATTTTAGAATTAGAAAATATTTCTGTTGCTGTTGGTAGTTCTAATGATGTTTCATTTTTGTCTAATATTTGAATTTTTGCGCTAGTACTGTAAGTGTTTGTACTATATCTCAAATATGTGTATGCAACTATTGTAAAAAACAGAATGGAAAGTAAAAAATATTTCCAGTAGTAAAAATATTTATAGAATTCTTTTTGAAAATTAAAATTATCATCAGTTTCTGTAATGTTAAAGCCTGAATTATGTGAGCTATCCATTTTATTAAAAGTTTATTAATAACGTTATATTTAATAACAGAGATGCTATTGTAGCAATTGATGCCGGGCTACCTATAAATCCAGCACTTTTGACCTTATTAAAAGATGGATTAATTATTAAAACATCATTGTTTTTTATATTATAAAGAGGACTATTTAAAAAATCAGATTTTGTTAATTCTATGTTATAGGCCTTTCTTGTTCCGTTTTCTTCTCGAATTAGAGTAATATTTTTTCTTTTTCCATCTATCGTTAAATCTCCGGCATAGCCTAATGCTTGTAAAATATTAATTTTCTTGTCTAAGTATGAAAATGTTCCTGGGTTTTTAACTTCACCTAAAACGGTAAATTTACTATTGACTCTTCTTACGATGACTGTAGGGTTAGAAAGATGGTTGCCCTTTTCTAGAAGATTTTTTAATTTTTCTTCTAGTTGTTTCTCATTTAAATTATCTGTGTTAACTTTTCCTAAAACCGGAAAATTAATCATCATTTTATCATCAACTAAATATCCATCTAATCTTATTATTTCTAGTGTAGTTTGATTACGAGTTGTATTTAATAAGTTGTAAGGTAAAGATGCTTCTGGTATTGTAGTTCTAACATCTATTTTTAAGATATCTCCAGATTCAATTTTGTCCTTTACAATAGGTATTTCAACCCACGCATTAGCTTCTTGCTTTTTAATGTCTTTTAAATAAACTATCTGGTTTTTTGTTGAGCAAGAATTGAAAATTAGTAAGCAAATAATTGAATAATAAAAATACTTCATAATTCAAAAATAATTATATAATCTTAATAACTGCAGTTTTGACTAAATTAAAAAAATACTTTATTTTTTTACAATTTAAATTAAAGCTAAACTCCGTTGTTTATTAAAAATATATTTAATTTTTAGCAGTTCTTAATTTATATACTTTAAACCACTTGCTAAATTGATTTTTTGTAGAAAACTGTTCATATTTTTGTTATTATTTCTACAATTCTTTCAGCTGCTTTTCCATCCCACAGTTCTGGGATTTTACCTGTTTTCCATTTATTTGATAATAATTTTTTGAAAGCTGGGGCAATAGCTTTAGGATTTGTACCAATTAATTCATTAGTGCCTTCTGTAATTGTCTCAGGTCTTTCAGTATTATCTCTCAAGGTCATACATGGTACCCCCATCACAGTTGTTTCTTCAGTAATTCCACCAGAATCAGTTATTACAACTTTTGAACGCTCAACTATATAGTTAAATTCCAGGTATGATAAGGGCGGTAAAACATGTAATCTAGAATGAGTAATGTTTAATTTTTTAAAAATTGCTTTTGTTCTTGGATGCATTGGGAAAATCAATGGCAAATTTTCAGAGTTAAGAATTATTTCATTTACTAAATCTTTTAATATTTTTTCTTCATCAACATTAGCTGGCCTATGCAATGTTATCACACAATAATTTTTAGCTTTCAAATTAAGATCATTCCATATACTTGGTCTAATAAAATTTGGTTGTTGTTTTAACAAAGTATCAATCATTGTATTTCCTACAAAATAAATGTTTTCTTTATTTACACCTGATTCAATTAAAGTTTTATTTGCTGTTTTTGAGGTTGTAAAAAAATAATTAGTTATGCTGTCAGTGACCAATCGATTTATCTCTTCAGGCATAGACCAGTCGCCAGATCTAATTCCAGCTTCTACATGTGCAACTTTTGACTTTAATTTTTGAGCTACTATAGCGCAAGCCATAGTAGAATTCACATCACCAACTACTAAAACTAGCTCAGCGGGATTTGATAATAATTCCTTTTCAAAAGCAATCATTATATTGGCTGTTTGCTCTGATTGTGAACCGCCTCTACACATTAAATTATTGTTAGGTGCTGGAATTTGAAGTTCATCAAAAAAACTGCCTGACATATTTTTATCGTAATGCTGACCGGTATGTACTAAACGGTAATTTATTTTAATCCCACTAGATTTAGCTTTTAAAATAGCGTGTATAATGGGTGCAATTTTTATAAAGTTTGGTCTCGCACCTGCTATAATGGTAATTTTGTTCATAGTTTAAAATTTGTTTAAATGAAGTAAAATAAAAAAACGTATTAGGTGAATTTGACGCTTTATTCTCAAGGGTTGTCTTATTAAACGATATGCCCACTCTAAATTATTATCTAAAAACCATTTAGGTGCGCGGTTTATATAGCTTGTGTAGACATCAAAACTGCCTCCAAGTCCTTGGTAAGTCGCAGGGTGAGACTTTTGCATCTCAGCCATTAGCAGTTCTTGTTTAGGCGAACCAATAGCTACAAAAATTATATCAGGTTTTAAAGTTTTAACATCATTAATTAAATCAAACTTATCCTGATTGTTTTCGATGTAACCATTTCGATAATTTAGAATTTTAATTCCAGTAAACTCTTTTTTTAATTTTTTAACGGTTTCTTCTATAACTTGTTGTTTGCCTCCAACTAAATAAAAAGTATTGTCTCTATAAGTTTTAGTAATAATTTCTAACCACAATTCACAACCCGGAATCTTTAATGTATTTTTAAATCCTTTTTTTTGTAGTGCCCAGACGGCTCCTATACCATCAGGATAGCCTAAATTATGATTAATAATATTTCGAATTTGCGATGTAGAATGTAAAATTTTTTCTGCATTAATTGCTATTAAAATCTTCTTGTGTTTTAATGCATAGTCAATTAAATCTTGGCGCGATTCTGGGGCAAATGTATTGATGTTGTTTAAGCTTGTTGACTTCATAATTTTTTGTATTCTTTAATGTAATAAGTCATAGCATTAAACATAAAAGCGTTAGACCAACGCATATAAGATATTTTTGAACTCCACACTCTTTTTAATTGGTAATAAAAGTAACCTGTTTTAGATTGCATATTTTTAATAGCCCAATTAAATACTTTAGCGGCCAAATCTCTGTTCTCTTTAAATTTTTTTAGATTAGATAGTGTTACAAATAATTGTGCTGGACAATGAATATCTATAGGATAGGTTTTATTATTATAATATTTTGGAGTTCCGTTTGTTTCAAAAAAATTAGCTATATAATATTCAAATCCTCTTTGCAGATTTGAACTAAATTTATTATCTCTTGTACAATTTTGATACACACTTATGGCATCTAAATTATAACCCGTGTGGAAACTATCAATCCATGACTGAACTGGAAGCAATCCATATACCCAGGAACCATCTTTATTTTGACCACCACATGCAGCCTTCACAGCTTGTTCAGCTGTATTTTTGTAATCATCATTTCCAGAGTACTTATAACACAAGCTCAAAAGTTTAGCGCCAAGCAAAGAAGCGTTATATACAGTATTGTTTCCTTTTAAGGTGCTGTACGAAAATAAAAAACCAGAATTGTGTGGCGTTCTATTTAAATCGTTCATTACAAAATTAGCAGTTGACAAGGCCAGGTTTTTATATCTTTCTATTTTTGTAACTTCATAGGCCTTAAACAAAGCTTCTGCACAAAAAGTTGTTGCTACTACAGTTGGTGTGTAGGCTGGAAATAAAAACAGTCGCCTAGCTTGCCAGTCAAAATTGTAGCCCCAACATGCACCAGAATAATTAGTGTTTTTAAGTTCGTCTAACAAACCAGCTAAATCGATAATTTTTGAAAGCAATTCTTTAGGCTTACCAAGTGACGTCTCGCCTTTTAACGCTAACTCGTACAAATTACAATAGCCTAACAAAAATAAGCCAATACCTTTGGCATTATATTGTTTAGGAACTAATAGTAGTTTTCTAAAATTAATAGGACTCCTTTTAAAAAACTGTATCCATGCTAAACGTGCTAAATCCCAATGCTTTAATTGTAGCGCTCCAAATATTTTAGAGTTCAAGCCATCATATGGATCCCAGCCTTTATATTGCTCTTTCTCACAATAGGCTTTAAGTTTTAAAAATGATGTAATTTCCGTCATTATAATTCTATTTGTATACCATTTTTAGAAATAGATTCCAATACTTTAAAGCTTGCTTTTGTTACAGCCACAATTTCAGAGAAAGGAATTGGAGAATCACCTTTGTTTAAAATACCATTTATAAAACCTTCAACCATTTGCTTCTGACCTTTATTTTGATTAAATAGCTTGATTTTACTAGCCTTTCCTTTACCATAGATTTTCAGTTCTTTGAAATCATTTAAAGTTACTGAAAGTCCCGCAGAAAACACCTCAATATACTCTTTAGGCATCGATTTTGATCCATTAGCATAATATGCAATAACACCAGAGGAACCATTTTTAAACTGAATTAAGATGTTTATAGTATCATTTAATTTATTGGCATCAGGCAATGCAGTTGCAGAAATTTTATCTGGAAGGCTGCCATTTAAATAGGTTAAGTAATCAATAAAGTGACACACTTCACCCAATACACGACCACCACCAATGTCTAAATCTTGTATCCAATTATCACTAGGGATTTCACCAGCGTTAATTCGATATATCATAGTCATCGGATTATTCCCAATTACTTTTTTCAATTTTTCAGTAAGGGGAGAAAAGCGTCTGTTAAATCCAATCATAACAGCCTTGTTAGTTTTAGCTTGACACTCTATTATTTTCTCTAACTCAGATTCTAAGAGACATAATGGCTTTTCAACAAAGACATTTTTGTTAGCTTTTAAACTTTTTAAGACGTAAGAACCATGAGAATCGTGACGTGTAGCCACAAATACCGTGTTGGTTTTTTCATCAAGCACATCGTCTTCTAAAGTGGCACAAAAATTAAAATTGAATTTCTCTGCTACACGTTTAGATGTTGTTCCGGTATTTGTTAGCACGCCTATTTTTGATACTTGTGAATTTTCTGGAATGTTAGGCAGTAAATTACCTTGTGCATAACTACCAGCTCCAATAAAGGATATGTTTATTTTTGAAGTTGGGTTACCTTTATTATTTTGAAAAATTATTTTTGATTTTGAATGTGACTTCTTAGTATCATACTTCAAAGCAATACCAATAAATGGTTCTGTTTTGGTCACCACCAAATCAAAAGCTTTGGGCGCTTCATCAAAATTAAATTCATGTGTAGACATATAATCAATATTAATGCGTTTAGTAGCTATCAGCTCTTGAAATGCTTGCATGTTTCTCTTTTGAGTCCATCTTACATAAGCAGCCGGGTAATCTATGCCTTTTTCCTCATAATTTAAGTCATAACGTCCTGGGCCATAAGAACAAGCCATTTTTAGCTCCAATTCTTTGCGGTACCAAAATGGGTCTCTATCAAAACCTGTAGGAACCGCTCCTAAAACTACTACTGTACCTTTTTTACGAGCAATGCTTCCCGCAAAATTAATGGGATCTGTACTTGATGTAGCTGCAGCAATAATAACTGTATCGGCACCAATACTCTCAGAAAGAGAATCAATTTTCTGCTCTAAACCACCTGTATTTCTAGTAAATGCAAAATCACAAACCTTGTTGCTTGTAGCTAAATTAACAGCTTCTTCAGAAACATCTACACCAATAACATTTACTCCAGAAGCCTTAAGAATTAAAGCAGTTAACTGCCCTAACAATCCCAATCCTATTATAACACAAGTTTCACCTAAACGCATATCAGCCTGTCTCACACCTTGCATGGCTATTGCGCCCAGAGTGTTGTAGGCTGCATTTTTAAGATTGGTATCTTCTCTAAGTTTTACACTCAAATTTACTGGAACACAAACTATTTCTGCATGATTGGCATAACCAACACCAGCACATGCTACTTTATCGCCAACCTTAAAAGAGGTTACATTTTTCCCGATTTCTATAACTTCGCCAGCACAGCTGTAGCCTAAGGGTGAATAAGCATCTAGTTTTTTCATAACAGCTCTGTACGTTTGAATAGGCCCTTGTTTTTTTAAAGTATCTATGACCTGTTTTACTTGTTGAGGTCGTTCTTTGGCTTTACCTATTAAACTCTTGCGAGCAGCTTGTACAGTAGAACCTTCTGTTCCTGCGCTGATAATTGAATAATGGTTTTTTACCATAATCATGCCTTTATCTAATTGCGGGTAAGGGACTTCCTGGATGACCATATCTCCTGAACCTAATTTTTGTGTTAATTGTTGCATAGTCTTATTTGAAATTTTTTTGTATTTCTTTATAAATTATTTTTATGGATTGATCTTCCATATATTGTTCTCTATTTTTATGTATATTTTTAATCTTTGATGCAATATCACTAACGGTTAAATTTAATAATAATCTTTCTATGTCTTCTATCTCAAAAGTGGTATTCCATCCAAACCCATTTTTTTCTATCTCAGAATATACACCTCCTTTGCCCATATTGAGAATTGGTTTAAAACAACCTATCGCATCAAAAAACTTTTTTGGTAACCCCCCACTAATCATTGGAATAATAACGATATCTGATTCTCCAAGGTTTTTCAATAAAACCTTTTTTGAGACATTGCCAAGATTTATAAACTTAAAATTATTTTCTTTCAAATATTTATCAACTTTGTTAAAGCGATTACCTGAGCCATTGTCACCTGCCAAAATAATTTTACAATTGAATCCTGTTTTGTTAATTGCCTCAAGTAATGGCATTATATCAAATTGTAATGTAAGTGTCCCCCCATAAAAAAAAGTGATTTCAGATTTTTTGAATTTAGAATATTCCTTTAGATATTTTGGCATATCCTCTTCTTTAGTAACACCTAAAACACTAAGCTTGGAATCATATTTTACGTTGTACCTTTTTAACCAGTCTTTAAAATTTTCAGAAACATGAACACCTGAATCAAAAAATCTGACAGAAAAATTGTTAATAATATTACAATAAAGGTAAAATGTAAATTTTATGAGTTTGTTTTTAATTAAAAATGCGTCGGGCCAAATATCCTCTACATCTAAAAACAGTTTAGTTTTTTTAAATATTTTAACTAGAACAGCCACAATCAGCAGTTCAGATGGTCTAGAAGGGAATATAACCATATCCCCTTTGTTTGAATTTCTCAATAAATAAAAAAGTACCTTCAAAGAAAAAATATAATTCCAAATGACCCTTTTAAACGTAATATTTGATTTGTAAAGACCAGCTGAGAAAAATTTAACTTCATAATCTAGATTATCTTTTGCCTGCAAAATTTCTTTTTTGTTAAATAATGTTTTTTCAGCATGATTAATTGTAGATGTCAAATAACAAATTTTTTCACCATTTAGTGATAAAAAGTTAGCTAGGTTTGGGTGTCTTTTTCCTCTTTTGGTAAGCACAGATTCAGTTGGACTGACTATAAAAATTTTTCTATCTCCAAATTTTTTCATCAGCTATATATTCAATTAATGGTAAAATTGCTCCAGTTGGATTTATTGATCCTGATCTTGGGAGAATTGCAGTTGAAAAGCAAATTATTTTTCCATATTTATATTTAAAATCATTAAGATCTTTAAATTTTAAAATCCCAAATGGATGATAAACATCTTCATAATTATTCAAATCTTCATTCTCTAAATACTTTAATTTTTTTTCAGATAATAATATTTTTATTTTATCTATTGCCTTTCTCATGTCGTTCTTTGTGGAATTACTTACTCTATAGTTAATTTTCATTTTTGAAAAACCTAACTTATCCAAATCATAAAAATGAATTAAATTTTTATCATCTATATTTTCCATAGTTATGTTCAATGACCACTTTTGAGACGGCGGTAAAATTTTACTTTTTAGCACACATCTTAAAAGCCATAAAATTTCCTTATGAAAATTTAAAAGGAAGTCTTTAACAAAACTAAAGCTCAGTTCATTTTTCATTATTTTCTTAACTAAACCTAGTGACCCATTATCAAAATCATAAATTGGGTGAACATAAAAAGATTTATTATTGAGCTCTGAAGATAGACGCAGAGTTTTTAGTGCGAAGTTGGAAATTTTATAACAAAAATCAATATTTAAAATTTTTAAATTCTCTTTACTTTCAGCAAACTTCAATCCTATGTGGTCAGCGAATGATAAGACAGGTTTCTCAAGTTTACTTTGAACTAGAATTCTTGACGATTCAAAAGCTCCAGCGCATAAAAAAACAAAATCAAAATCCTCATTTTTTAACTTTTCTTTTTCAATATATTTTAAATTAACTAATCCAGATATGTTCTTAGCTGAAACTACCTTACAGGATTCTTTGATAGAAATTTGATCATTTATCTTAAAAATCTTAAAAAAATTTTTTCTGAAAGGAAATAGCCAATGGCCCTCCTCAATTCTGAATTCTTTAAAAACATAATCTGAACTAATACTGACATATTTGTTCAGATTAAGCTTGCTAATTACATTTTTGCTATATTTAATGTTAATATCAACAATCTCAGATAAAAAAGAGGTTACATTTGAAAATGATTTTTTATCAAAAAATAAAATTTTTCCACCCCATTTTGTAGATGTACCACCGAAACCAAAAAACCTTCCATTCTTTGCCCCTGAATACTCTTCATTAAGATTTGTTGAATTTAGATTAAATTTAAAATCTTTTTGAGGCTCTTTGCTGCCGATTTCAAAAAGGGTAATTTGACAAGTTTCATCCTCTCTCAGCTTATTTATTAAATAGGAACCATAAACGCCACTACCAACAACAGCAATTTTATATTTTCTATTCTCCATAAGTAACTCGAGTGTTAAGGATCCTAATTCTGGCCTCTAATTTTTTAACGTGAAAAATTTTAGAAAAAAATAATATGAGTAAATAGGCTGTTTTTGGAATATAAAAAAATAAACCGTGAACATTATCTGTTAATGAACTGTATGAACATTCTTCGTCTATTGAAATAATAACTTTTTCATTAACCTCTTTAGTTATACAGTTTTGTATTGAATTTAATGCTGTGGATTTTTTAGTAACTGGAATTACTCGATTAAAAGTTCCTTTAAACAATGCAAAAATCTTAAAGAATTTTTTGATCGTAAAATCATAATCTTCAGTAACAAATCCAAATCTAATTATATTTAGATTATTAATTTTTTTATGTAATAAACTTTCAGTTTCACTTTTAATTAAAGAATATCCAAAAAGATTTTTTTCAGCATTTGGAGGAGATGAAATTGAAACGCTTTTATTTCCATAACCATGAACCATTGTACTTGAAATATGTATTAATTTTTTTAGATTGGTTTGAATTGAAATTATGTTAATTACTTGTTCAATATACGCTAAATTATCATTAACTGATTTATTTTCCAAAAAAATCAAATTTATAATGTAGTCATAATCCTTATCTATTTCAGGGTTTTTATTTAATTCATTAATATTACCATTAATTTCTCTGTCAACTTTTATATTTCTTTTTGTCCCTCTATTATAGGCATGTAATATATAATTTCTTTTATATTGTTTAATAAATTCCGATCCAATCATTGAATTATATCCTAAAATTAAAATTTTGTTCATTTATACATTCTTATAAAATTTCTTAAAAAAATTGACAACTTCATTGATGTCATAAAGTTCTATAGCTAATTTAGAAATCTGTTTTCTATTTTTCAGCAAGTGTTGATTTCTGTAGACATATACTAAAGCATCATTTATTGAAGACGGACTCTCTTTTGGAATTACAATTCCATTTGATGAGTTAATTACATCTGGCATTGCACCGACATCCGAGACAACACAAAACAAACCAGAAGCTAGAGCTTCTAACAAACTATTTGGGCACCCTTCAGAATGAGAAGGCAGTATATAAATATCATTTTTGGAAAATAATTTATACTTTTCTTTTCCATCAATTCTTCCCAGAAATTTTACATTTCTAACAGAATTTTTGTCTAAAGTCTTTTTGAGATGACTTAAATAGTCATTGACTTTTTGATGTCTACCTATGTGTCCTGCTAAATTAAATTTGAAAAAATCATGCATATTTTCTTTTTTCAAAAGACATATTGCGTCGATTAATTCATCTACGCCTTTTTGATACTCTAGCCTTGCAAGAAATAAAACATTTATTTTATCATTACCAGTTTCTTCATTCAATATAATATTTTTCTTTTCAATCAAAGTTTTCGCTACTGTTATTTTAGAATTTTTATTTGGGTAAAGTGATTTTAAATTTTTCATAAATTTTTTAGCTAAAACAATTTGATAAGTATTGTTTTGAAAAACATAATTAAATATCATCTTTAATTTTTTTTTTCTTTTTATTAAATCAAATGTTGTGACTCTCCAACCTCTAAAAAAAACAATTACTTTTCTGTTGCACATTTTGGCAACAATAATTAAAAAAAAATCTCTTATCAGCGAGACTGGAATTAGAGATGGACTAAATTGAACTATTTTTATTTTAGGATTTAATAATAATCTTATGAGAAGATTAGTAATATCATAAATGAAAAAAAATGGATACAAAATTTTAGCAACAAGTATATGATAGAAAAAAACCGGTCTACTACCAATCTTATGATGAATTATTTTAATGTTATTGTCTTTAAAATTATTAAAGAATATCTTATAATAATTTGAGACTCCGCCCTCGTGATTTAATGATTTTGTAACAATCAGCACATGTTTTTCTGACATAAAATTAAAATTTAATTGGTGGATATTTATACAACATCTTTTTCTTCTTTATTAGTAAATCAAAATCTCTGTAGTATTTTCTTAGCGCTTTTAAAGAAGAGTTAACCTTATTAAATTTACTAGACATCAAAGTTAGACTTTCTTTTACCGACAATGTCTGATCTGAAAAAGTGTAATGTGAACGTCCAAGTTGATAGGAAGTTTTAATATTTAGCGAATCTAAATAATCAATATAATATCTAAATCCAGCTAGCCACAGCCAAATGTTGTTAATTCTACCAACTCTATATGTGCTGCGCTTAACCATTTTATTTAATTTAACTATTGAATTAGGATTAAATAATTTCATCTCGGCAAACCATTCAGGATCAACAAGGGCTTTTATTTCATCATAAAGTAGAGTTGATGACCATTTTGTATATTCGTGATAATGAGGCATTAATTTTATGTTTTTATAATTACCAACAATTGCCTTGTTATTTCTCGCCCATGGTATTTTGGAAAGTTTAGGTAAAAACTTTGTTAGTATTGAGTTATAAATCGTATCGTCTCTCTTAGAAGGGTGAATTGACCACATAAATGTGTAAAGCTCTGGATCAGTAAACATTTGGTAAACACTTGCAAAATTATTAATTACTGATAATGCATGACATAATCCATTTCGCATTCTATAGCCTTGCATCCAGTATTCACATTGCATATGATTTAAAGCACTTTTTTCGCCTCTGAAATGTATTTTATTTAAATCATCATTTAATAATTTTGATAATTTTTCAAACACACCCTCGTCTAATAAGTTAAAAGGATTTTTTGGTATCTTTTTATTGAGCTGCAACAAATGAAGATTAGAAAATTCTCCTCTACCTATAGAGTCTCCAAAACTTCCCGCGACAACAATTGAGTCCTTTGGAATATTTTTAAACCAAAGCATACTATGCATATCTTCAGGAGAATTTAAAAGACCTAATAATTTACCACAACTTTGTATGTTTTCAATTACATTTTCCGGTCCCAAAGTAATATGCTGCCAGGGCAAATCAAGTTTTTCTGCAGTCAATTTTGCGTAATAAACATCTCTTGATTCTTTTAACCCCCATGTTAAACATATAGGTTTTTTGTTAAACTCTTTGTTGTTTAATAAATGAGAAAAGACTCCACTAATAATCCTACTATCTAAGCCACCAGTAAGTAAAATATAAATTTGAGAATTTTTTGCAATTATTTTTCTAGCTTCATTACAAAGTAGGTCAAATAGTCTTTTTGATAATAGATCTGATGAATGAGAATAAAAACCATGTCTAGGTAAAGTTAATTCTTCATACAACCCGTTAGACAGAGGGCGGGAAAGCCATGGTAATCTGTTAATTTCTTTAAAAAGTGTTCGGTTTTCACTAAACTGACCAAAGGATATCAATGAAGATATAGCTACTTCATCTAAAGTAAACTTATTCTTTGTTGAAATAAGCTTTTGATAATCTCCACTCCAATAATTATCATTAATATGTTTGAATTTCGGACTTGTGTATAAGTGATTATATGTCTCTAACATTAGAATATGCTTTAGAAATTTTATTTGAGGTTAAAGCTAGAATCATTGAAAAATAAATCATGTGATTAGCATAGATTAACTGACCTGAAAATATATTTACACACAACAGTATACCAAAACTCATTGATAAAATTGAAGAGTAAGGACTTTTAACTAGGTTTCCTTTTTTAATTAGTGAAAACATGTATTTGTAAAGATAAATAATCAAAAATATGCCCAATATTCCAAAATCAAAAAGAAATTGTAGAAAGTCTGAATGGGAATGTATACCTCGTGAATCTCTGAAGAATGTTTTGGTAAACTTTTGGACACTGCTTACACCATTACCAAAAAAGTAAACACTTAGATCTTCAGATTCTAGCCATTGATTAAATATTTTTACGTAAAGCGTAGTTCTACCAGAGCCTGATAAATCTGAAAACCTTTGCTCAAAAGAATCTTGATTTTTCAAATAAGAAAAATAAGAAATCAGCCCAAAAAAAACACCCACAAAAAAAAGTCTAATTATTATTTTGGGATTTTTAGTTAAAAAAAAGTTATTTAAGTAATAAAAAATTATGCAAACCGCTAGAGATATTATGGCTCCCCTTTTAATTGAGTATAAAATTGATAATAATATTAGAGTAAAAACAACATACCACATTGTGGATTTTCTCAAACAATACAAAGCAGGCATAGTCCACACTAGAGTATATGTATAGGCATTAATACCAGTTAATTCATCAACGTTTAATCTTACAAAAATATTTAGTAAAGCCATTATAATGGCCACAGAGAAAATAAATCTTGAAAATAATTTATAACTAATCACATTTTTTGCAAAAAGAATGTTGAAATAAAAAGCAGAGATTACCCATAAAATCAATTTTGAAGACGTATATAAATGACTTGATATTTCATCAGATAATAATACACTTATTAAATAAACAAATAGTAGTAACTTTAGGGGCCTCGCAAAATGAAATTTCAAATTGGGCTTTTTTAAGTAAAAATTAATGGTAATTAAGCTTGTCTGAACAATTATTAATATTCTAACGATTCTCGAAAATATATTGTTAACTTCATTATCAGCAACAGATATCCAATCTACCAATACTAATAAAATTATTAATGAGAAAGTTATTACTGCATTAAGCTTATAAATATTGTTTTTTTTCAAATTAGTTTTTCAGGTAATTGTTAGCAAATGTTGAACTATCTAAAAATATGCTATCTGGATGTTTCTTTAGTATTGCATTCAATAATTTTGATAGTTGTGTTAAGCCATTCTCTCTGTTTTTCGAATCTATCCTTCCTACATAATTTACTCGATGCGATGATATAATAGCTGGAAATTTATTTTTTAATGCATTGTCTACTTGTTTTAAGGTCTTTTTCCACTGATCAGGATTATTTGTATAACTTGGTTCAAAAGAGCAATTTCTAACCAAATAATGCATATTTGTTGTTTTTGACTTTTGACCCAAGAAATGGGGTATATGTTTTACATTTTTGTCAAAATTTTCTTGTAAATACCCACCTTGTATAAACTTTATATGATTTTTTTCCCATATTTTTTCAATCTCATCTGTCCAAGTACAATTTGGAGCAATAACAGTATCAGACTTATAACCAAAAATATCTTCAAACAATGATATTCCTTCACCTACAAGTACGTTAAGGTTAATTTTATACTTTTCTATTTCTTTAGAAGACACATAAGGGGGATTATAATAACTTGTTTTTGTTGGAGAAACTTTGCTAGGAAGACCACACATTTTTAGGTCGAATGTGCATGTTGCTTCATTTTTTAAGTTTTTCAAATCTTCTAACCAAGTCCAATATTTAACATGTTCTCTGGCATGTAATTGTGGCACAAAACTCCTATTATTTAAACCATCTTTCCATAGAGTTATAACTTTGTTGCTAGATTCATAAGTATTACAAGTTTCACTAACATTTTCATAGTAATAATTATTAAAATCATCTTCTTTGATCTTTAAAAAATCTGGATTTGCCATTATTATATTTGCCGTAAAAACAGGAGGATTGTTATCTGAGCCTTTAAATTTAAGCAAAACATTATACAACTCCTCAAGATCTTTGTTAGTCTCTAATGCATCCTTACTATAAGGTGAATTATTCAATTTAAATCCATTTTTAAGAAGGGTGTTATAAGATTCTTTGCTAGAAGTTCTGATTGAGCCCCAATCATCGCTTTCAATTACAACAATTTTTTTATCAACACGACAGGCTTTAATATAAAACAGCCATCTTGAGTACACAGATAAAATATTTCTAATATTTATTTTATTTGTCATAATAATTTTTTACTAAAAAAATTTACCATTTTTTTCTAAACAAACTGATAAAAAATTAAAATAAATAGACCTACATAAATAACTTCTGTTGACCCCACCCTTAACTTTACTAAATATATAAACTACAACTAAACATGCTAAACCTCTCAGGCTATCTGATTCTTTGACCCTCATCTTATTATTTTAATTTCAATATAGTTTCTAGTTCTTCCCTATGCACTTCACACTCTACTACATTTCTTATCATCATTTTTGTTTTTTTAGAGTATAGCCAATCACTAAAATGAAATTTCCTGTTTAATATTCTTAATATCCTATTATGCCCTAGTACTTTACTTGCATAAAGGTATTTTTCTTTTTTACATAACTTAATCCATTCGTCCATTACATATTTTGTGCAAATGATTTTTTTTGATCTCTCTTCTAAATTTTTCAAAAACTCTTTTTTTTCTTTTCCTTTCATCAATGAGACTCCTGGCTTATTAAGTGACTGAGTAAAAGGGGTAAACTGCGTTGAAACTTTATTTGCATTAAAAATTAAGCTTACGAGAAAACCTTTGTTCCACATTTTTATATTTCTTCCTAAATTTTCAAATATAAAATTACCTTGTCCATATATAATTGGCTTATTTTTATAATATTCATAAGTTCCTGCACAATGCGAATGTTGACAGATGACTGCATCTGCTCCCTCTTCCACTAAAAACCTACAAAAATCCTGCTGTTTTGGAGTAGGATTCCTGTAATATTCCTTTCCACCATGAAAAAATACAATTAGATAATCAAAGCAAGTTCTATACTTTTTTATGTTGCGAACAATATTTATAGGATCTAATGGATTTGCTCCCCAAGAATTGTTAGTAGCAATACTAAACTCATGCTCTGCGACACCCATAAAACAAAAGCGTTTTTTTCCAATTATCTTTATTAATGGTTTTTGAGCTTCCTCTAAATTTTTACCAGCTCCAAAAAAATTTATTCCATTTTTTTTCAAAGAATCAATGGTTGTTTTTAATCCACTATCTCCATGATCTAAAATATGATTATTTGCAAGATTAACAGCATCAACACCTATAGCTTTTAATCCATTTGCAGAATTGACAGAAGTACCTAAAACGGGCCCATCTTTTTCTATTGGACTTTTATTAATAACCAAGGGGCACTCTAAATTTATCATTCTATAATCGGCTTGCTTAAAAGTTGGAAGTAAATCGTTTAGTATTTTTTCTTCTTTTCCTTTTATAAAAGTATCTTCTATATTCCCTTGTGGACAAACATCCCCCCCAATAATTATTGTACTCATGTTTAATATAATTTTTTAAAACCTTTAATAATATGCTTATTTAACTTATTATCCTTAATAATTTGAAAACGTATTTTCATATTTATATTGAAGCAGATTGAATGGGAAACCTTGAAATACTCTTGAAATCCATATAATTTAAGATTACGCATCGCATAATGATTATCTGGCAAAACAAAACCACATGGAATACAATTATTGGGAACTCCCATAATTCTTGCCTCATTAATCAATTTACCAAGGGATTTGCTTCTAAATTTTGATTTTACAAACAAATTTTTCAAAATATATACTTTGTTTGGTATATCATAAATATATTCTCCATATTGATACTTTCCTTTATTTTGAACAAATCCCCATGCAGCTAATTCATTTTTAATCTCAACATAATATCCAGTACAAAAAGAGTCCAAAAAGTTGTTAAATTTTTTTGCCTCAGAATCATTTATATAATTATTCCTATGCCATTCTGCCACTCTTTTTTTAGTCATTAATTTGACAGAATTATTCGTGAAAGTATCATTTTTTTTATGATTTGGTATAGCAACAACAATTATCTCTGTAAGCTTAAAGAAAGGATTTATTAAATGATTAATACCGCGTTTACATATTCCTATAATCCCAAATTGTTTATATAAATCCAATAACTTCATAGTTCTAAAGAACTTTTTAATAAATTACTTTTTAAACTTAAAATAAATTTCTTTCAGTTTATCTCTACATTTTATTCTATAAATTAGATAAAAAGTTCCAAATGACATATTTTTTGAATAAAAATATTCACTATTATATGTAGTTTGGTCTTCACTTACCCAAGATCTTTTATACCTATAATCTCCAGTCATAAAATTAAATTTTTCATATCCATCATCAATTATTTTATCAATTATCATACCGACCAATAAATTTCCGGGTGAATAATAATTATAATCAGGATGGTGAACAACTTTCCAGTCATAAAAAGATTTTTTATGCAAAAAACCAAGCCTGTATGATATTGCATTACCATTTATGCTTAATTTAAAAAGAGCAGCCTTTCCTTTATCAAAACAAGATGAAATTGCTTCAGTACGCATATTATAATACTCTTGGGAAGGCAAATTTCTATCTTCATTTTCCCATCTTTTTTTATATAAGTTATTCATTTCATCTACATTTTTCATGTAACTTTCCTTAGTTGTAATTATCTCAAAATTTACTACTCCTTTTCTTTGAATACGGTTTAATTTTTTACGATACTGACCTCTTGTGTTTTTTGATAACGTTAAAAGAAAATCTTCATAAATTAAATCTTTAAAATCTGCTGAATGTATGTTTACCAAAAAATTACTTTTAAAACCTTCTAAATAAAGATTTTTATTTAATAAGTTTTTACTATTGATATTATAAAAATGTACCACATCCCATCTTATGCATTTTTTTGTGTGCTTAATAATCTCTTTATTGATTGAAGAAGATTGTTTAGATATAAACATAAAAAAGTCACCAAAATGAATTGGGATTGTTTTCAAAACTTTAATAAATCCTTTTTTTTCAATACAAAATGGAGCAATAGCTTCAATCAGACCATCTTTTGTTACAGTAATTATATAAACTTCAATTTTTAATTCCTTTGATTTAAGCCAAGGATTGATCCACTCATAAAACATTTGAGGAAAAATATCATTTTCTAATTGCAATCTTAACCACGCTTCTTTAAGTTCAGTATTGTTAAAATCGTCAAATATTTTAATTCTATATTTCACTTATTTTTTTTTAAGAAAATTTGTAGTTCAGATAAAACTTCATTAAAAAATCTATTATAAAATAAATAAACCAATAATGCATAAATTAAACTTCCAAGCAAAATATCAATAGTCATAGATATATATATGTTAAATATTGGAACCAAATTAAGCACCAAGTTTAATGCAAGGTAAAAAGCAACATTTATTAAAATTAATGGCGCTAAATCCAATAATTGCTCTTTTAAAAAATATTTATAATATTTTCCATTTAATAATACATTTATCAAATAACAAGATAGAGTAATAATCACTTGTCCTATAATCATGATTTTGATACTAAAAAAAGATGTAATAATTGCTGAAAAAATAGAAAGTGAATCCCAAAGCAATGTCATAAATAGAAACTTTTTAGATAAATTAATAGCTTTAAGAACATTTAGATTCATCATTTGCAATGGATAAATGATGCCAAGAAAGCTTAGTATTTTTAAGTAATAGGCACTTTCAATCCATTTATCTGTTAATAAAAAGATAATTATTTCTTCAGACTTAAATATAAAAAAAACCATTATTGGAGTTATTATAAAAAATAAATATCTCATAGATTTTCTTAATCCTCTTTTAAGTAAAACCATATCGTCTTGGATTTGAGAAAAAACAGGAAATAAAACATTTTGTAGTGATGTTGTAAATGTTTTAGATGTAATATTTTGTAATTGATTTGCTTTATTGTATAAACCCAATTGACTAGCCGTGTAAGCTTTTCCAATAACAATCGCAAAAATATTAATTCGAAAACCACTAAAAATAGAAGATAATAATATATTAAATCCAAAAGGAAGTAATTTTTTTAATGCATGCCATCTAAAAACAAGTAATGGTCTCCATTTTGAAAATCTCCACAATAGTATGGATCTCATAATTTGAGTTAAAATTAAATGTATAACTAAAGACCATATTCCAAAACCTAAGAAGGCTAGACTTATACTCAAAAATGAAGAAATAAAAACAGAGATTATATTTATCTTAAATTTTGCTTTGAAATTTAAATCTCTGGTTAATTTAACATCCTGTATTATACTTACTGCGTTAATAATAAACCAAAATGAAATAACCCTTAAAATATTTTTAAGAATTGGTTCTGAAAAGTATCCTGCAATAAATTTTGAACACAAAAAAACAATGAAAGTAAATATTAGTCCTACAAATAAATTGAAATAAAAAACTGAATTATCTTCAACGGAATTAGATTTTTTTTTTTGGATTAGAGCTTGAGACAAACCTGCATTAGTTATTGCTCTGCCAAAACTAATAAATATCATTACTATAGCAATTATTCCAAAATCTTTTGGAAAAAGTAGTCTTGCTAAAATTAACTGAGTAAAAAACTCAAATATTACCAAAGTGATTTTAGAATTTAAACTCCATAAAAAAGATATTTTACTCTTTGTTTTCATTGCTAGAGATTATACCAGATGCTTAGATCCTTACCTAAAATTTTCTCTAGCTTTAAGATGTCTTGATAAAAATATTTATCAATAACATCCTGTCTATCGCTATTAGTAAGTTTAGGGGAACTAATTTTTTTTGAATTAATTTTTGTAAAAAATAATCTTAATTTTTGTCTTAATGTAGTAGAAGTTAAAAAAAGTCTTAATACCTTATCTAAAATGATTGGTTTTTTGAATAATAACCGATTTAAAATTTTGCTTCTAGGTTGCCACGCAAAATTGCTTTTAATATCAATATCCAATTTAATTTTTTCTACAGTTAAAAAATCTTGTATGTCATCAATCATCTCTCTTCTATTATTGATGAATTCTGTTTCGAAAATATAAAACCTCATATTTTTACTTTGGAAATATTCAGAAAATCTTAAAATATTTCTCGCATATAAACCTTTCTCTGTTAAATAGGGTAATTTTTTTAAGGCTTCCTGAAAGGATAAATTATGATTCAAAATTCTTTTTTGTGCCAAATAATTGGAATATGCTCTGTCCGCAGGGTTCCTTAATATACCAAAAATCTTTATGTCTCCACCCAAAGTTTCATATAGTCTTTTTGGAGCTTCTAAAGAAGACATGCACGGATAAATTTCTCCAACTGCCTTCTCTTTTTTATGCTTTTTGAAATACGTATTTAAATACCAGTCATAGCCCTTATGATAGTTTAAGGAAAAGAACTTTGTTTCTTTAATTACAGGCAGATAAATATCTGGATGATTGTATAATATATCATGTATTGTACTTGTTCCAGATTTAGTAGCACCAATACAATAGAAGTTTAAACTCATTATTTCTTACTTAAATTTGGTATAGTACCATTTAACTGCAGCTTTAATACCTTCTTCAATAGAATGTGTTGGTAAATAATTTAATAAGTTTTTAGCTTTTTCTATAGATGCAAATGAGTGTGGCACATCACCTTTTCTATTTGGGCCGTACTTTACTTTAATATTTTCTATCTCTGAATCAAATTCAATTAAATACTTTTTTAATAAATCAACCAATTCATTAAGTGTCGTTCGGTCACCTACTGCTGTATTATACACATGATTTAGCGCTGCATCATTTTCAGTAATGATAGCCAATACATTCATTTGAATAACATTATCAATATAGGTAAAATCTCTAGAATATGAGCCGTCTCCATTTATCAGTGGTGAATCATGATTAATGAGTTGTTTAACAAACAAAGGTATAACCGCTGCATAGGGCCCATTAGGATCCTGGCGACGACCGAATACATTAAAGTAACGAAGTCCAATTGAATCTAAATTGTAAATTAGTTTAAAATTGTTAGCATATAACTCATTTACATATTTAGTAATTGCATAAGGAGATAAAGGCTTACCTATATTACTCTCTACTTTGGGCATAGATTTAGAATCTCCATAAGTGGAACTTGAAGCAGCATATATAAATCTTTTAACACCTTGATCTTTTGATGCCAATAACATATTTAGAAACCCTGATACGTTAACAGAGTTTGAAGTAATAGGATTAATTATAGAACGAGGTACGGAGCCTAAAGCGGCATTATGTAAAACGAACTCTTTACCTTCACATGCATTTTGACAAGTTTCTAAATCTCTAATATCTCCTTCAATTAATTGGAATTTAGAGTTTGATGCAAATGATTCAATATTATGATGGTAACCAGTTGCAAAATTATCTAAACAGGTTACATTAGCCTCACATGATAGAAGATATTCACATAAATTAGAACCAATAAATCCCGCACCACCTGTAACAAGTATATTTTTATTTCTTAGTTTAAATTCAGCTTTTATCATAATTTGATTGTACTTTCCTCTAAGAATCCCTTCACATCATAAATAAACGAATCTTCGTCATTTTTCAATTTATCTAAATTAAGCTTTTTAAACTCATTGTGTGCTACTGCCAAAACTATAGCATCAAATCTTTTGTCAGCAAGTTCGTTTATAATTTCTAATCCATATTCATCTTTGACTTCATCAATATTTGCTAAAGGATCAAAAATAGTAGTTTTTAGCATAAAATCATTTAGTCTTTTAACTACTCCTATAACGCCTGTATTTCTTATGTCTGGACAATTTTCTTTAAAAGTTATGCCTAAAATTAGAACTTTAGCGTTTTTTACAGCTTTTCCGTTTTGAATAAGTTTTTTAATAACACAATCAGCAACAAACTCCCCCATTGAATCATTGATTCTTCTTCCTGAGAGGATAATCTCTGGATTGTATCCAAGTTCCTGTGCTTTTTGTGCCAAATAGTAAGGATCAACACCAATGCAATGTCCTCCAACTAGACCCGGTTTGAAAGGCAGAAAATTCCATTTAGTTCTTGCAGCCTCCAAGACTGATTCAGTATCAATGTTCATAAGGTTAAATATTTTTGCTAGTTCATTCACAAAAGCTATATTAATGTCTCTTTGTGAGTTTTCAATAACTTTGGCAGCTTCGGCAACTTTAATGCTAGGTGCTAAATGGGTTCCAGCAGTAATAATTGATTTATAAACATTATCGACTATTTGTCCGGCTTTTTTACTAGAGCCAGAGGTAACTTTTTTTATTTTTGTAACAGTGTGGTCTTTATCACCTGGATTAATACGTTCCGGAGAATAACCAAGATAAAAATCCTCATTTAATTTTAATCTGCTTACTTTTTCTAAAATAGGCAAACAATCATCTTCTGTAGCTCCAGGATAAACAGTACTCTCATAAACTACGTAATCCCCCTTTTTAAGGACATTTCCTACGGTTTCTGATGCTTTGATAAGAGGAGTCAAAATAGGTCTATTGTTTTTATCTACAGGAGTTGGAACTGTTATAATATAGAAGTTACAATCTTGTAAGTATAAAGTTTCAAAGCTTATGAAAAGACCGTCATTAGACTTTAGATTTTGATAATTTTTAACAACAACTTCCTTCAGAACTTTAGATTCAACCTCTAAAGTATTGTCATTATACTGATTTAATTGCATTATTCGATTACTATTAATATCGAATCCTACAACCGAATATTTTTTGGCGAATTCTACAGCCAAAGGCAATCCAACATATCCAAGGCCAATTATACCTATTTTAAATTTTTTATTCATTTTTTACTTTTTAAATAATACTAAATCCGAAGCTATCATTTCCTTTATTAAGGATACCAAATTGTATTCCGGCACCCAACCTAATCTTTTTTTTGCTTTTGAGGGGTCACCAACAAGTAAATCAACTTCTACAGGCCTGAAATATCTGGCATCTACTGATAGGACTTCCTTCCCGATTTCTATCTTATAATTATCATTATCACAAGAGACGACAAATGCTTTTTCATCAACGCCTTGACCTTTAAATTCAATTGTAATTCCGACTTCAGCAAAGGCCATGCGTACGAAATCTCTAACAGAAATTGTCTTTCCAGTTGCAATGACCCAGTCCTCAGCTTTTTCAGCTTGTAAAATCATCCACATCATACGTACATAATCTTTAGCATGCCCCCAATCTCTTTTGGCATCAAGATTACCTAAATAAAATTTTTCCTTTTGTCCCAAGGCAATGCGAGCAACCGCTCTAGTGATTTTTCTGGTTACAAAAGTTTCCCCCCGTCGAGGTGATTCGTGATTAAACAATATCCCATTACAAGCAAACATATTAAAAGCATCGCGGTAGTTTTTAGTGATCCAATAACTGTAAATTTTAGCAACACCATAAGGAGATCTAGGATAAAAAGGTGAGTTCTCATCATATAAACCTTTTCTGTTTTTATTTTCTGACATTCCCCCATAAAGTTCAGATGTTGAAGCTTGATAAATTTTAGTTTTCTTCTCAAGTCCTAAAAAACGAACAGCTTCTAAAATTCTAAGAGTACCCAATCCATCTACTTGCCCAACATATTCAGGCATATCAAATGAAACTTTTACGTGTGACATTGCACCCAAATTATAAATCTCATCTGGTTGACAAATTTGAATTATCTTAGTTATGTTTAACGAGTCTGTTAGATCACCATAATGTAATTTAAATCTTGGATTTTTTTCATGAGGATCTTGATAAATATGATCAATTCTTTGCGTGTTTAATGAAGATGCCCTTCTCTTAATGCCATGAACTTCATAACCTTTTTCCAACAAGAACTCTGCTAGATAAGAGCCGTCTTGACCGGTTACGCCAGTTATTAATGCTACTTTCATAATTTCATTTCATTAAAGTTATTAATATTTTCTAAAAACCATTTATAAGTTTTTTCTATTCCTTGATCTAGTTCTGTGGAATAAGTCCAACCTACAGCCTCCATTTTGGATACATCCAATAGCTTTCTGGGTGTTCCATCAGGTTTTGAACTATCCCAAATAATATCTCCCTTGTGAGCTACAGCTTTTTGAATATTTTCTGCTAAATCCTTTATAGTTATATCTTTTCCAGAGCCAATATTATATAAGTGCTCAGACAATTTATTATTTAAAGCATAAACAACTGCCTGTGCCAAATCATCTACAAATAAAAATTCACGTTTAGGAGTACCACTACCCCATAAAGTTACAGCACTGTGACCATTCTCTTTGGCCTCATGAAATTTACGAATCATGGCCGGTAATACATGAGAAGATTTTAAATCAAAGTTGTCGTTATAGCCATATAAATTAGTAGGCATCAAGCTCAGATAATCTTTATTATATTGTTTTCTAATAGACTGACAGGCTTTAATTCCAGTAATTTTTGCAATAGCATACCATTCATTAGTAGGCTCCAAAGAACCTGTTAATAAACATTCCTCCTTTATTGGTTGAGGCGCAAACTTAGGATAAATACAAGAGCTACCCAAAAAAATAAATTTTTCTATTCCTGACTTAAATGCACCATCAATTAAATTATTTTGAATTTGTATATTTTCCATTAAAAACTGATAGGGATAATCGTTATTAGCTAGTATGCCACCAACTTTAGCTGCAGCATCAATTACGGCTTCAGGCTTTTCTAAATTATAAAACTCATTAACAGCTTGTTGATTTCTCAAATTCAACTCGTTACTTGTTTTGCCAATCAAATTATAATATCCTTTGTTTTTCAAAGCTCTCCAGACTGCAGAACCAACCATACCTCTGTGGCCAGCTATGTATATTTTAGAGGCTTTTGTTATCATTTTTATCAAAAATGTAAACTAATGTAAAAAAACTTAGTAATGAGTATAATAGTGATATTGTAAAATGAATGGTAATATTTATCTCATTAAATAGTATGCAAAAGATAATAGATGATAAATATACCATAAGAATTATGAATGAGGATGAAATGTGGCTTTTGCCAGAATTTATCAATTTGTGATGAATATGGTTTTTATCAGGTTCAAAAAATTTCCGCTTATTTTTTTTTCTAATGAACATTACTCTTAAAGTATCTACATATGGAAACGATAAAATTGAAAGTACTAGTACAGGAATATTGTTAGAAATTTGGCTATAATCATTTTTTGAACTTAAGATAGTAAGTGAAATTACAGATATTAGAAACCCAACTACTAAAGATCCAGTATCTCCCATAAAAATCTTTCTTTTGCCTTCACTTAAATTGAACTTCAAAAATCCAGCTAAACTACCTATGATTGTTACACACAATATCAGCCCAACCAAATTGTTTGCTGATAAGCTTAAAAATAAAAATGCAATCATCGCAATTATTCCATAACCACCTGCCAATCCATCTATTCCATCAATAAGGTTATAAGAGTTTATTGTTACAACAAAAATGAAAATCGATAAAATAATTGAAATAAAATAGTTGATTTCGTGAATACCAAATAAACCATAAAAATTGTCTAGTCGACAATCAGTTAGAAGAATGAATGCTGTTGCAGTACCAATTTCAGTTACTAATTTTGCAGTCGCGCTTAGTCCTAGCATGTCATCTTTAAAGCCAATGAAGAGTAGTATAAGTAGACAGATAAACAGAGCAATTATAAATTTTGATTCATCGTAATCTAATATGAAAAAAGATAAAGATAGTGTAACTATGTATATCCCAGCAATAATTCCAATTCCGCCAATATTTGGTATGTCGCTAGTGTGAGAGCTTCTTTCATCAACTTTAGCTGTAAGATTTTTAACTTTGCTAAAGTAAATTATGAACGGAAGAGATTGAGATGTTACTAGAAATGATCCAAATATGCCTAACAACATGATTAATAGACCGTTTTCTTTCAAAATTTCAGTGATTAGCTCAACTAAAATCATTCTAAATATTGTTTTTTATAGTAATTTCTATATTCACCCGATGTAACATTATCAAGCCATTTTTTATTATTTACGTACCAATCAATTGTCAAACTCAGCCCTTTTTTAAAATCAACAGAGGGTTCCCAGCTTAAATCATTGTTAATTTTAGATGCATCAATAGCATATCTTAAATCATGACCAGGTCGATCCTTCACAAATTCTATAAGACTTTCAGAATTACCTTCTTTTTTGTTCAGTTTTTTATCCATTTGAAAGCATAATTCTTTAACTAAATCTATATTTTTCCACTCATTAAATCCACCAATATTATATGTATGACCGATTTTGTTTGAGTGAAATAAAATATCTATTGCGCATGCGTGATCTTTTACATAAAGCCAGTCTCTTGTATATTTTCCATCACCATACACAGGTAGAGGTTTATTATTTAGAATGTTATTGATAAATAGTGGTAAAAGTTTTTCAGGAAATTGATTAGGACCATAATTATTTGAACAATTTGATATAATGTATGGAAGCCCGTAGGTTTCTCCATATGCTCTTACAAAATGATCAGAACTCGCTTTTGAAGCTGAATATGGAGAGTTCGGATCATATGAAGTTTTTTCAGTAAAATAACCACTATCCCCAAGTGAACCATATACTTCGTCCGTACTTACATGATAAAAAAGTTTCCCATCTAAATTATTTTTATGTATTTCTTTGAACTGATTTAATAAATTAACAGTACCAATAACATTAGTTTTTACAAAATCTAATGGGTTATTAATAGATCTATCAACATGTGACTCCGCTGCTAAATGAATAACGCTGTCAAATTTATATTTATTAAAGATTTTTATTAATAGTTGTTTATCACAGATATCCCCTTTAATGAAACTATAATTTTCGAAACTTTCTATATCTGAAATATTTTCAAGATTTCCAGCATATGTGAGTTTGTCTAAATTACAAATTTTGTACTCCGGATATTTTTTTACAAAAAGTCTGATAACATGTGATCCAATAAAGCCTGCCCCACCTGTAATTAAGATTGATTTCATTTAAAATTATTTGTTAATAATCATTCCAGCTCCAATAGTTTCATTAGTTTGCTCATCAATTAAAATTAAGCTTCCTGTCCTTCTATTTTTTTTGTAGCTATCAAAAAACAGAGGCTTTGAGGTTCTAATCGATACTCTAGCAATATCATTCATATGTATAGATTCTATATTTTCAATTCTATGAAGAGTGTTTATATCAATTTTATATTTTAACTCTCTAACAAGTCCAATACATTCATTGGTAGTATGCTTAATTATAACCTTTTTCTTATTGATCAAGGGAATCTGATTCATCCAAGTAACTAATAGTTCAATGTCCTGACTAACGATCGGTATATTATTTTCTCTCACTATCATATCACCTCTACTAATATCAATTTCGTCTTCAAGAAGTATACTCACTGACATTGGTGTGTAAGCTTCATTTAGTTCAGTATTGTACGAGTAGATGCTTTTGATTTTTGATGTGAATCCAGTTGGCAATGTTTTTATTTTATCACCAACTTTAAATATTCCACCGTCAATTCTTCCGGCAAAGCCTCGATAGTCTTGATGTTCTTTAGTATGTGGTCTAATTACCGTTTGAACAGGAAATCTACAATCAATTTGGTTATAATCGCTAGAGATATGTACATTTTCTAAATGGTATAGTAGAGTGCTTCCTTCATACCATGTCATGTTTTTTGATCTATTTACTACGTTATCTCCATTTAGTGCTGAAATTGGAATAAATTGGATGTCTTTTATATCTAGTTTTGATGAAAAAGCTTTAAAGTCATTTACTATGTTCTCATATATTTTTTTATCGTAGTTTACAAGGTCCATCTTATTTACACAAACAACTGCATGAGGAATGCCTAACAGTGAAGCTATAAATGAGTGTCTGTGAGTTTGTTCAAGCATTCCTTTTCTAGCATCTACGAGTATTATTGCTAAGTTGGCTGTAGAGGCTCCAGTTACCATATTACGAGTATACTGAATGTGTCCAGGTGTATCGGCTATAATAAACTTTCTTTTAGGAGTTGCGAAGTATCTGTAAGCAACATCTATTGTGATCCCTTGCTCTCTCTCTGATCTTAATCCGTCAGTTAGTAACGATAAATCTACGTAGTCAAAGCCTTTACTTTTACTGGTACGCTCAACAGCATCTAATTGATCTTGAAAAATTGATTTACTGTCATACAAAAGTCTACCAATTAAAGTGCTCTTACCATCATCAACACTACCTGCTGTAGTAAATCTTAATAATTCTTTTTTGTTTCGCTCCATTAAAAATATCCTTGTTTTTTTCTGTCCTCCATGGCCGTTTCAGCTCTTTTGTCATCAGCTCTTCCTCCTCTTTCTGTTGTTCTAGTAGTAGCAACTTCTTTTATTATATCATCAACATTTTTTGCCTTTGACTTTATTGCTCCTGTGATTGGCATATCTCCGCACGTTCTAAATCTTACAGTTAATTTTGTAACAACTTCATTGTCTTTAACTTGAATAAAATTAGAATTGGCAAGAATAACATTGTCCCTAATTATACAATCCCTTTGATGAGAAAAATAAAGACTTGGTAGTTCTATATTTTCTAGTTTTATGTATTCCCAAACATCCATCTCTGTCCAGTTTGATATTGGAAAAACTCTAAAGTGTTCACCATAGTTTTTTCTTCCATTAAACAAGTTCCATAGCTCTGGTCTTTGATTTTTCGGATCCCATTGACCAAACTCATCTCTGTGTGAAAAAAACCTTTCTTTGGCTCTAGCCTTTTCCTCATCCCGCCTAGCGCCTCCCATCGCGCCGTCAATTTTGTTAACCTCCAATGTTTCAAGAAGAGTTATTATTTGAAGAGAATTTCTCGATGCATCTGCTCCAGTTTCTTCTTTGACAAGTCCTTTATCTATGCTTTCTTGTACTAACCCGACAATTAAATTAACTCCAAGTTCATTAACCAAATCATCTCTAAATTTTATTGTTTCAGGGAAGTTGTGACCTGTGTCAATATGAATTAACGGAAATGGTATTTTGGCAGGATAGAATGCTTTTTTTGCTAAGTGAGTAAGTATAATAGAATCTTTTCCTCCAGAAAACAGTAATGCAGGATTTTCAAATTGTGAGGCAATTTCTCTTATTACAAATATAGCCTCGGATTCTAACTCTTTAAGATGATCAATTGTATAATTTACCATATTTAAGTTTTTCTATTACACATTTTTTGATTTTTTGGATTGATTCTTCAATTTTTTCTATGTCTGTATTAATCTCTAAAGTTGGATTTTCTGGCGCTTCATATGGTGAAGAAATACCTGTCATATTTTTTATTTTACCAGTTCTAGCTTTTTTGTACAATCCTTTCGTATCTCTTTTTTCGCACTCGGCTAGACTAGCATTTACATATATTTCAACAAAATTATCTGCACCAACTATATTTTTTACCATTTCTCTATCTTTTCTAAATGGTGATACAAAAGCCGCAATAGTTAGTATTCCTGCGTGAGTTAATAATTTTGCTACCTCTCCAATTCTTCTTATATTCTCACTTCTATCAGCAGAAGAAAAGTTCAAATCTTTATTTAGGCCAAATCTTATGTTATCACCATCTAATGCAAAAGTAGATATTTTTAGAATA
>CEWH01144212.1_pt1 | contig 33137 bp, 28 predicted proteins | sample 531231 | NCBI WGS metagenome assembly CEWH01 (sample SAMEA2622316, study PRJEB7988) | marine metagenome | biome: marine biome (ENVO:00000447); feature: surface water layer (ENVO:00002042); material: "saline water (ENVO:00002010), including plankton (ENVO:xxxxxxxx)" | depth 5 m | reverse complement strand
CTTTAATCTAGGGTTCTTTGGCTATTTCGAATGCTAATGCCTGATAATCACTGGGGTTACATTGATTTAGGTTGCGCTTAAAAAGCCCCAGTCCGACCCATGAACCCGGCTCAAATAGCTCGAAAGGGCCGGTAATTTTGCCATCTTCTCCGAGGGAGTTTTTAATATTTCCCCCCGGTTTGACGGGTTTTTCTGATTTCAGCAGCCTTAAACTTTTTTTCACCCTGCCAACACTTTCTATTCGGGAAACGATTTCTTGTCCCAAATAACAGCCCTTGTGGAAATCGACAGCCCATCGGTCCAGCCCCAGCTCTGCCGGGAAACGATTTCCGTCGATCTCGTGTCCAAGTCGGGGTACTTTTGCAATAACGGAAGCCAAACGGTACTCGGCAGTGCTGATACGTGATGCGGACTTAAAGGCGGATGGCATTTCTTCCGATGGCAGCCAGAGATCTTTCCCTTTGAGCCCCATGCGCCACGAACTCACACCCGACTGGCCCTCATCAAAATGGTGAACCAGTTTCAAGCGCCCTGTTTCATCTATAATCTCGCAATCATCAGCTATTAAGTAGCGGTCGAGACGGAGTAAAAGATCTTCCCGCTGGGAAAGCTCCCCATCCAAGATCAATTCATCCTCAGTCGCACTGATCCAAACGAGTGATTCTACTTTACCCTTAATAGTACAAAGACAAGCTGCGACTGCCTGCTGGGTGAGATCTTTCGAAACATCATTCGTAACTTGCCCGTTCAGATAACGCACCCGGTCCGGTCCTGTGATGCGAAAGACCGCCCGATCCTCTATCGAAGCCCAGCGCCCATTCAGTGATTCAATCACTTCCTTCATTGCGTAGCCTTGTCCTTTTCAGATTCTTGGAAACGCGCAGCGATCACCGAGAAGTCTTTTTCCCCGAGTTCTTTCTTCATGGATCGAAACATGATATTCGCCGTCGTCGATAAGGCGGGCATTTCAACTCCAAGGCTCTTTCCAAGGCCAAGTGCATATTTAGCGTCCTTAAACATATTCTTAAGTGTAAAGTGTGGCTCATAGTCTTGCTCAATAATTGCAGGCAGCTTCATCCCTGTTACAGCGGACCTGCATGCATTGTGCTTGATCGCTTGTTCAAGCCTGTCCGCCCCAATCCCGGCGGCAGTAATCAAGCCATAGGCCTCTGACAATACTTCGACCGTTGCCGCCGTAATCATGTTAGTGGCGATCTTTAAAATGGTCGCCTCGCCCACCTTGCCTAGGAACAAAATCTCTTTTGAGGAAGCTTCTAAAACTGGTGTGGCCTTTTCGAGGACAGCAAGATCACCACCTATATAATACACTAAGGCCCCGTCGCCTGCCGCCACTTTACTTCCGGTAAAAGGGGCATCAAGAAACGATGCTCCCGTCTCTTTCACAATCTGATAAGCCCTAATCACAGATTCCGGATCTGCAGTGCAGTTGGAAACAACTGTATGTCGTTGACACAGTTCATTCTTCATGGAGGTGACCACCTCAAGAAGAGCCCCTCCATCACTCACAAAGAGGTGAATTACCTCAGAGAGTTTGGCTATCTCCATGGGCGAACTCACGAAATTAGGTTCCGACTTCGGCGTTCGATTCCAGACATAAACATGCCTCCCTGTCTCCCTCAATTTAGCGGCTACTTGGTTTCCGATAATACCAAGACCAATGACTCCGACTTTTTCAGTTCCGTCGCTTTGCATCACAAGTTTTCTTCTTTGCTGTTAAAGGCGCCTACTCTGATTCTATTCAAATCATTGCACACGCTAAATTGACTGGCCCCGACTAATCATCGGGCGAAGGGGCTTGCTCTCTCAAATCGAGCCACCGCTGCAGAATCTCGACCGCGGCAGCTTGATCAATGATCCCCTTCGAGTCTTTTGCTGTTCGGCCGACCTGATGAAGTTTCTCCATCGCCATTTGCGTGGTGTAGCGCTCATCAACTTCATGGAACACCACCGAAGCGGGAAGACCTCTCTTCAACTCCCTAATAAAATCCCTCACTCCTTCAACCGCAGTCCCCTCTTCGCCGCTGACCCGAAGTGGTAGACCAACCACCACGTCGCGAACGCTGCGGTCGTTTACGACCTCCATGATGCGTTCCACAGCACTATTAAGGTCAGCAGCCGGAACTGTTTCCAGAGGATGAGCCAACATCCCGATATCATCGCTCACCGAGATCCCTATACGAGCTCTCCCGAAATCAATCCCAATCGCTTTGACCCACTTAGACACTTAGTATTTTTGTTAGGTCAACTCTGGTGGAAGTTCCTCCACCAGTTTTTTGATTTGGTCGGCATCATTTCGATCGGCCACAAGAATCGCATCCGCGGTATTCACTACAATCAAATCGTTGACGCCCATTAATGCGATGGTCATTTCATCCACCGCCGAGAAGACAATATTATTGTTAGAGTCAACACTTACAAGCTTGCCTCGATTCGTGTTACCTGATTCATCTTCATTGAGATATTTTGCTACTGACGGCCAACCGCCGACATCATCCCAGCCAACATCTGCTTCGATGTTAAGAATAGTCTTTGCATTCTCCATAAGGGCGTAGTCGATCGACACTCTCTCTAGTTCTGGAAACGAGTCGGCTACGATCTTTTTGAAATCTCTGGCACACTGCAACGTCTCGATAAACTCGGCAAGTTGAGGGCAATGCTGCGAAAGCTCTCGTAACAAAGTCCGAATCGTCCAGATGAAGATCCCTGCATTCCATGAGAAGTTTCCGCTCTTCAAATACTCCTCAGCCAATTGAACGGTAGGCTTCTCTTTGAAACAATTTACCTCGTGGACATCATGAGAGGTATCTACCGAATCCAATTTCGCGCCCCGCTCGATGTAACCGTAACTTGGACAGGCCCAGTCGGGCCGAATCCCAAGGGTAACGATCGCGTCTTTCAACTCAGCCGCTTCCGCCGCTGACTGAAGAACAGCCCGAAATTCTTCGTCATTTATCACGAGTTGGTCAGCTGGCAAAGCGATCATGGTTGCTTCGGGATCTCTAGCCGCAATCCACCCAGCAGCAAGCGCAATGGCTGGGGCCGTATCTCGGCGAGCTGGCTCAGCCACCACGTTCTCAGCTGGAATTGTGGGCAAAACCTTCTGAATACCGTCAACCTGTGCCTCGTTAGTCAGGACAAGAATTCGCTCCGGATCTACCAATCCTTCCAACCGATTCACGGCCTTTTCGATCAAAGTTTCTTCATCGAAAAGGTTAAGTAGCTGCTTCGGCCTCACGTTTCGGCTCAGCGGCCAAAAACGCGTCCCACTACCGCCGGCTAAAATGAGAGCGTAGAGATTAGAGATTTCACTCATGAAGGAGGGCAATCGATAACAGAAGCAATCACTACCGTCACTTGTCTGGATTGCAAAAGAATATGACCGCATTCTCTTGCAGAGCAACGACTGCGGCGCTTTATGAATGGTTGTGAATCTACGTTGGATCCAGATTGCCTTCTTTTTCCCCTCGCTCCTCTGTCTTGACGTTCCTTTCGTGACCTTATCCTGGGCGTTAGCCGTGGCCTTGGATTCAAGAAGCGATGTTGAAACGGCACTCCCTAAGTTACTGCTTCTCTTCTTCGGGGTCTGGGCAGTCTATTTGATAGATCGGATCCTCGACTCTTATCGGCTTCGCAAGGCAACCGTAATCACAGATCGTCACCGATTTGCAATCCGGTTTCGCTGGCTTCTCTGGACCCTTTTGGCTTTTTCAGCAGCGCTGGCACTTCTTCAACTCTATCTCGTGCGAGACGCCCTCTACGTGTTAAGTGGCGTTCTTTTGGCCATAGTTACGACAACCTACTTCTTAGCATTTCGTGTCAGATCGAACACCTCGACCCGAAAACTTCCGAGCAAAGAACTAACCGTTGCGATTTGCTTTGCGGCCGGCGTCATGTTGACCTCAGGAACTCTTTCTTTGAGTTGGCTCAACAGTGTCATTGCCCTTGGGTTAGCCAGTATCGCGCTGTTTAACTGTCTTGTGATTTCATACGGAGAAGCTGACTTCGATCGGCGCCACGATATGAAAGCCTACTACGCTAGACAACCGCAGGCTAGACCTCCCACGACCTCTGGGTGGATTGGAGGCATCTGCGGCTGCGCCCTTTTACTAAAAGACGGAACTTATATTCTCGGAAGCTCTATGATCATAACCAGCATGGCTCTTTTCTGCTTTTCGCGCAGTATCGACCGCGATAAACCCAGTCAGGTGACTCAAGCGGTAGCTGATAGCATCCTCCTCATCCCAATCCCGCTGATTCTCATGATGGAATATCTCTTCTAAATTGCCACTAGCTCAGTCCCAACCGCGCAACGCTTGACCCGTTGACGGCTTCATAGCCTGAGTTACACTCCACCGTCATGCTAGATATCAGAACGCTTCGAGAGGACTCAGATTCCGTAAAAGCCCGCATCAAAGCTCGCGGAGGCGACCCCTGGTCACTGATTGATGAAATTCTCGAATGCGACGAGAAGCGTCGCTCAGGAGAAACCGAAAAGCAGCAACTCCAGGGAGACCGAAACCGCATCTCAAAAGAGATCGGAATACTAAAGCGCGAAGGGAAGGATAGCTCCGATATTGAGGCAAAGGTGCGAGCGATCAGCGAACGGATCAAGACAATTGGTGAAGAGGCCGATGCCGCCGAAGAGCGCCAGACAGAATTGCTCCTACAGATACCCAATCTACCTCACGAAGCTTGCCCCGTCGGCGAAGATGAAAGCGCCAATCCCGAGGTTCGGACTTGGGGAGAGAAACCTACTTTTGACTTCGAACCCAAAGACCATGTGCAACTAGGTGAAGATCTAAATCTTTTTAGCTTCGAGTTAGCCACCAAGATCAGCAGTAGCGGATTTATCACCTTTACCGGGGCCGGAGCCAAACTGCAGCGCGCCTTGATTCAATTTTTGCTCGATCTGCAGACCAAGGAACATGGTTACACAGAGGTCGCCCCCCCCTGTATCATCAATCGGGATGCCATGTTCGGCACCGGGCAACTACCAAAGTTCGAATTCGACATGTATGGCCTCGAGGACAACGCCTTCTTCCTCGCACCGACGGCTGAAGTTCCCGTCACCAACCTTTACCGCGAAGAAATCCTAAAACAGGATCGGCTCCCAATTAAGTTGACCGCACACACACCGTGCTTTCGGCGTGAAGCCGGTTCGGCTGGGCGGGAAAGTCGGGGCATGATCCGGATGCACCAGTTTGACAAAGTGGAGTTGGTCAACATTGCTCACCCTGATGAGTCTTTCGAGATGCTCGAGACTTTGACGAAAGAAGCGGAAACAGTTCTTCAGAAGCTCGGCCTTCACTATCGCACCATCGAGTTATGCACGGGCGATTTGGGATTCAGCTCTGCTAAAACCTATGATATCGAGGTCTGGGCCCCCGGGCATGGTGGTTACCTTGAAGTATCGAGTTGCTCCAATTTTGTCGACTATCAGGCACGTCGCATGCGCCTTCGCTTTAAGGATTCGGAGGGCAAGAATCGCTTCTGCCATACCCTTAACGGTTCAGGAACCGCACTTCCACGACTTTACGTCGCCTTAATCGAAACTTACCAGCAGGTCGACGGAAGCATCCTCGTGCCGGAGGCTCTCCGGCCATATATCGGCTCTGATCATATTTCCTGATTCTGCAGAAGTAACTCAGGAAACAAAAAACCCGGCAACGCAGAGCGAGGCCGGGTCATTGACTTGCTGCTTGGGTGGGATCACTCAGCGGATACGGCGATGGCGTCGTCTCCGCGCTCACCAGTTCGGATACGCACTGCATCTTCGACGGTAGAGACGAATACTTTTCCGTCACCAATCTTATTGGTAGAAGCGGCTTTCACTACGGTTTCGACGACAGAACCAGCGTCGCCGTCTTCTACAACAATTTCGAGCTTCACTTTTGGAAGAAAATCTACGGTATATTCCGATCCTCGGTAAATTTCGGTGTGTCCCTTCTGGCGGCCAAAGCCCTTTACTTCGCTGACGGTCATGCCGTGCACTCCGGCTTCGGTGAGGGCTTCTTTGACTTCTTCGAGTTTGAAAGGCTTAATGATGGCTTCGATTTTTTTCATGGGTTGATGTAATTTTATTTTATCAGATTCTTTTCGCTAAATAGCATCTAGCGTGCCAAGTCTCTTTTTTTGTCCTAAAACCCCCGATCTGTGGGGCTAGTTACACTTCTCAAGTTTTCTTAGGCTTGGATGTTCCACAATATATGGTAATTAAATTACCAGTAATTGTTAAATTACTTACCACTTTATGGCCCGCAGCACCTCCATACTCGTCATCGATCCTAACCCTGACGTCACCAGCAGCATTGAGATAGCCCTTAAAGAAAATGATATTAACATCACATCAGCCGCGAATGAGCAAAGCGCTATCGATGAACTGGATTCAGGTGATTTCGATATCGTTATCAGCGATCTCACATTTGACGATGGACGAGGGTTTTCTCTGTTACAAAAATTACAGAAGTTTCATCCTCAGCCACCTTTTATCGCACTAAGCGATCAATCCGACAGCCGATCTGCCATTGAAGCGGTCAAGGCTGGTGCGTTCGACTTTCTCCCCAAACCCATCTCGACTGCCGATCTCAATCGGGCGATCAAGGAGGCAATCGACTGCTCGAGACGGGCCAGCGAACCCGTGGCCATCGATCCTCGTGATGAATTCAGCGAGGGTATCGACACCCTGGTGGGCAATAGCCGGGCAATGCTGGACGTCTACAAAGCACTTGGAAGGGTATCAGCCACACCCGTAACGGTTCTGATTCGTGGCGAAACAGGAACAGGAAAGGAACTCGTAGCCAGAGCTATTTTCCAGCACGGTCACCGAGCACACAAACCCTTCATCACAATCAACTGCGCAGCAATACCGGAAAATCTGCTCGAGTCGGAACTTTTCGGGCATGAAAAAGGGTCCTTCACGGGAGCGGTAGCAACAAGGGTCGGAAAGTTCGAACAAGCAAACGGCGCCACCCTTTTCCTCGATGAGATTGGCGATTTAAATCATTCCCTCCAAGCCAAGCTGCTTCGCGTTCTTCAAGAAAAGCGATTTCAACGGGTTGGTGGCTCTGAAGAGATTCAAGTCGATGTCCGAATCATCGCTGCGACACACCGCTCACTCGAAAAGATGATCGCCGAGGGCGATTTTCGCGAAGATCTCTTCTACCGCCTTAACGTGGCTACGATAAAACTACCACCCCTTCGAGACCGTATTGGCGATATTCAACTCCTGACGGGATTCTTTCTGAAACGATTCAGCGAAGAACTTGTAGTTCCCCCCACCGCCATCACTCGCAGCGCGGTTTCACGTCTTGAATCTTCAAGGCTGCCCGGAAACGTCAGGCAGCTACAAAATATCGTACGAAAAGCACTGCTTCGCTCCCGCGGTTACGCGATTGACCGTGAAACAATCGACGAACTTCTTGTGGAGACGGAACCGCCCGATCAGGACACTAAAGAAGCGGGTTCAGTCGAGCATTATTGCCGACAACTGGTGTTAGACGCAGCCGACGGACTGCTCGAAAATGTGCATCAAATCGCAGTGGAAAAAATCGAGGCTCACCTGATCGAAGCCGCTCTCGACCGAAGCGAAGGCAATATCAGTAAGGCATCAAAATGGCTGGGGCTATCTCGGTTGACTCTCCGCGAAAAGGCAAAACGCTATGGTATCTTCACAGACCGCTAGGCGGTCGGAAAAGCGAGCCAAGCAGTCGTGGTGCCGTCAGCATAGCGCAGCCCAAGTCGAGTATTCATTTGCCCAGCGAGAACTGCAGCTGTCGCCAAACCAAGGCCATAATGGTCAGCGCCCTTGGTGGTGTGAAAAGGAACGAAACACTGCTTCAAGTTTTCCTCCCCCATTTCAACACTCGTGTTGCGAATAAAGAGATCGACAGTGCCGTCAGGACTGGCCTCCCCGGGAGAAAAGGCATCGATCGCCACAGAACCGTTCGGGGTCTCCGCCGCACCCTCCGCAGCGTTTTTGATCAACTGAGTGAATACCTCGCCCAGCTTCCCGGAATCCCCCAAAACCGCCGGGAGCCCCTCATGAAAATTAATCTGAAGAGTCACCCCAGCAGCAGCACAAGCTTCCTCTGCTTTGGATTTCCAATAAGTGAAAACTGTATCCAACGAAATTGAGTCACTGTCGCAGCGGCCGCAACCGGACGAAATCAACACTTCCCGATTTAGGTTTGAAGCCGTCTTGGCGGCATCCTGCATCTGCTGGGCACTCTCACGAACCTCGTTGCTGATCCCCTCGTCATAGAGAATGAGACTCGAGAATCCCTGGATCACTCCCATCAAGTTGTTGTGCTTATGGACGAGACCCTTCAGAAACTCTTCGTAGAAGTTCCGCGTGGCGCCTTCTTCGAGCCGATAATCGTCTGCAAATATGAAGTCGGCCATAGTCGAATTACCAAGGTTCCTTGAATGATAAGATTAAAATTAGTTAAAACAACTTAATAAATAGGGCGATTGCACCTAACGAACCCTAACGGAACAATACCCGCTCAGCGCTAAGGATGGATTTGTTTCCGTGGTCACCCTGATTCACGATTAGTTCTCCGTCTTCCCCGAGGCCAGCTCCGATTCCCCGAACCGTCCCCTCCGCCGTGACCACTTCGATATCCCTACCAGACAGAACACTTCGGGAATGGAGCCATTCACGAACCTCGTCAAAATTAGTGAGCATGTTAGGATACAAACTAACAAAACCACTGATAATTTCACTAAGGAGGAAACTCCGGCTCGACTCGCATTTCTCGAGCTCATAAATCGAAGTAGCGATCGCTCTCAATTCTTCGGGAAATTCGGTAGCACGCACATTCACATTGAGCCCAATCCCCACGACAGCATAGGGCTCCGGAACTAAAACAGTTTCGACAAGTATCCCGGCGAGCTTCTTTTCATCAAAAAGCAGGTCATTCGGCCACTTCGCTTGAATTTTGCCACTGATTGTCAGAACCGACTCAACGACCTTTCCAAGCACAAAAGCAGCGAGATGAGGTAACCGACACCAAATCGCTTTCGGCTCCTCAAGTTTCAGCGCCAGAGAGAAAAGCAAATTTCGTCCTGAGGGTGCCTCCCACCGGTCACCCCTTCTTCCACGCCCCTGGTGTTGCAGGTCCGTGACGACAAGGTCGAGGTGTCTCGCTTTCTTCCTCCGAATCCTATCCAACAAATCATCATTCGTGGAACCGGTTTCCGGCAGGTAATGAAACTGCTCAGCACTAAACTGCTTCCTAATCGCCTCTCGAAAACCTGAGGAAACTGACTCGTAGGAAAGGTCGCTCATGAAAATAAATCGAGCCCAAGATCGATCGATCGGACCGAGTGTGTTAGAGCGCCGACCGAGATAAAATCGACCCCGGTTTCAGCAATGCTGCGAACTGTTTTAAGAGTGACACCACCGCTGGCCTCAAGCTTAATCTTGACGCCTAATTTATCTCGCATCTTTACCGCCAAAGCGAGTTGATGATTAGACATGTTATCCAGTAGGATCACATCGATCCCGTCGATCTTCAGAAATGCTTCAACCTGGTCTAATCGATCAGCTTCGACTTCAATTTTAAGACCCGAATGATCGCTTTTGAAAGCTTCTAGCTGCTCGGGCAGGTTTATTGGCGTCAGGTTTGCAGCCAAGTGATTGTCTTTCACCATGACCGCGTCATAGAGACCGGCCCTATGATTGGTCGCTCCGCCATGAGCCACGGCCGCTTTTTCCAAAGCTCGCCAACCCGGCGTAGTTTTCCGAGTATCGAGCAGAACAGCTCCTGAACCTTCGATACGATCGACAAAAGTTTTGGATATCGTTGCCACTCCTGACAGTCGCTGCAAAAAATTCAACACAGTTCGCTCGGCTGTCAAAATTGAGCGGGTCTTGCCGATCAGCTCACACACCGCATCTCCTCGCCTCACAATCTGACCATTATCGACAAGAGCGACAAAACGCAGGTCGCCGTCCACCTCGCAACAAACTTCTTCGGCCACTTCAAGGCCAGAAATCACAGCCTCCTCGCGGCTAACGATCCGCCCTACAGATTCATGATTTTCATCAACAAAATTGAGGCTGGTGAGATCCCCGACGTCTTGAAGGTCCTCTTCCAGCGCCATTTTGACGAGTGCAAGAGAGGTGGAATTCATAGCTCTGGCTCAGACGCAGCGCCCGGCTGGATCGCGATCTGCCGAAAATAGAGCCGATCCATATTTGGATCAAGCTTTCGATAGAAGTCGATTAGGACGTCAACTTTCTGGTCGATACGAGGGAAACGTTCACAAAAACCCCAGAGATCAGGATTGGTAAAAAGATGAGCTGCCAGCTCATTCATGTCCTGCTCCACGGAGACTCGGTTGTAGGGGGTTAAGAATCCTTCTTCCATCAAATCTTCGTCCAATCGCAAAAGGCTACTACCCGATCCTCCCGTCCTTTTCTGCTCGGCAGCAAGGACACGCGTCGCCTCAGAGCGATCTCCTCTCTGCTCTTCAACAATACCGGGAGCGCGGTAAGAGAAATCACTCCCGTTGGCCGAACGCCAGCGATTACCATCGAAGAGGGCTTCATTATTCTTCAATAGAATCGAAGCAAATTCATGGTGAAAGCGCTGCTCGAACCCACGCGCATCAAACGTAGGACGGTAAACTAGAACGATTTGGCGGCCCTTCGCCATATAGGTGCCCCCGTAACCAACATCATAGAATCTCAACGAACCCACGATCGAAACCCCTTCAAGGAACTCCCTCACTATCGCTTCGGAGTATTTTGCCAGCGCCTTTTGAATGATTGCCTCGGCGGATGCGCGATATTCCGGCTTCAAAACTTCCACCTCAGCTCCAATGGGATCCAAGATCCAATTGCGGGGCAAGAACCCGTGGTCCTTTGGAAAACGGACCAACTCGTCCTCCCCGAGAACGGAAGGAAGGAACCAAAACAGGACGAGTCCCGCAATAAATAAAACCTTAGGCATACAGAGTCAGCGACTGCCGCGCTCCAACCATACTGCAAGAAGCGAGATGTCGGCAGGAGTAATTCCACTAATTCTTCCAGCCTGCCCGAGGGTTTTAGGCTTAATGTGCTGGAGTTTGGTCTGGGCTTCCCTCTTAAGGCCAGTAATAGCCCCATATTCGACCCAATCCGGAATCAGCTTTTCTTCCATGCGCCGCGTCTTTTCCACCATATCGCTCTGTCGTTTAATGTAGCCTTCATATTTGATGTCTATTTCTGTCTGCTCCCAGATGGCTGGACTGAAGTTTCCCTTTAAATCGTTGTCGAAGTCATTCCAGGAGGATTCTGGGCGACGCAGCCACTTCGCTAGAGAACCCTCTGCCGTGTGAGTATTCTCAAGTTGATGGGTCAATGCTTCAATGCGCTCACGCTTCTCGAAGGTCTGCTCTCTAAAATCCTCATCAATCAACCCGTGCTCGTAAGCCTTCTCTACCAAGCGCAGGTCAGCGTTATCGTGGCGAAGCAGAAGGCGATGTTCAGCTCGGCTGGTGAACATTCGGTACGGCTCATCAGTTCCCTTAGTCACCAGATCATCGATCATCACTCCGATGTAGGATTCGGCTCTCCCGAGAATAAACTCGCCACGACGAGCAACCTTCAATGCGGCATTGGCGCCGGCTACCAACCCCTGACCGGCTGCTTCCTCATAGCCTGAGGTGCCATTAATTTGTCCGGCAAAGTAGAGGCCAGCGATTCGCTTGGTTTCCAAGGTCGGCGATAACTGTGTTGGTAGGCAGTAATCGTACTCCACAGCGTATCCTGGCCGAATGATTTCAACGTCCTCCAGACCCGGAATTGAGCGAATGAACTCATACTGAACCTCGAATGGAAGAGAGGTAGAGACACCATTAACGTAATATTCATGGGTCTGGCGTCCCTCTGGCTCCAGAAAAACCTGATGCCGTTCCTTCTCAGCAAAACGCACGACCTTGTCTTCGATTGAAGGGCAGTAGCGTGGGCCCACCCCCTCAATTTTCCCGGAATACATCGGAGACTTATCGAGGTTGGCATTGATCACGTCATGGGTGGCCTGATTTGTGTAGGTAATCCAGCAGGGCAGTTGTTCCACGTGGAACGAGGGATCCGCCCAGTCATTCAGGCTAAAAATATCATCCGCTTCCCTCCCCTCTAAATGGGAGCGGAAAGAGAACAAGGGCGGAGGATTATCACCGTCCTGGCGCTCACACTTTGCCAAGTTAATTGAATTGCCGTTCAGTCGGCACGGCGTTCCCGTCTTGAAACGCTCCACTTCAAAACCAAGGCGGATCAGGTCGTCACTCAGTGTGGAAGTCGCGTCCCCCATGCGCCCCCCTTGCTGATTCTGAAGCCCTACGTGCATCAGCCCTCTCATAAAGGTTCCCGTCGTGACAACCACGGAGACAGCCTCAACTCTCAATCCGAGTGAAGTCTCCACGCCTTTCACTTCGTCGTCCTCGACCAGTAATTGAGCGACATTGCCCTGATGCAATTCGATATTTCCCTGTCCCTCCAACAACCACTTCATCCGGAACTGGTAGGCTTTTTTATCGCACTGTGCTCGAGGCGCACGGACACTGGGCCCCTTTCTGGAGTTCAAAGTGCGGAACTGAATTGCTGTCGCGTCAGTATTTAAGCCCATCATCCCACCCAAAGCATCGATCTCACGGACCATGTGGCCCTTACCAAGGCCACCAATGGCCGGATTACAGGACATCGCGCCAAGCGTATCGAGGTTTTGGCTCAGCATCGCGACCTGAGCACCCACCCGAGAAGCCGCTAAAGCCGCTTCGCAACCAGCATGACCACCTCCGATTATTAGTACGTCGTATTTTTTTGGGTAAACAAACATCTCAATTGTCTAAAATGTTCCACGTGGAACATTTACATGAATCCGACATATTTTTCGCCAAATTCGTCGAGTTAGCGTTTTCCTAAGTTGCTACTTTAAGCTAACGTCCGCATCCTTCCAACTCGAGGGATAATTTTTTCACAGAGATGGCCTCAAAGACTCCACCGAAATCCACTGCAGAATACGCTGACGATCCGATTAACGCCTCGTTAAGTAATGAAGAAAAGATCGGGTTGCTTCGCACCATGGTCCGCATTCGACGATTTGAGCAGACTTCGCTGAAGCATTACCACGCTGGATCAATCGGCGGATTCCTTCACCTATACATTGGACAAGAATCCGTCGCGGTTGGATCAATCTCCCTACTAGGCGAGCACGATCACGTTATCACCGCTTATCGCGACCACGGTCATGCTTTAGCTGTTGGTATGAGTATGGACGAGTGCATGGCGGAGGTCTTTGGGAAGAAAACTGGCTGCTCTAAAGGCAAAGGTGGATCAATGCACTATTTCGCCCCAGACAAAAATTACTGGGGTGGTCACGGCATCGTAGGCGGCCAAACTCCTCTTGGCACCGGACTCGCTTTTGGTGTGAAATATTTCGGCCAGAAAGGGTGTTGCCTCTGCTACCTTGGCGATGGAGCTATTAACCAAGGCGCTTTCCACGAGGCCCTCAACCTTGCGGCCCTCTGGGATCTCCCTGTTATCTTCATTATCGAAAATAACGGTTACTCCATGGGCACTTCCCAACTTCGCTCCTCCGCGCATCCCGAAGAAGGCCTTGCCGCTCGCGCCGAGGGTTACAACATGGACTGGGCCAAAATCGATGGGGTTAGCCTTTACGAAATCCGTGCCGGCGTTAACAAGGCAGTCGAGCGTGCCCACGAACACTCACGCCCCACCCTCCTCGAGATCAAAACCTACCGTCACAAGGGACACTCCGTGGCAGATGCCAACGCCGAGAAATACCGGACGAAAGAAGAAATTAGGGAATACATGGATGAACATGACCCGATTGATTTTTGGACTCACACCCTCATCGAAGAAGGCGTCATTACTCCCGATGACTTCAAGCAAATCAATAAGGAAGCTGGAGCTGAAGCCGATGCCGCGGCCAAATTTGCGATCAAGAGCCCCTATCCCGACGAGTCCGAGATCTTCGACGACATCTATTGGGAAGTTGACAACAATACCGAAGCCGGACGCACCGGGCGTCACTTTTTCCATGGCTAAGCCCAACGGAATCCTGTCTGGCCACCCGCCCAAAACCCTATTTACTTTTCCTTAAAAAGATATGCCACGCGAAATCACCTATCGTGAAGCTCTCCGTGAAGGACTCGACGAAGAACTCGCCCATGACGACAACGTTGTCATCATTGGTGAGGAAGTTGCCGAATACAATGGAGCTTATAAAGTTACAGAAGGACTTTGGAACAAGTGGGGCGACAAGCGCGTTATCGATGCCCCCATTTCAGAAGCCGGATTCATCGGTATGGGAATCGGCGCCTCGATGCTCGGTGTTCGCCCAGTGATGGAGTTGATGTTCTACAGCTTCGCCTATGTTGCATTCGACCAGATGATGAACAATGCGGCTACCTGCCGCTACATGTCCGGCGGTCTCATTAACGTCCCCATTGTGGTCCGCGGACCTGCCAACGGTGGTACTAATGTAGGAGCCACTCACTCGCACACTCCAGAAAATATTTTTGCAAACATGCCAGGCCTCAAAGTGGTATCACCCTCAGATGCCCACGACGTGAAGGGACTCATTAAATCATCGATTAGGGATAACGATCCGGTCTACTTCATGGAGAGCACCGTGCTCTACGGTATGAGTGGAGAAGTTCCCTCTAATGATGAACTCGACGATGGAGAACTCATCGTCCCGATCGGCAAAGCTAAGGTGAAGCGGGAAGGAGCCGACATATCATTGATCGCCCACGGACGGGCCGTGGTGACCTCACTCGCCGCCGCTGACATCCTTGCCGACAAGTATAATATCAACGCTGAGGTTCTCGACCTGCGATCCATTCGCCCGCTCGACGAGCAGGCCATCATGGAATCAGTGCGAAAGACGCACCGCGCCATTTACGTCGAAGAAAATAAGCCCTTCTGTGGAATCGGCGCTCAAGTTTCTTCCATGATCATGGAACAAGCCTTTGATGATCTCGACGCTCCCGTGCTGCGTATCACCAGCGCAGATGCTCCGGCATTCTACAGCCCAGCGATCGAGAAACTCCAACTGCCCGCGCCGGAAGAAATTGTAGAGCGCGCTTTGACTATCTGTTAGGCCTAACATTACAATATAACAATTAACTGTAGAAAATTCTAAATGGCTGCCTACGTCACGATGCCCAAACTGAGCGACACCATGAGCGAGGGAACCCTCGTTAAGTGGCTCAAGAAAGAAGGCGACTCCGTCTCTATGGACGAAGAGATCGCCGAAGTAGAAACTGATAAAGCCACTATGGCGATGCCATCATTCGACGAGGGCATTATTCATAAGATTTATGTCGCAGAAGGCGAGAGCGCACCCCTTGGAGCCACTCTTGCCCTGATCCTCGAAGAGGGTGAAGAACCACCTGAAGATGCCGACAATCCCCCGACCGTTGAAGCCGCTCCTATCGAAGAAGCGGCCCCTTCGGAAATCGCACCGCAAACTAACGCGTCTGCCACGGTAAAGACGACCGAGCCAACGCCAGCGTCGGATCCACACTCAACTCCAGCGCCTTCTGCTGGTGGTAAGCGAATAAAAGCCTCTCCAGTTGCCCGCAAACTTGCAGCCGAACTAGGTGTCGATTTATCGCGCATACGTGGAAGTGGCACCGGCGGTCGCATCGTCAAAGAAGATGTCGAATACGCGCCTAGCGGAGGCAGCGGCAGCGGCAGCGATCTTGGCCTTCTGCCATCCACAGTTGGGCTCACTAACGATAACACACCGCTGACCGGCATGCGCCGCGTCATCGCTCAACGTCTCCTTGAGAGTAAAACCACGGTCCCTCACTTCTACCTCAATATTGAAGTCGATACCGAACCGCTCATGGAATTGCGCGCTAAGGTTAACGAGGCCAGCCTTGCAAACGAAGGGCCCAAATACACAGTCAATGACTTTGTGATGCGGGCTACCGTGCTGGCAACGGTCGCTGTTCCCGAAGTGAATTCCTCCTTTATGGGAGACTCAGTCCAGCACTACTCTGATGTGAACCTGTCCATCGCCGTTGCGATCGACGAGGGGCTCGTGACACCGGTGATTAAAGCTGCTCAAAACAAGTCTATTAAAGAGCTTTCCGCAGAGATCAAAGATCTCGCCGGGCGGGCCCGAGATAAGAAACTGACGCCTGACGAGATGCAAGGTGGAACGATCACAATTTCCAATCTTGGCGCATATGGCATCGCCAACTTCGATGCTATCATCAACCCGCCACAGTCTGCCATTCTCTCCATCGGAACAATTTCCAAGCAACCCGTGGTCAACGCGAACAACGAAATTGTTCCCGGACAGCGGATGTGGATCGGTATGAGCTGCGACCACCGAGTCATTGACGGCGCCGTCGGAGCAACTTTCCTTGCCAAAATGAAGCATTTCCTCGAAAGCCCCTTCCTCCTTATCTCCTAAATTCCTGTCATGGCATCCTACGACCTCATCGTCATCGGCGGCGGACCCGCCGGATACGTCGGCGCCATTCGCGCCGCTCAACTCGGAAAAAAAGTAGCCTGCATTGAGAAAGAACGCGCCGGCGGAACCTGCCTCAACTGGGGTTGCATTCCGACCAAAGCCCTTCTTAAAAACGCGGAGCTCTATCATACTCTAAAGCATCACGGAGACGACTTTGGACTTTCCTTCGACAACCTCAGCTATGACTGGAAAAAGGTCGTGAAACGTTCCCGAAACGTGTCTGACAAATTGGCGGGTGGTATCGAATTCCTCTTCAAAAAGAACAAGGTGGACTATATCCGCGGAGTCGGTGGCCTTGCCGCCAACGGCAAGGTCGAGGTGATCGATGCTGATGGCAAGACTGAGCTGCTCACAACCAAAAATGTCCTCATCGCTACTGGATGCGTTTCCCGCGAACTTCCATTCCTCCCCTTTGATGGTGAAAAGGTCATCGGCTCACGCGAGGCGATGAATCTTCCCAAGCAGCCAAAATCGATCACCATTATTGGAGCTGGTGCTATCGGCATCGAGTTCGCCTACTTCTTTAACGCGTATGGAACAGAAGTGAATGTCGTCGAAATGGTAGACCATGTCCTCCCGATCGAAGACAAAGACGTAAGTGAGACTCTTCGAAAGTCACTTACCAAGCAGGGTATCAACCTGCTCACTGGAACTAAAACGACTTCAGCTGATACTAGTGGTGATGGCGTTAAGCTCACCGTGGAGCCTGCAGAAGGCGGAGACAGCCAGGTGCTCGAGTCCGAAATGGTGCTCGTCGCGATCGGTATTGCTCCCGTTCTCCCGAACAACGCCGAGCAGATTAAGCTCGAACGAGGATTCATCGACACCAATGATCGCTACCAAACCAGCGTAGCCAACGTCTACGCAGCCGGCGATATTACCGGCCCTCCGTGGCTTGCTCATACTGGCAGCTACGAAGCTATCCAAGCCGTCGAGGGTATGTTCGTTGATGGATACGAGCCAAAGCAGGTCGGCATCTTCCCCGCCTGCACCTACTGCCACCCTGAGGTCGCTTCCGTCGGGCTTACCGAGCAAGCGTGTGAAGAACAAGGTCTCGAATACACTGTTGGTAAGTTTCCTTTCGCAGCCAGTGGGCGTGCGCTTGCCGTAGCCGATTCGGAAGGCTTTGTTAAGATGATCTTCGATAAGAAACACGGTGAGATTCTAGGGGCTCACATGATCGGTGGAGGGGCAACGGAACTAATCGCTGAAGTTGCGCTTGCCATGAATCTCGAGGCAACCAGTGACGAGATCGAAGCGACCATCCACGCGCACCCGACACTCGCAGAGGCGATCCACGAAGCCACCAGTGACGCTAGCGGTCACGCCATTCACATCTGAACCGGGCGAACAAAATGAAACCCTTGTCTCACTCATCGCGAGTGGACGGCTTAAGCGCGTTATCTGACCTCACATTCTCATGGTTGGCGGCACACGCAGGCATTTCTGGCTTCAACCAACCTAACCGGGGGAGGCATGTCAGCCGAGTTGGTGAAGCCTCGCAATCTCAAATGCGTTATGCTCTCGGAAGTTTCTAATGGTATTGAGCCATTTATGATCCTGTTCGATGATCTCCTGAGGGGTAAGCACTACCTCAAATTCGAACGACACGAGATTTGACCCGATCCCACCATCTAGGAATAACTTTGGGGCGGCCCGCAGGATGACCTCTTTCAATGGTTAATCGGGAATTTATGCCGCCTTAAAGCTCTATCTCAAGCCGCTCAAGGGATAGGCATCGGCGGAGCGCCTCCATACCATATCGATATCGAGAGGCAGCGGTATTTGGTGATATTGTTAGGGCCTTACCAACCTCTTCGAATGTCTGCTCACCCCAAATCTTAAGCGTAATAACCTCGCGGAATTTTTTCGGAATTTTAGAAAGCGCCACCTGCAATGCTCTCGAGGTGTCATCCTCAGGCAACTCGAACCATGTGACCATTTCACCTATTTGACGCTGAGATTCGTCTTCACGCCTCCGGCGACTGTCGCTGCTGCGCGCGAGGTCTATCGCACAACGTTTTATGTTCGTGTAAGCCAAGCTGAGCACCCGTTGATCCGGGGCGCCAAAATGGGTCTTCCAGGTCTTCACCAAAGCCATTTGAAGAACATCCTCGGCGTCTGCTTCGCTGCGTGTTTGCTGACGCGCAAAAAGCATCAGGCGATTTCCGTTTTCAGCCAACCATATTCGCCACAGTTCAGAAAAATCCTGCATTATTAACTTAGACGTCCAACGTGAACTTTCGTTCACATTTTCATATAAAATTTAGAGAGTCACTTTTGAAATTGCCTGACAAGCCTTCCCATCACTGGCGCCTATTCTGAAAAATCCGCCTCATATTTTTCGCGGATCTCAAGCAAACGCTCCACCACTTCGGGATTTTCGGTTCGAAGATTTGTCGTTTCACCCGGATCGGATTTCAGGTCGACAAGGAACAATTCCTTATCTTCTTCACTGAGTTCAGGAATTCCTTCCGGGCGAACTGTTTCACGAGTCTTGCCAAGGATTTTCCAATCTCCTTCTCTCGCCGCCCACCTTGCATGATTCCCGTTGCCCATCCTCCAGTAAAGCTCTCGATGCGGAGAAGGCAGACCACCTGATCTCAACAATGATACCAGCGACTTACCGTCGACGTGATGAGTAGCGGGAATCTCAGCCCCTGCCAACTCTGCCAAGGTTGGATACCAATCGATGCCGCAGACCAACTGATCTCGCACTTCACCTCTAGGCAATCCTGCTGGCCAACTGGCGATCGAAGGGACTCGAAGCCCACCTTCCCACAAGGTCCCCTTATGCCCTCGATACGGCCCAGCGGAACCACCACCACTGAAAGTACGCTCCTCAACCGAATGTCCGTGATCCGACTGAAAAATGACAAGTGTATTTTCCCTCAATCCTTTTTCTTCTAGATGACTTAGCAACTCGCCAATCAGGTCATCCGTTGAGGACATGAATGCGGCATACATGTTTCGTGGAGATGGAAGATCCTTGTAATATTCGCGCCACCTATCAGTTCCCTGCAGCGGATAGTGAGGCCAGTTAATCGCCCAATAAACAAAGAACGGACCTTTTTCATTCCGATCAATGAAGCCACGTAACTCATCCATCATGCCCGTTCCAAAAAACTTTCCGTCCTCCCAGATTTCCTCACCGTTACGCCACAAGTCATGCCGGTTCGGTCCATTCCAATAAAAAAAGTGGGAATAGTTATCGATGCAGCCGCCCATATGCCCATATGAGTAGTCAAAGCCCTGACCATTAGGCATCGTTTCCGGCGTGTAGCCCAAGTGCCATTTGCCAATATGTCCGGTAACATAGCCTGCCCCTTTAAGCATTTCAGCCATCGTCACTTTTTCGGTCGGCATGCCAGCCACGCCTTGGGCTGAAGAAACATTTCCGGGAACACCTGCGCGGGCCGGAAACTGTCCGGTCAGCAACCCGGCCCGCGACGCTGAACAAATTCCAGAAGGAGCCATCATCTGAGTGAAGCGAACTCCAGTCTCCGCCAGCAGGTCGATATGAGGCGTCACAAGATCCCTCGAGCCGTAACAATTCGCATCAACAGATCCTTGGTCGTCCGTGTAAACGATGATCACATTGGGCGGCACTGTTTCTGCATTGAGAAAACTGGCAGCAATGAAAAATAGCGCACCTAGAACCTTGGCCATACCTTGACCTTACCCGTTTCCGCTCTGTATCACAATGGCGAGACCAAGTATTTTCCTTATCTCTTCGTTACCGAAGAAATGCGAGCATTTTTCGTTTCCTCCCCTTTCGCTCTGACCTACTTTAAATCCAATGCCTACCCAAACCGCTGATGACGAACGCTTCATGCGCGAAGCAATTACCGAGGGAGAAAAGGGGCTTGGTCTCACCAGCCCTAACCCTCCGGTAGGAGCCATTATCGTTCATAACGGTGAAATCATCGGCAGGGGATACCACCGAAAATCCGGCGGCCCGCACGCAGAGGTCAATGCCATTGCTCAAGCCGCCCACACTGAAGGCACTACCATTTACGTGACATTGGAACCTTGTTCGACTCATGGGCAGACTCCTCCCTGCGTAGAAGCTATTAAAAATGCTGGCATCAATCGCGTCGTCGTAGGAGCTACGGATCCAAACCCTGCTCACGTTGGCGCCGGCTTCCAACAGCTACGCGAAGCAGGAATTGAGGTTACCTCGGGCGTGCTCGAAGAAGAAGCAAATCACCTTGTTCGATTTTTCACTAAGCGCATCACAACCGGACTACCATGGGTCATTGCGAAAACTGCCACGACCCTCGACGGTCGCACCACTCTTAATTCAGGTGAAAGCCAATGGATCTCCAGCGAGGAGTCACGCGAAGATGTCCAAAACTGGCGGCAGCAATGCGACGCCATTCTGGTAGGGGGTGAAACCTTTCGACGTGATAACCCCTCCCTCACGCTCAGGGGCCGCTACGCCGAAGGACGCAGACAACCGCTGAGAGTTGTTTTAACCTCGAGTGAAGATATTCCTTCTGAACACCACCTTTTCACGGATGAACATGCAGCGCTCACTCGGATCCACCAAGGATTCACCTTCCGAGAATCTTTAGAACAACTTGCTGAAGAAGGCGTCAGCGCCGTCCTGCTCGAGTCTGGTGGCCGTCTCTTAGCTCACGCATTAAAGCTCGGTCTTGTTGACGAGGTAGTGCTCTACCTCGCGCCACGGCTTGGTGGAGGAAATACATCACTAATCCCTTCCCCCGACCTCGGCGTTCATCTGGAAAATATGCAGGTCGATCTTATCGGGCCAGACATCCGTATCTTCAGTCGGGTAAGATATACCGATTAGTCTCCTCAATCCCAGGTTAACTCTGGTGGCTATTTTGATTCAAATCTCTCTCTCAACCGCACAAGTGACTAGCGGATCACCCATGAATTCAACCTCCTGCGTTTGGGAGAACATGGCACACCCTGAAAAGCGAGAGACAAAACTGAAGCAACACCTCTCAAAATTGTTTCCGTTGCATGCAAGCGCCTAGGACTTCGCTGGCCACTCGTCAGCCACGACAAAGACCCTCTCAATCTCGGACCCATTCTCATCTTTCAAACTCAAAAGCAGGGGATGGCGGCGCTTCTCAAAATGCTCCTGCACTGCCTGCACTGCGGTTGCAGGAGATTTAGAGTATGGGATTCCCGAAAGCCAGAAAGGCTTCTCCAAAAGACTCGCTCCGCAGATTCCCGGCACCGTTTCAATCCAACCCACCTCGGATTCGTGGACCCAACGGCCGCGTCGATGATCCGGATTCAATCCTTCGGGAGAAACAATCATATCCTCAATTTCGGGCGGATAGAAGATCATGCCTTTCATCATAATTTCGCTGCAAGTCACTTCAGAAAACCGCTCGCGCCCCAAGGGTAACTGGTGTTGAAAGAATCTGTCCCGCTTACGCTCAAACGTATCGGCAGAATTTGGGCCCACAAGATGACTTCCTGTATGGTTTTCTTCGGGACAATATAGGTAAAACTTCAACGCTACTTCGAGGTGGTGAAAGACCGATCCGATTCGATAGAGAAAATCAAGTTCTCCGACCGTCTTACTACCCTCTTGAATCTGAATGCTTCGCTTAATCTCATCGGGAGAGACTAATGACTCTAACCAAACATTAATTAGTGCCTCAGCATAATAGCCGACGCGATAGGCAGCCTTACTCTCCAAAAAATCCTCCGCCGGTTTGAAGTCGAGTTTCAAATGATCCCACGGCTCACTTGTCCCCTTGGCTTCCCGCCCGATCAATAGCGAGGGGCAAGAAATGAGCCACGAAAAGTCACGCCGATACTGTGCGAGATTAGGAAAAGTTGCCCCCCGCAAACCTGCCATAAGCTTGGATCAAGCAGAGGGTTTAACTGGCTCTAAAACCGCAGGCGTCGAAGATTTTGCCGGGGCAACCTCTCTGACAGGCGCTTCCGACTTTTCTTCCCCGGAGTTTTGAACTTCTTCCAAGTTGCTCAAATACTCAGGATTCTCCGGGTCGAGTTCGACTGCCTTGCCAAGATACTCGAGTGCCTTCTCCTGTTCGCCAAGTTTGTAAAAGACCCGGCCGATATGGTCGAGAATCTCCGCCTCTTCCTTTCCCGGTTCTCCCATCAGTTCCTCGGCACGTAGCAATTCATCTCGCGCTTTCTCATAATCGCCTTTTTTGAAGTAAAACCAACCAAGACTATCGGCGATCGCTTCGCTCTCTGGATCGAGGTCGGCTGCCGTTTTAATCAACTCACCAGCTTCGTCGACATTCATGTCGTTCTCTAACCACATATACCCAAGGTAATTGTAAGTCGTTGCAGTGAACTGCTGAACCTCCTCGTCGGGGTTCAACTTGGAAAGTAATTCGATCGTTTTTTGGAACAACTTCTCCGCTCTCTTAATATTACCCTTTCGCTCGGTAGCCGCAGCGAACCGGAAGTAAAAAGCTTCGTCAAACATTTCCGGCTTACTTTCTTCCCCAAGCTTCAATGCCTTTTCAAACTGCTTAACGGCCTCACCCCACTGTTCTTCAAAGGAATACGGATAGGTCAGCAAAAAGGGGAAATCGGGAGACTCCGGAAAAAGATAGGCTGCTTCCTTGATGAAATCGATAGCCGCCTCGCTCTGCCGCTCCTCGATCATAACACCGGCAACCGCTTTGTATTCATCAATTGTTCCTTTTGCGATCGCGAGAGCTTTTTGAAAGTACGGAACCGCCACTGCGTAATCGCGACGCTGGATATAGATCGCTGCGATCTGCCGAAGGATCGTCGCGTTCTGGGTATCGATCTCAGCGATCCCGAGCAACGTTTCGAGCAATTTATCCTCCTCACCCATCGCTGCGTAAACTCGGGCCAGTTTCTCGCGAGTAACCAACTGGTCAGGATTACTATCGATCACCGTCTCGTAAGCCTCAACGGCACCTGAAAATTGACGCGTTGCATGATAAAAATCTCCAACCGTTTCGATGACCTCCCAGTCTTCGCCAGCAAGAGAAAAAGCTTTCGCGTAGACCTGATTGACTAGATCCGAGTCTTTTGACGGGCCGTTAGGTCTTACCGCCCATGAGCGCCCAACAATTTTCCCTATCCCGAGCCAGTATTGAGGATCCTTATTGTTACGAGCTGCTGCCCCCTCCATAACAAGCTTGGCATCGTCGCGTCGATTCTCGGCAATAAGGAGCCGCACTAGATGCTCGTAGACAGCGGGCTCATCAGGAAACCTCTTGGCCGCTGATTCTATAATCTCTAACGCCCAAGCGCGACCCTTTGGGTCATTCCCTTGGTAGGTTGCCAGATATTCGGAAAGCGCGATGTGAGAAAAAGGAATCTCAGGATTCGCCTTCAGATTTTTTTCGAGAAGCTGCACCGCCTCCTCGTTATTGCCCGATCTGGCCAACAAGTAAGCAGTCTTACGAGCAAGGAAATGCTGGCTGGGCTGAGAATCCAGAACCCTTTTGTAGGATCGAATTGCTTCGGAAATTCGCCCGTTTGACTCAAAGAGACGCCCACGAGAGTAGTGAGCTAGTGCCCGGCTCTTTTTCCTACCTTCCTCCGAAAGGAGCAAATCCTCGTCCGGTTCGAAATATTGATCAACGTAGACCTCAGCAAAATCTTCTAACTCTGCACTCTTCTGGCCCTTTAGATTTCCCTGCAACGACAGAGAGACAAAAATAAGGACAGAGTACAAAACAACGCAGCGATGTGCACCTAAAGTGGGGCGACAACGCTGCTTTGCTTTCATGCGTCAAGATCAACGACTAGCTCTTGTAACGCAAACGCTTCTTATGGCGGTTAGCCTTCATACGCTTGCGTCGCTTGTGCTTATTGATCTTGGTCTTCCGCTTTTTCTTAAGGGATCCCATATCAAAAATTTCAGTTTTCAGCCCGCTCTCCGAATTGGTCCGGAACCGAGCGGGGCGCGACTATCGGTCATCCAATGACTTTATTCAAGGGGTATTCGATGATTCCTTCCGCTCCGAGCTCTTTAAGCTGGGGAATCATCTCACGAGCCTGCATTTCCGTGAGAACCACTTCAAGGGCGACCCAGCCATCCTGAGCCAGGCGCGAAACCGTTGGCTTGCGCAATGAAGGTAGCTTTTCCAACACCGCCTCCCGCTTGTCATCAGGCAGGTTCATCTTTAAACCGACCATATCGCGAGCGGTCAGAGCTCCCTGAAGTAGAACAGCCATGCGCTCAATTTTTTCACGCTTCCACGGATCTTCCCAAGATTCCTTCTTCGCCACAAACTGCGGATAGCTCTGCATTAGCTCATCCACAATTCTCAAATTATTGGCCCTCAACGAGTTACCAGTTTCCGTAATGTCGACAATAGCGTCAACCAACTCAGGCACTTTAACTTCAGTAGCGCCCCAGCTGAATTCGACCTCAGCCTTCACGCCGTTTTCCTCGAGATATTTCTCAACAATTCCAATGGCCTCCGCCGCAATGCGTTTACCTTCAAGGTCTTTGACTGTTTTAATCGGGGAATCATTAGGAACTACAAGAACCCAGCGGGTCGGATTGGAAGTCGCACGGCTGTAGGGCAAGTCACATACCACATGGACGTCAGCCCCATTTTCCGCGATCCAGTCCTTTCCCGTAATACCACAGTCTAAGAATCCATGGTCAGTGTAACGGCCGATTTCCTGCGCCCGGATCAAACGGACTTGAAGCTCTGGGTCGTCGATTGACGGTCGGTAGGAGCGGGAAGCTCCAGTGATGTTATATCCTGCTTTCTCGAACAGATCGAGCGTGGGCTCGAAGAGGCTGCCCTTCGGCAGGCCGATTTTGAGGATCTGATTTGTGTCTTTAGCCATGTTTGCCGCTATATTGCAGCGAAATTCCCGTCTGTCCAGCACCGGACATGTGAGATTTTAAAGTAGAAGTGACGAAAGTTTTGATCGTTCCTCCGGCAATGACCGCTTGATTCAGTATCGAGATGAGCCAAAAGTGGACGCCCTAAAGAAATAGGAACCGAGAAAGAAAATATGAGCGAATTTAACAGAGAAGCCCTATCCCAAGCCGCTACTGAAGCCCGAGGGCTTGCCATCGACGGCGTTCACGCCTGCAGCTCAGGCCACCTCGGTCTGCCCCTAGGTGCCGCCGATATCGGGGCCGTTCTCTACGGGCACGCGCTTCGCTACAATCCTGAAGCCCCCAAATGGCTCAATCGCGACCGCTTCATACTCTCCGCGGGCCATGGATCGATGTTCCTTTATGGTTGGCTTCACCTTGCCGGCTACGATCTTTCGCTCGATGAGGTGAAGAACTTCCGCCAGCTCCACAGTAAGACACCAGGGCACCCGGAATTCGATGAAACTGACGGTGTTGAGGCCACGACCGGTCCTCTCGGCCAGGGAATCGCCAATGCTGTTGGCTATGCGCTTTCTGCTAAGATGGCAGCCGCCAAATACAACACTGCGGAGCATACTCTCTTTGACCAGCACATTTTTGCTCTCGCTGGTGACGGCTGCCTCCAAGAGGGGGTCGCCGCCGAAGCCATCGCCTTTGCTGGTCATAATAGACTGGATAACCTTGTCCTCATCTACGATTCCAATGATGTCACTCTCGACGCCATGGCTGATTTGACACAAAGTTATGACGCCTGCGCCCGCTTCGAAGCGTTCGGCTGGAACGCCGTCAAAGTAGATGGTCATGATCTCGAGGCCATTGCCGAGGCCATTGCTAATGCCAAGGCTAACAACAACGGCAAACCAACGCTTATCGAAGCCAAGACCACCATTGGTAAGGGCATCCCAGAAGTTGAAGGCACAGCTGCTGGTCACGGTGAAGGCGGAGCCAAATTCGCCGAAAGCGCCCGCGCCGGTCTTGGCCTTCCCGAGGAAACCTTCTTCGTTTCCGAAGGCACCAAGTCATTCTTCGCCGACCGCAAAGCCACCCTCCAAGCTGAATACTCCAAATGGGAAGCCACCTACACTGACTGGAAAGCCGCGAACATCGAGTTGGCTTCAGAACTTGAGAACAGCATTGCCGGAACCACTCCCGAGAACCTGCTCGAACTTATCCCTGAGTTCGATGCTGATTACAAAAACGCCACCCGTGCCGCCGGGGGCGATGTGATTCAGGCCGTTTCCAAGGCGATACCCAATCTAATTACCGGTTCGGCTGACCTCTTCGGCTCAACCAAGAACTATATCAAGGACGCCGGTGACTTCGGTAAAGACAACTTCGCCGGTAAGAACGTCTGGTATGGTATCCGCGAGCACGCCATGGGCGCTATCTGTAACGGTATCGCCTATGATGGACTCTTTTTGGCTACCGGTGCCACCTTTGCCGTTTTTGCTGATTACCTTCGTCCCTCCATCCGACTTGCCGGTTTGGCAAATCTGCAAGTCGGATATATCCTCACGCACGACTCTGTTGGGGTAGGTGAAGACGGCCCTACTCACCAACCGGTTGAAACAGTGAGCGGGCTTCGCGTGATTCCAAATCTGGACGTGATTCGACCTGGTGATCCTGAGGAAACTGCGGGTGCTTTCGCCGCCTTTGCTGAACGCAAGGACGGACCTACCGCTCTGTTCCTCACACGACAGGGTGTGGCGACTCTCAATGAAATTCCCGCCAAGACCCGTCGTGAAGGAGTTCTCAAAGGCGGCTATGTTGCCAAGCAAGAAAAGGGCGATCTAACCACGATCCTCATTGCAACTGGTTCCGAACTCCAGCACGCCATGGACGCGGCGGAGAAACTCGGCAACGGTGTTCGCGTGGTGTCAATGCCCTGCATGGAACGCTTCGATCGTCAGTCTAACGACTACAAAGAATCAGTTCTTCCGGCAGCCTGCACCAAGCGGGTTGCCATCGAAGCCGGTGTTTCTGACCCGTGGTGGAAATACGTCGGCACTGCAGGAGCTGTCATTGGCATCGACTGTTTCGGTATCAGCGCTCCAGGCGCCACGGTAATGAGCGAGCTCGGCATAACACCAGAAAATCTCGTCGAAGTAGCTAACAATCTTTAAGTCTCAGACGTATAAAATTTGACTTAACTGGGGTCCTCCTCCTTTTAGGTCACTTCAAAGGCGGGACCGGAAGGTCCCGCCTTATTCATTTCTCAAGAAAAGCCGTGATCAGAAGGTGGATCTTTCGCAGGCTTTTGGTTATTCTTACGGCCATGAAGCGTCTTAGCTTTCTTCTCAGTGCGCTTGTTTTCCTCATCTTCTTCTCTCCGGCTCAGGAAGCCAACGAGTTTGAGATTCCCGCTAAAAGCAGACAATGCCTCGTCGGCATCGCCTCTGGCTGGAACTCCTCTTATGTTACCCTGACGCTCTACGAGCGCGGCGTCGGTGGTAGCTGGAAGCAAAAAGGAGGCTCCTGGAAGGGCCGACTCGGCCGCTACGGCCTCGTCTGGGGTAAGGGCCTCCACCCCGTGCCTTCCGGTGCCCGAACCAAGCGCGAAGGCGACGGGCGTGCCCCTGCTGGAGTTTTCTACACCGGTGGAGCCTGGGGATACGCGCCATCCATTAAAAAATCCCCCAACCTCAACTACGTTCAAGTCACCCCCCGCGACCTCTGGTATGAAGATGTCACTTCTCCCTACTACAACCAATACCGCCGCATCGAACACGACCCGCGCACCACGGCCGAGAAAAAGGCCCAGATGAAACAGGGAGACTACGCTCACTCACTCAAGCTCTTCATCGCCCACAACGCCTACCCCAACATCACCGCCGGTCACGGCTCTTCGATCTTCTTTCACATCTGGCGAAACGATGGCAATTCTCCTACCGCCGGCTGCACCACGATGCCCGAAGGCAACCTCAAGGCCCTCATCGCCGCCCTCGAACCAACCGAGGTTCCTGTCTATGTGCTGCTGCCGCAGGCGGAATACAATCAGTATCGGGAAGCTTGGAAGCTGCCTTAGGAGGGGCCATCAATGGTGAGCTCCCCAGCGCACCAACTACCACTCAGTTTTCTTCACCGCCCAAAACGAGCCCGGTCGGGAACCTGCATCAGGTAGCTATCCTGGATGCGATCTTCACGCTGCTCGAGAATACGAAGCACATCACGATAGGCATTGCGAGATGACCAGGCTTCGGCAGCGAACTGGAAGACGGGTTGATCATCCTCGATTGCCCCCGCAAACCGCTGTCTTTGTTGGTCGTCGATGAACGCGGAATACTTAGACAGGAACTCGTATCCACGGCGGGTGTAATAGCGCCAGCAGAGCTCATACTGGCCATCCCCATAGAGAGGTGCCGCCTGCTCCAACGTTTCCTGCACAAATTCAATGGCGTCGACGGTGGAGATATCGCCTTCAGGAAGTTCCATCGGGTCATCAATGACCGCCTCGATCGCATTGATGAGCCCGTTGAAGGCTTCCGTATCTGTCTCATTAATGGCCACTTCGCTGATTCGACGATCCTCACCATCGCGAGTCAGGTAGATCGGAGCCCCATGAATGGTGCGCAGCTTTTCGTATGCGATACTGTTCTCACTGACGTGTTTACCCGTGATGACATGACGGGCAAGGATACCAAACAAAGCTTCCCGGTTGAGTCCTGTGGGATCGTTGATCAGCTCCGCATACGGTGACTTTTCCCAAGCTTCATTGATTGGAGCGAAGATGGTGAATTCAGACGAGGACGCGACGGGCAGATCAAGCCCGGTAGCTTCCAACAGTGATACCAGCGTGGTGAAACGCTCCTCCTCTCGCAACAGGTCGAGCAGACTTTTCTCCACCGGAGGGATCACAGAATCAATTACGTGGACAATGCCGTTGGCGCAGGGAAGGTCGGCTTCGATGACAGCCGCACCATCAATGGTGGGCCCGTCCGCGGTTGCCTTGAAATTAATCTGCTGGCCGAAAGCCGACCGAGGCACCACATCCGCAACGCCAAGGCTGCGATAGCCAGGCACTTTCCCCGCCGCGACGATTCCCTGCACAATGTGATGTTTGATGATGTCTTCGAGGCGTTCATCGTTCTCCGGCTTGAAGAGCGATTCCACCAATTCGGGAGGCAGTTTTTCAAAGGCTTCGTCTGTCGGAGCAAAGGTCGTGTAGAGCCCGTGCATGTTCTGGAAGAGCTTGCCTTGGCGGCTGGCGGTGATCGCGCGGGTAAAGATGCTGAAGCGTCCGTCCTTTTGAAGCCGCTGAAACAGGTCATCGGTCGATGGTGTAAGAACCGTGTCGATCAGGTAAATCACACCATTGGAACAAGAAATCGCCTTTCCGGTGAAACTGGCCTCGCCGATCTTTCCCGCCGGATAGTCGATGGAAACAAACTGTCCGGTAAGCATTCGCAGTAGCGCGTATTTCTCGAGGGCGAAAGCCGGCTCGGAGCGCCCCAGCACGTGAAAGCGAAGCACCTCCTCCAGTCGGTCGTCATTGCGGGGATCCAGAAGCGTCGTCACCGCGCCCTCGGGGAGCTTTTCAAACGCGCCGTTCACCGGAGCGAAAACCGTAAAACGACTTCTTGTATTTTCCGAAAGATCCGAAATGATCTCACTCTTCTCAAGGACCTCGAGGAATTGGGACAACTCCGGCTGCTCACGAATGGTGCGACCGATCGTCTTTGCTTCAGCCGGATCAGCGGCATGAACTTCGACAGCAACGAGGGCAACCAACATCGTAGAAACGATGACCGGCAGGGAGATCCATGGATAAAGCGTCTTCATATGTTGCCAACAACTTCGTGGGAATTCCGGAACTGGATTTAGAAAAATGAAAAACCTTTCCTCGCTACCGGCCCATTTTCCCAGTCTCAGCCCCCCCAGGTCGACTTGCGTCCGCGAAATCGCGGAGTAAGCTCCCCGCGCTATGACCTCACGTGAAATACGGCAGTCCTTTCTCGATTTTTTCGCTGAAAAGCAGCACACCATAGTGCCCTCTGCCAGCCTGATGCCAACTTCCCCGAACCTGTTGTTCACCAACGCGGGGATGAATCAGTTTATCCCGTATTTCCTAGGAACCGATGCCTCCCCGTTCGATCCGCCACGTGCCGCCGATACGCAGAAGTGCATTCGCGCCGGAGGCAAACACAACGACCTCGAGGATGTGGGCTACGACACCTACCACCACACGCTCTTCGAGATGCTGGGCAACTGGAGCTTTGGCGACTACTTCAAGAAAGAGGCCATCGAGTGGGCCTGGGAATTGATCAACAAGCGCTGGGGCATTCCTGCCAACCGCCTCTACGCGACCGTCTACGCTCCAGCCGAGGGCGACCCGGCCGAATTTGACCAGGAAGCTTACGACTTCTGGGCGGCTATCTTCGAAGCCGAAGGCCTCGATCCAAAGGTCCACATCGTTAACGGCAACAAGAAGGACAACTTCTGGATGATGGGCGAAACCGGTCCCTGCGGTCCGTGTTCCGAGCTCCATATCGACCTCACGCCGGAAGGCGACACGAAGGGCAGCCTCGTCAACGCTGACGACTCCCGCTGCATCGAAATCTGGAACCTCGTCTTTATTCAGTTTAACGCGAACGAAGACGGCACCTTTCGACCGCTCCCGGCCTGCCACGTCGACACCGGCATGGGTTTCGAGCGTGTCGCTTCCATCATTCAGTGCACCAATGGGCTGACTGACTTCTCGACGCTCGCCTCCAACTACGACACCGACGTCTTCTCTCCTATCTTTGATAAGCTCTCCGAGTTGACCGGGAAGAAATACACCTCCACCGTACCCGAAGGCGGCACCCGCGCCGGCCTCAGCGAGCAGGAGCAAATCGACATCGCTTTTCGCGTCATCGGCGATCATATCCGAACGACCAGCTTCGCCATCGCCGACGGTATTGAGCCCGGCAACGGCGGCCGCAACTATGTGATCCGCAATATCCTCCGCCGCGCCGTCCGTTTCGGACGCGTCCTCGGATTCGATGCTGAAAATTCCTTCCTCCACCAGCTCGTTCATGTGTTGGTTCAGGAAATGGGCGACGTCTTTCCTGAGCTCGCCAGCCGGCAGGAGAAAATCGAAGCCACGCTCAAGGCTGAAGAAGAGCAATTTAACCGCACCCTCGACCGTGGCTTGAAACTTTTCGAAGATGCTGCAGCCAAGGTCGAAGCCGGCAACAATTTCCCAGCAGACACCGTCGTTAAGCTTTGGGAAACCTACGGCTTTCCTACAGACCTAACTCAGCTACTGCTCGACGAACGCTCCTTGAACGCCGATCAGCAGGAAGTAGAGCGGCTTGTCGAAGCCCACAAGAATACGGGTTCCATAGGTCAAAAGAACCAGGTCGTCGAGGCGGTCTCCATCGAAACAGATGTGGTCACCGAATACGTCGGGTTTGATCTGGACGAAACCGACGCAAGAATTGTTGAGCTTATCGAAAACGACAACGGCATTTTTGCGATCGTCGACAAGAGCCCCTTTTACATCGAGAAAGGAGGTCAGGTTGGCGATACCGGCACCCTTGTTGGCAACGGCACCGAAATCGAGGTGGTGTCCGTCCTCGGCGTCGGCGAAGCCACGGTGCTACAACTTGCCGAAAAGCCCAACACTGATGCGGTTTACCTCAAGGTCGATGCTGACCGTCGCCGCGCGATTGAAAAGCATCACACCGCGACCCACCTTTTCCACTGGGCTCTGCACCAGATTGTCAGCCCGGATGCTACTCAGCAGGGTTCGCTCGTGGCCGCTGACCGACTGCGTTTCGACTTCAATTCGAAGGCTCTCGACACCGATCAGATCAGCCGGATCGAGGCCGAAGTGAATAGCTGCATCGGCTCAGATGATCCCGTCAGCATTTCCGAAGTGCCTCACAGGGAGATCAAAGACCACCCTAACATTATGCAATTTTTTGGCGATAAGTATGGCGACCTCGTACGCGTTGTTCAAATCGGCGGAAAGAAAGGTTCCTTCGACGGTTATTCAATGGAACTCTGCGGTGGCACCCACGTCCCGTCGACCCAGTCGATCGGTTATTTCAAGGTGAAAAGCGAAGGCGCAGTCGCTGCCGGCATTCGCCGAATTGAAGCGGTCTGTGGCTCAGCTGCGTGCGAACTTATTTCCAGTCAAAGTGCAACTGTTGCCTCCGAGTTGGAGGAGCTCACCGCAAAACTAACTTCAGCTAATGAAAAGCTGGCCGCTCTCAAACAGGATACGCGCAGCATCGAGTCTGATAACGACTTCGCTGCCAAGATCAATGAAGCCATCGAAGCCGGCGATCCCGCTGTTGCTGACACACTTCTAAAGAGTTTCGGGGAACACCGCGACACGACGAAGGCAGCCGCGATCGAGGCTGAAAAAAGCGTCAAGAAAGCTTCCGCCGGAGCCGCCGCTCAAATCGCAGTCCAGTGGTATGAGGACACCCTTGCCAACTACGGCAGCCAAACCTACGCCGGTCTGCTTCCAGGCGACAATCCGGCCCTACTTCAGGAGGCTATGAACGTTATAAAAGCACGCCAGTTTAGCGGCGCAGTGGCTCTTGGCGTTGTGTCTGGCGGCACGCTCCACTTTGGTTCAGTAGTATCAGCTGACTGCACCGACAAGGTCAAGGCCGGCGATGTCGTTCGCGAGTCTCTCGCGGTCGCCGGCGGCAAAGGTGGCGGTAAGCCTGAAATGGCCCGCGGCGCTGCTCCCAATGCAGCCGATCAGGCCAACGCTGTGATAGCTAAAGCTCAGGAACTACTCAGCTAAACCGCCCAACTTTTTCCGCCTTAAAAAA
>CEWH01056618.1_pt1 | contig 33757 bp, 27 predicted proteins | sample 531231 | NCBI WGS metagenome assembly CEWH01 (sample SAMEA2622316, study PRJEB7988) | marine metagenome | biome: marine biome (ENVO:00000447); feature: surface water layer (ENVO:00002042); material: "saline water (ENVO:00002010), including plankton (ENVO:xxxxxxxx)" | depth 5 m | reverse complement strand
CAGTTTGCAATTGTGAATGTGAGCCAACTCGAAGCAAAGTTTGCTGATGGTGACGCGGTCAATGAGGAATCTCTGCGTGCCTGTGGACTGGTTAAGGGCATTTATGATGCCGTCAAAGTCCTAGGGATGGGTGATTTGACAAAAAAGCTCACCGTAGATGTAGACAAGGTGTCTGGTTCAGCGAAGGAGAAGATCGAAAAAGCAGGTGGTTCGGTCGCTGAGTGAGGTCAATTCCCCAGTTTCGTTCTTGTAAATCGCCGACCTAATCCTGCTGTTATTTCAGCGTCTTTCAGATAAAGCCTTAACGCACCGCCTTAGTGAATGATCTCTGCTTTTGTAAACAGTTTTAAGATTCCGGAACTGCGGTCTCGCATTCTCTTCACCATCTTGGTGATCGTTATTGTAAGGCTTGGCGCAGTGGTCACTCTCCCCGGTGTTGACGCTAATGTCCTCACTGAGTGGTACTCTCAAGTTCAGGAGCAGTCCAGCGATGACAAAGGTCTGACCTCTGTATTGGCACTCATGAACGTGTTCAGCGGTGGTGGACTTCAGAATTCAGCGCTCTTCGCACTGGGTATCATGCCCTACATTAGTGCGTCGATTATGATTCAGTTACTTACTGCTGTTGTTCCGGCACTCAGTAAGCTGTCTCGCGAAGACGGTGGCCGTCAGAAAATCAGTATGTACACTCGTGTTCTTACGATTGTGCTTTGTCTGTTCCAAGGTTGGATGTTGGCGCAGTCCCTTGTCACTCCTGAAGCTAACCCGTTCCTGCGCGACATTGCGAGTAATTCAACCTCCGAGTTAGTTCCGAATGGGGATATGGGCTTCATCCTCTCGACGGTGATCATCATTACAGCGGGGACTGCATTCCTTATGTGGCTTGGTGATCAAATCACGGAGCGGGGAATGGGTAATGGCGTTTCCATTATCATTACCGTTAACATCATTTATGCACTGCCTGGTGCTCTTTACCAAGTTTACAACACCTATGTAGCCTCTGCGACTGAGGATCCTCTTAAGTCATTTCAGTTGGTTGCTCTGCTTGCCTTCCTCTTTTTGGTGGTGGCTGCTGTGATTGCTATCACCCAGGCCCAACGAAGGGTGCCGATCAATTATGCCAAGCAGGTTCGTGGGGGTAAAATGTATGGTGGGCAAACTCAGCATATGCCGCTCAAGGTGAACTATGCGGGTGTGATGCCGATTATTTTCGCGCAGGCTATCCTGATGTTTCCTTCTCAGATTCTTGGTTGGGCCTTCCCTAACAGCGACTGGGCACAGAACCTTGCCCTTACCCTCGGTGGCGGTGGTAGTGGCTGGGTCTTCTATGGCCTGACTGGCCTCATGATTTTCTTCTTCAGCTATTTCTGGGTCGCGACTATGTTTCAGCCCAATCAGATTGCCGACGACCTTAAGAAAAACGGCGGATACATCCCTGGTGTGCGTCCGGGAAAGGCAACTGCTGAGTTTCTCGACAAAACAATGAGTCGACTAACCTTTGCGGGAGCGATCTTCCTTACGGTGATTGCGGTTTTGCCTCCAATTCTTACTGCCCTGATGGGCGTGCCTCCGCTGGCGGCGCAATTCTTTGGCGGCACGGGTCTGCTCATTATGGTTGGTGTGCTACTCGACATCATGCGCCAAGTGGAGACGCACTTGATTCAGCGCCACTACGACGGTTTCCTCCGTAAAGGGAGAATCCGTGGCCGTTTTGATCGCCCTAGCGGGCAAGGTGCCGCCGCAAGCAGTAATCAGATTATCTGGTTGCTCGTCATTGCTGCAGTTCTACTCATTGGTGGCATCGTTTACTTCCAGATTTCCCGCGGTTAATCCAAAACGCTGAGTCATGGCTAAGCGGAAATCGAGGATTCAATTACGCAGCGGAGCGGAGTTGGACGGATTGCGGGAGGCTGGATCGATTGCTGCGGATATCCTTCGACAGTGTTCTGAGATGGTCCGTCCTGGGATCACGACTGGCGAGATTGATGCTGCTGCTGATCAATTCATAAAAGATCGCGGCTGTGTAAGCGCTTTTCTTGGATACCGCGGTTTTCCAGGTAATATCTGCATCTCCATGAACGAAGAGGTCGTGCATGGTATCGGGGGTGAACTTGCCATGAAAGAAGGCGATATTGTAAAGATCGATGTTGGCATTCAAACTCCTGAAGGCTGGATTGGTGACAACGCTAAGACTATTGCGGTTGGTAAGATTGACGATGAGGTGGAACAACTCCTTATCAAAACAGAGGAGTCCCTGCATCAGGCCATTTCTCACGCGAGAGAGGGGGAGTATCTTTCAACCTTATGTGCCTCTGTGGAAGAGTATGTAGCCACATTTGGGTTCACAGTGGTGAAGCAGTTTGTTGGGCACGGTGTTGGTCGTAAGTTGCATGAAGAGCCCCAAGTTCCAAACTACTGGGATGCTAACGAGATGAAGATGCGTCGCTTTGCTAATCCCCGCCTCAAGGAAGGGATGGTTCTTGCCATTGAGCCGATGGTCAACGCTGGCGGCGATGAGGTTCTGATTCTCAGTGATGACTGGACTGTAATTACCGCGGATCGCAAGATGTCCTCCCATTTTGAGCACACCGTTTTGGTAACTAGCGGAGAGCCCGAAATCCTGACGCCGAGGCCAAGATCCTATGAATCTGGCGTAGCTGGAGCCGCCAGCGCTGCATAATCCTCAAAATTCTAAAAAAACTGTCCTTAATTTGATACAAACCCTGAAACACAGGTTGCGAGAAGCGAAATCTGTGATACATACTCCGTCCTCGCGCCGAATTACGGTTCGAAAAAGAGGTGGGAGAATACGGGCGGCACGCAAACCTAATCGTAGTAACCCCTTAACCAACCGACAATTGTTTGTCTCATGAAAGTAAGATCCTCCGTGAAACGTCTCTGTAGCGATTGCCAAATCGTGAAACGCAAGGGCGTGCTCCGTGTTATCTGCAAGAATCCGCGTTGTAAGCAGCGCCAAGGCTAAGGCACCTCCAGTCGGGGAACGAAATTAGAATTTTTAAATATGGCACGTTTACTTGGAGTTGAAATCCCTAATGAGAAGCGAGTGGAAGCTTCTCTGCCTTACATTTATGGAATCGGTAGAGTGACTGCCACGAAGATTCTTGAAGAAGCGGGTGTCGATCGAAACACGCGCACTGGCGAACTCACCGACGAGCAGTTGGGACGCATTGCGAACGCCATCACTGGTAGCGGCGTCATGATCGAAGGCGACCTTCGACGTGAGATTCAAGGTCACATGAAGCGCCTCACTTCTATCAATTGCTACCGTGGTTACCGTCATCGCCGTGGTCTTCCAGTTCGCGGCCAGCGCACTTCGACGAATGCGCGCACGCGGAAAGGCAAACGCAAGACTGTCGGCGTAGTACGCTAGTCAACGGTAACAGGTAGCGCGAAACTAATTTAGAAAGATGGCTGACGAAGAAAAATCCGAAGAGGTGACAGAAGAGGTGGTTGAAGCTACCGCCGAAGAAACTGCACAAGAAGAAACCGCTGCGCCTGAAGAGAACGCTGCTCCCGAGGGTGCCGAAACTGCTCCTGCTGGAGAAGTTGGTGAGGAGGCCGCTACTCAGGAAAAGAAAAGCGATAAGCCCCGTACCGCTGAGGATATCTTCCTTGAACTCGAAGGCTCCGATGGAGTTGAGAAGGCAAAGGTTGTCAAAGCTAAGGGTAGTAAAAATATTCAGAATGGTGTGGTCCACGTTTCTGCCAGTTTTAACAATACGATCGTCTCCGTTAGCGACGCTAGTGGGAACGTGATCGGCTGGTCTAGTTCCGGCAAGATGGGTTTTCGCGGATCTCGTAAGAGCACTGCCTACGCTGCCCAACTTGTCTCGCAAGATGCTTGCCGCCAAGCTATGTCTCACGGACTTAAACAAGCTGAGGTTCGCGTTAAGGGCCCTGGTGCTGGCCGTGAATCTGCGGTTCGCGCTGTCCAAGGCCTTGGTATTGACGTGATTCGAATAATGGATGTAACTCCCGTTCCTCACAACGGCTGCCGTCCCAAGAAAGCCCGCCGCGTTTAACTGATCTTGAATTGAACGAGCGATCAACCACGAATTTTCAAGCGAGAAATGGCAAGACAAACCGGTCCCACTGACAGAATTAGCCGCCGATTTGGTGTGGCTCTTTTTGGCCCATCAAAGGCTCTTGAGCGCCGCCCTTACCCTCCTGGCCAGCACGGCGCCCGAGGTGCCCGACGCAAAAAGAGTGATTACAGTATCGCCCTTTCCGAGAAGCAAAAGCTTCGCTTTCAGTATGGAGTGATGGAGAAGCAGTTCCGTCGTTATTTTGCTGAAGCCCAGCGGCGACGGGGCATTACTGGTGATATCCTTGTCCAGTTACTTGAAACTCGTCTCGACAACGTTTGTTACCGCCTCGGCCTTGGTAGCACCCGTCGTGCCTCTCGGCAGCTTGTCGGTCACGGTCATATCAAGGTGAACGGCCAGCGAGTTGATATTCCTTCCTACTGCGTGAAGCCTGGTGATGTTATCACGGTTTCTGAAAATACTCGGTCTCAGCAGTTAGGGATGCGTTCTGCCGATGCTTGTGCTGCACGCCCAGTCATGGACTGGCTCACCTTCGATAAGGATAGTCTGTCCGGAACCGTAGACCGGCTCCCCGAAGCAGACGAAATCGACACCATGGTCAATGTGCAGCTAGTTGTGGAGCTTTACTCTCGTTAAGAAAAAGCCAGGCCTAATCTCTAATGTGACATCCGGTTTCCTTTGATGACCGTTTGTCACATTTTTGTTTTATCGGATAGTTGGATTTGTCTCGTTCTCGATTGATAGGTAGCGATCTTATCTGAAGTTTCATTAATTCTGACACCTAATAATCCATGAAATTCCAAAACCTGTATTTATTTGGTCTTATCCTGATCGTCTTTACTGCGCCAGCAACCAGTGTTGCGCAGTCATTAGAGGAGCGGGCCCGCGAGACTCTTGAAAACAATAAGGCAGCTTTGGTTGTGGTTACGGTTCAGAGTTCACTTGAAGCCAAAACGACCGGAGATCCACTTCCTGCTCGGGCGCAACAGCGCCGCACGCTGGGTGTGACCATCGGCGATGATGGGCTCATCGTTGTTTCTAATTCTGCGATTGATGCTAGCGTCGGCCTTGAAGGTCAGCAGGCCCAACTGGGGGAGGATGTGGTGAGCATTCAATCTGCTAACTCTGTATTTCAAAGTGTCGAGATCAGCTATGGCGACACCACGCTCCTAAGTGGTAAGGTGGTCCGCCAGGATGAAGGGGCTGATGTTGCTTTCATTATGCCTGACCAATCAGAGGCGGAAACTCTCGGGAAGAAGTTCGAATTTGTTGATTTGTCCAAGTTTGCTGCGACCGCGCAGGCAGCTGATCAAGTGATTGGACTGTCGCGCGCCTCTGGCGTCTACGGCTACATGCCAATTATGACGGTCGGGCGTATCACCGGGATTTTTAAATCAGACCGGACTTATTTCGTGACTGAGGCTGGCACGGCGCAAGGAATCCCGATTTTCACGATGGATGGAAACCCTGTAGGGGTGACCGTAGTTCGAATTATAGATGGAAAACCATCCGGAGTGCTAGGCACTCTTTCAGCGGGCTCAATCCAGATCATGGCGAATCTAGCAAGAGAAGCCGCGGAGTAGCGCGCCTGATACTCCAAGACTGGAGGGGCCAGTTTTGTTTGCGGTGGAATATTGTGAAAATAGGATGTCAGATAGCGCATACGAGAAGCTTTTAGCAAAAGGTCGCGAGATACAACTAGTGGGCGATGCCCAAGCCTTACTTGGTTGGGATCAGGAAGTATTACTTCCTAAGAAAGGAATTGCTTACCGAGGTGAGCAAATGGCTTGGTTCAGTGGATGGGCTCATGAACAGTTTGTTTCAGCTGAAGTGGGGGACTGGATCGATGAAGCCGAAGCGGCGAGCGAAGATGAGTTGGAAAAGGCTAACTTAAGAGAATGGCGACATAATTATAATCGGGCGACATGCCTGCCGAAAGAGTTAGTCGAGGAATTTGCCCAGGCCAAGGTGCTATCGCAAGCTTCATGGGCTGAGGCGAGAAAGAAATCCGACTTTGAAAAGTTTGCCCCCTCCTTAACCAGACTGATCGAACTCTGCCGTGAGCAAGCCGAACGATGGGGCTACAAAGACGTTCTCTATGACGGATTGATTGATCGCTTCGAGCGCGGGACATCGACTCAGCGGATTTCCGAAACTCTAGGAGACCTGCGGGACAAACTGATACCCGTCGTAGAAGAAGCGGTGGCGACTTCAGGGGATGAGGTTCCATGGGAAGGGAGTGAATTTCCGATAGAGCAGCAAAGGGCATTTAACGAAGAGGTCGCTCGTTCAATTGGATTCGATTTCGATGCTGGTCGGGTCGATACGGCGGTTCATCCCTTTTGTTCTGGTATGGCACCTTTCGATACCCGTCTGACTACTCGCTATAACGTGTCGGACTTTAGAAGTTCACTTTTTGGAGTTCTTCATGAAGTTGGACATGGACTTTATGAACAGGGCTTGAATCCCGATCATCGAGGTCAACCGATAGGAAATGCGGTTTCCCTTGGATTACATGAATCTCAATCGCGCCTATGGGAAAACCACGTAGGCCGTAGCCGCGCTTTTTGGGAGTATTGGCTACCTAGGGCAGTAGAGTATTTCCCAACATTAGGTGGTGTCTCTGTTGAACAAATGTATGCGTCGGTTAATCAAGCAAATCTCAGTTACATCCGGGTCGAGTCTGACGAGGTTACCTATGATCTTCATATCCTCCTTCGCTTTGAGATCGAAAAAGCAATCTTTGCCGGTGAATTGAAAACCGTGGATATACCAAGTGCTTGGAATGAGCGATTCGAGCAGTATTTTGGATTACCAGTGAATTCGGACTCTAATGGTTGTCTTCAGGATATTCACTGGAGCATGGGGATTTTCGGCTACTTCCCAACATATAGCCTTGGTAATATAAATGCCGCGCATCTTACCAACGCGGCTCTGAGCCAGAGCCCGGAAATAAAAGACCAAATGGATAGGGCGGATTATTCCGGACTTCTGAGTTGGATGCGTGAAAAAATTCACGCGAGAGGAAGTGTCCTCTTGCCAGACGAACTCATTGAAGAATCGACAGGTTCAGCGGCCAACGCGACGGCACTTGTTGATCACCTTAAGTCTCGTTATCTTAGGGCTTGACGGCTTTTTGCTCATTAAATCAAGTAAAGTTACGAGCAAGCAGACTACTACTCTTTAAAAGACGTATCATGGGTTAGAATGGTTAAAGCACTTTAATTGGATGCTTTGCCATTGCTCCGAGGTTTGCTAGACTAAAAGCTGCACGAATTGCGACACGATCATGGATACCTCCTTCACCGCGCCAATCCAACCGCTGAATCAGAAAGCGAGAATTGAGCCAGCCACCCTAGAAGATTTGCCGCAGTTGATTAACCTGACAATGGCACTCTTCGAGATTGAAGAGGATTTTAGTCCTGATCGCCAAAAACAGGAGAGAGGATTGCGAGCTATTCTTGAGCAGCCCAGCCGTGGGCGGATCTTTGTTGTAAGGACGGATTTCGAGATCGTTGGCATGGTCAATGTTTTGTTTACCATCAGTACTGCGATGGGTGGGTTTGTTTTCAACCTTGAAGACGTCTTCATTCACCCTGATTTTCGACGTTGTGGTTACGGTGCACAGTTGGTCACCTATGTGATCGATTTTGCCAAGAGAAAGGAATTCAAACGAATCACCATTCTGACGGATAAGGTGAGCGATGAAAGTCAGGAATTTTTCGAAAGCCTTGGATTCACTCACTCGCATATGATTCCGATGCGATTGAACCTCGCGGAATAGTGACAGGCATCTGTCCCGAAGCCTGATGATCGATAGCCATCTTCATCTTCAGGACCCCGTCCTATTTGATAACCTGAATGCGGTTCTCTATGATGCGCGTGAAGCTGGTGTTGATAAAATGGTTGTGAATGGGACGACTCCTGACGACTGGGCGTCAGTTAGCGATTTAGCACAAAGTATCCCTGAAGTCTCAGCTTTTTATGGGCTGCATCCTTGGTATGTCAACGAATACCCAGATGGATGGCAAGAGAGCCTTCGCTACATACTGACAAAAAACCCCTTGGCGGGAGTTGGTGAAATTGGTCTTGATAAGTGGATTCCCAATCGCGACTGGGTTCGACAGCAGGAGGCGTTTCTCACTCAACTCGGATTTGCCCATGAACTGCAGCGGCCCGCTACGATTCACTGCTTGAAAGCGTGGGGTAAATTGTTGGAATGTTTAGACAACTCTCGTTTCGACGGAGCCTTTCTTCTGCATTCCTATTCAGGTCCCGCTGACCTCGTGAATGAATTTGTAGAGCGAGGTTCTTATTTTTCTATCTCGGGATATTTCTTCCGACAGGATAAGATGGCCAAGCTGAAAGTTTTTGAACTGGTTCCAGAGGACCGTCTCTTATTAGAAACTGATGCGCCCGATATGATGCCGCCAAAAGCTCTGATTCGTAAATCAATTATGCGATCCGAGTCAGGAGGGCCAGCCAATCACCCGGCAAATCTTGTTGGTGTTTATGAGGCCTACAGTGAATGGGCGGGAATCAGTATGGAGGAGACCAAGGCTATGATGATCCAAAACTTTAGCGCATGGCATTCAAGATAGTAGTCGGGTAATCGTTTTTGACAGCGCCTCCATCGTAAAAGGCTTGGCTAGTGAAGCAGGGAACCCTGCCTCAGTGATTGTGTCATTGGGCCCGTCGTCAAAGTAGCCGCTAGTGGCAATAACTTGGACCTTCGGGTCTATCATTTGAAGTTCCCTGTAAACGTCGACTCCGTGCAAACCACCGGGAAGAGTCATGTCGAGCAGAACTATATCAATTGGCTCGGCGGAATCAAGATGCTGGCGATAAGTGCGGATGGCTGATTCTCCATCCATCGCTTCAAAGCACTCGTGGCCGAGGTGTTGGAGGAGGCCTCGGGTCGCTTTCAGAACGGGTGCTTGATCCTCAACAACTAAAACGCGACAGGCCCTAGAAATAGAAGCTTGATCAGAGCGTGAAATGCACTCGGGCATTCCAGTGTTAGTCGACGATGAGATTATATTTCCTTGGGTTGAGCTAATCTCGGATCGTTCGATAGTTTTGCTAGTTGAAGGCAGGAAGACGAGAAATTCAGTTCCCACGCCCACCTTAGAGGCCGCACGGATCTCTCCCCCGTGTGCCTTTATGATAGCCAGGCAGGAAGCGAGGCCAAACCCGCTGCCATCAGTTTTGGTGGAAAAATTATTTTCGAAGATCTGGGGTAAGATGTCCGGGGGGATACCGCAACCGCGATCCCTGACCGAAACCACCGTGTAGGAACCGGCAGCCACCAAGTAACGGTTTTGGAGGTCGAGATCCGCATTTCCAGTAGTGAGGTGGAGAACCCCTCCGTTTGGCATTGCCTGGCAAGCATTGATCACAAGATTATGCAACACCTGATAAATTCGATTCGGATCTCCCTCAACGAGTCTAAGCTGCGGTTCTAAATTGAGTTGGCAACTGACTCGTGATCCCGCAGTGCAGAGGGTAGAAGCGCGCTGAACCTGATCTGTAATATCAAAAATTTTGGATTCAAACTGATCTCCACGGGTAAACGACAGCATCTGACGAGCAAGGATCTCGGCATCGTCAAGGGCGCGATTTGCGTCGTCGAGGCAGGTGCTAATCTTCGAGTGGACTCCAGCGATCGAATGTGCAATTTCGAGGTTCGACTTAATCGTCTGTAACGCATTTTTAAAATCGTGAGCTACGCCCCCGGCCGCCATGGCAAGGGACTCCGACCTCGTTTTCTGCAATGCCTTTTCAAGGTCTCCGTTGCTGCCGTCGGATATCGGTTTATCCGCGATTCTTGATTCAGGTGCTGGCTCAGTTAGAGAAGGCCGGGCTAATCTAGTGGCTGGATTAGATTTTCTTGTCTCCTGAATCGATTTGAAAGTCAGAGTAAAATGCTGCGCTCGGCCATTCTCACGTTTTGTAGGCCGAATCGTCCAGTGCATGGTTTCTTTTATGCCACCATTTCGGATGAGATTACGGTTCATCCAGCAGAAGCCGGCTCTCGCGGCTATGACAGGAAGTTTCTCTATTAGGTTGCGAAGATCATTGCGATCGTAAATCAGACCTAGAGGAGATCCGACCAAAGACTTTTCTTCGTAGCCGGTTTCCTTTATCGCGAGGTCGTTTGCGAAGACGATTTTGGGGCCCAGAGGGGTAGATGCAAATGACTCGATGACAAGGATAGAGACACCAAAATCCTTCGACTGACGGGTCTCCGTCGTCGGCGATGATACTGCGGTCCCGGCGAGACTCATTCTGGTGTTGCGTCGAGTAGTGCTGAAGATGAAGTGGGTAACCTCACCAGATCATTTATGTAAGGTATTTTGGTTATTTAAGAAAGCTAAAATATAAATTTTCGATTTAGGAACACAAAAAACCCGGGAGTTGCCTCCCGGGTTTTTGTTGTGGTGATTCGGAATGGTATTCGATCAGGAAAAGAAGGGCATGATCGGCTTGTATTCGGTAACAATTTCGTCGGTTTGAGGGTCACGCGTATGACCAGCGACAAGGAAGGGACGGCCGGATGGCGCGTAGACCACCTTGTTAAGATCCATACCAAGGGCGTGAGCTATAGTGGCATTGAACATCCCAGCAGTAACCGGATTTTCCTCCACCGACATACCCAACTTGTCTGACTTACCGTAAACTTGTCCTCCCTGGATTCCACCGCCAGCAAACATGGTGGAGAAACAGCGTGGGAAGTGGTCACGACCAGCATTGGCGTTGATCTTCGGCGTACGACCAAACTCGGTTCCAAGGACGATTAAAGTTTTCTCAAACAATCCTTCAGCTTTCAAATCGTCAATCAAAGCACTGAGCGCCTTATCGAGTTCCCCAGCGCGCTGCGGTATGGCCTGCCAGAGATTATTGTGCATATCCCAGCCACCGCCCCGGACTTCCACGAAACGAATTCCGGATGAAACGAGTCGCTTTGCAAGGAGAGAGCCTTTACCGATTCGTCCGTTGCCGTAGCTCTGGAGTTTCTTCTCGACGTCAGGCTCCTTACTCAGGTCGAAGGTGTCGAGGTCTTCACTTTGCATAAGGTTAAGAGTCTCATCGTAGAATTGGCTATAAGCAGCCACCTCATCGGTCTTGAACTTACGCTGGAAAGATTCGTCGAAAGTGTTCATCAGATCGATGCGCTTGTCGAAGAGGTCGTCGTCGACTCCTTGAGCCGGGCGGGAGTTCTGAACTCCTTTTTCAGGGTCACCAATGGGTAGGGGAGCGAGAGCAGGCCCGAAGAATCCCGCGCCGGGACCCCCGCCACCTCCTCCGATGAGGACTGAGTCTGGAAGCGTTGCGTGCTTCTTGCCAAGGATGGTTTGAGCCCACGGTCCCATGGTCGGGTGCACGATCGTGGCGCGCGGAGCGTAGCTGGTATGCATCCAGTAAGAACCGCCGCGGTGGTCACCGGTTTTCTGAGTCATCGAACGAACCAGAGCAACATCTTTGAAACGCTTAGCGATCCCGGGCATAAACTCCGAAACCTGGATGCCAGCGACACCTGTTTCGATCCCTTTGGTCTGTCCACCGGTTTCGGTGCCAGGTTTGGGATCAAAGGTGTCGATGTGGGTCATCCCGCCGGACATGTAAAAGAAAATACAGTGTTCGGCTTGTCCTCCGCCAGCAGCTTGCACTGCTTGCATACCGTCGGCGAGGGGGATGACGCTAACTCCAAGGGCTGTTTTGGCTGTGCGAGCCACAAACTGTCGGCGGCTCAGCTGGTCCAAATTTTTCAGTTGGTCTTTCATTTTGGTAGGATGGGTTAAAATTAGTGTGAGTGTTTGTGAATCGTTTGGTTACTGGATAAACATAAATTCTCGGGTGTTAACAAGAGCCCAGATCACGTTGCCGATTGCTTTCGCCTCGATCGCCATTTTCTGTTTATCGCTCATGCCACTGTCAGTGCGTGCACGCATGCCGGAATTGGCAGCGGATTTCTCGTTAGAAGATGGGTAGCGAGTCAGAACGCTGAGGAAAATTTTGTCCACCTTGTCACCTTTGGATCCGCGACCGTTCGCAACCTCTTCAATGAGGTAGGCGTCCGGGCTTGTTAGTACGCTGTTGGTGATCTTACCGTTTAGAAGCGCCATAACCTGCGGAGAAGAGCCTCCTTTGAACTGGTTCTCGATGAGTTGCTTGTCGGACTGGCCAAACATGCGCAGGAAGTGGCCTGGTGCCTGAGGTTGGCGCATCTCGGAAGCGCGAAACATGGCTTCACCACCCACGTTGTCGTCGCGAGAAACATACTGCCCATCATACTTGGTGAGGCGTCCGATTTCTCCCCACTTCGCCTTGAATGCGAGGATTTCGTCAGCCGTTTTAAAGGCAGTAGTGTCCGTCTGCATCCACTCGCGATACTTCTGAGCACCCTGGCGGGTAACGCCTTCAGGATTATCCGTCGTCAAGGCAACGAGGGAATCCCATAGCTGTTCCGCAGACATCCGCCGAAGGACTGGTCCGGGAAAGTGGTAGCTGCCTTTGTCCATCTGGGCGAGAGAAGGAGACATTGTTTCAGCTTCTCTTTGGTAGGTCTGTGTGTTGTAGATTACGCGGAAGAAATCTTTCGTGCTATAATCCATGTCTTTCATCATCTCCTCGAGGAAGGTGAGAAGTTCGTAGTTTTGGGCCTGACCGTCGAGGTGCCCCGGGATGTTGTAGACTGGTTCGATCTGGCCGATACCAAAAGCTAGCTTCCAAAAGCGGTTTACTGTGTTGATCGTAAAACGCGGATTGTTAGGAGAGACGACCCACTCTGCGAACGCATGGCGCGGAGAATCAAATTCGGCAACATCCATGATATCACCGAAATAAGTGGCAGGCTCCACTTTCATGTTGGGTTCACCGTCATCGTATTTGTAGTCGTGAGGAAGCTGAATGGCGTTGGAACCATCATCGTGGACAACAATGTTAGTGGTGCCCATCCAACCGCTGAGGTTGCGGTCTGTGGTCTCGTTCTCACGAAGTTTGCCCGCTGCCTTCAAAATCTTACCCATGCGCTCCTGCTCAGCACGAGAGTTGTTTCCCATGGACATCATCATCATGGAGTCACCGCGGCCGCGTATCCGTGTCTCAGTTTCTCCCATGAAGGAAGCCATCTTAAAGAAGTCCATTTGGTAAACTTCCTCGAACGGGTGGTCGTGACACTGGGCGCAGGTGATTTCCGTGCCCATGAAAATCGTGAAGGTGTTAGAAAGATTACAGAGGCGCATGCCGGAATCAGCAAGCATGTATCCTGCCGCTGGGTTCTGGGCGATGTGACCATTGGCGGTGAGAAGCTCGCGAGCCATTTCGTCGAAGGGCTTGTCATCGCGCACGCTTTGTTTCACATATTCAATGTAGGGATCGACTTTGAGATCCCCGTTCCCCATCATAAAGACCCCCTCGCGAATTCTGAAGAGGTCAGAATAATAGTTATACATTCTCATAGCGAACGCCTCAGAATCGAGAAGCTGATCGATTAAGTTAGCGCGCTTGTTAGGATTACGTTCGGAGAGAAATATCTCAGCCTCATCAAAGGTAGGAATCCGTCCAGCTAAGTCCAAGTAGATCCGCCGAAGGAACTGTTGGTCAGTCGTTCGTTCGTTCGGTAGGCACATCTCCATCTCACGCTCGATTTCTTGCTTGCGCTTCAATTTTTCAGCATTGGAGAGGTATTCATTTTGAGGAAGAGAAGCAAGTTCCGCTCGCAGCTCGTAATAGCTTTCCTTTATCTTGTCGATTACGAGTTGATCAATTGCAGCAGCGAGAGCGGCAGGATCGGTCGGTAGGTTACCTTTTACGAAGATACGGTCATCCTCGCTAAGCTTTGAGATGGGGTAGTTGATGAGGTCTCCATTTTCCAGCTTGAGCTTTACTTGGGCGGTAGAACCGCTGCCGATGCTTCCTGCGAATTCGGCCTGCAAGGTTTTGCCATCAGCTGAAGTCCAAGTTCGCATTTCCGCGCGAATTGAGGAGATCGAAAGCATCGCAATTCCAACAAGCAGGGTGGCTAGGGGGGTTATCAATCGAGGTTTCTTCATGGTGGAGATTAAGATAAGTGGCAGGCTAAAATTTTGAAAATTCTCACTCGTGTGGCAATGCCGCATCTGAAGGGGACTGGCTTAGTTTTCAGTTATAATATCGTCTGATGCCTGAGGCTTATTTGCTAAGTTCTTGAATTAACAGTGTGGGAACGGCTTCACGGAAAATGGTGAGTTCATCTAACCATCCTTCAAACTGGTTGTCAGTCGGACTTCCCAGGAGCAGCTGACCGGCCCGCCCTGATTCAATCTTGCTAGGTTGAGCGCTACTCATATTCTCGAGGCGTCCATCAATGAATAGGTGAAGATGGGAGCTCAGATCGGGGTTCTTTCCGCCGATAAACCGGCAGGCAACATGATGCCAGTTGCCGTCTGCGATGTCCGTGCTGCCTCTAACGTGACCTTTGCCATGATCGACTCGGATAGCACCGCGCGTTGGGCTGCTGAAATTGCGATCACTGGAAAGGGTCCAACCGAGTTCCTCTCGACCATACTGCACTAGGATTTCGCTGCCGTCGCGATCGATGCGCGGCGGAATCTTGACCCAGAAAGCAATGGTAAAGGCTTCACTCAGTCGAAATTCGCGGGCTAGCGGGACATCTAGAGAATCACCCCGCTTAAAAAAGAGACCGCTTCCCGAGCGCCCCGGGGCGCGGCGCGGCGAAGTCTTCATTTCGCCCGAGCCAATTAAGGGAACGTCAAAAGCGTTATCCTTACCAGAGTCTTCGATTATGTTTCCATTGCCACCATCGAAAGTGTACTCCAAAGAAGGGCTTGGCGTCGCAGTTTGACCGAGTGTGAGTAAGAAGGATTCTCCGCGGTAAGGTATCGTCGCCAGCTCACTTCGGTTCCGACCGTCGGCTCGAAGTGCAATTCCTTCCCGAACCAAAGTAGTGATAGAATTCCCACGAGCGCGACTGGCCTCCACTTCACCCTCTATCACGTGAAGCTCCGAGTCTCCGTTTGGCTCCACAGAAACGCAGAACTGGGTCCCAATGTCGACAGCATTCATTCTTGGCGTGTTCACCGTGAATCCAGTCGCGGGTTTCGGAACATCTGCAGTGAGGGTTCCCTCTTGAAGGAAGAGGCGATTATTTGACTCAATGCTGAGGGTCGCAGGACCTTCGATGGTTGCCGTGGCCCCTGAATTGAATGCAATCTTGGCCTGTCCTGACTCAATTCCTATCAAACCGGGTGCTAGCCAACCATCTTCACGGACTTTTTCGTCGGTTTCAGCAGACCACTTGAGGTTTTCAGAAACTTCCACGCGCGCAACGAATCCGGGTGTTAAAATGCCTGATCCCAGACGGTTATTACGTCCAGCATTTCCAAACATGATGGACTGCAGGAAGAACATCAGGGCGATAGAAGCCGCCGCGGAAATGATGCCGGCTTTTACAAGGTCAGGCCATCGTAGCGGAATAATACCTTCGCGTTCTTCCACGATTTCAGTGAGAACTGACTTGGCAAAACTTTGGCCGCCAGCACCCTCTGAACGGAGCCGGGCCATAACGCCCTCATCAAAATCACACTTCCGATTTTCAGCCTCATTGCCCATTATAGTTTCTAGGGCGATGTGCAAGCGGAGCTGAGAGAGGTAACTTTCCCGTAGCTCACGATCATTTCGAAGAATGCGCTCTATTTGCTCGCAACCCTTATCGTCGAGTTCGCCAGCGATGTAGGCTTCTATGTGTTCGGAGTCCAAAATTAAAGTTCTGTTTAGATAGTAGCAGATGCGCTCACTTTCTGCTCGATGCAGGTTCTCAGAGCGGTTCGGATGCGACAAAGCGTAGTTCGGACCCACGCTTCGCTCTGCTGAAAAGCTCCGGCGATTTCGCGGGATGATTCAGATAATTTGTATTTGTGCTCGAGGAGCAAACGCTGATTATCAGAAAGCTTGAGAAGGCACTCCTCAAGATAAATCACGATGGAAGATTCCGGCGATACTTCCCCTTTGCCTGCCTGATCGAGCAAATAATGCTCCATAAACTTCTCTCGGTTATTGGAAAGGCGTTTGTGGCGAAGAGTTTCCTTGCGAATCAGATTATAGGCGATCGCCCGGATCCACTTACCAAAATCGGTTCCAGCTTCGAAATCAAGGATGTGACGGTGAGCAAACACAAATGTTTCGTGAGCGATTTCGTCGATTAGGTGGGGAATTGGCAACTTCATTGCCACGAAAGCACGAAGTCGGGAGCTGTGGATGTTCAGCAATTCCTCAAAAGCACCGAGGTCACCATCTTGTAGGCGGGTGACGAGCTTGGTTTCTGTTTCGTGATCTGACAAGGCTAGATTCGTTTTTCAGTGTTCGATAATGTATATCCGATAAGGACTTCGATGTGACAGATTGTTTCGAAAAGAAATGACTCGATCGCGTTAGGGACAGGGAGCCCGAAAAGTTTTGGCCTAAGACAGCTTTTCCAGGCCATGCCCTCCGGGCTGGGGTATTCGTGGGAAAGGGCCGATTAGAATTACGGATTCCGCGGCACCACCCCAATAAAGTTTCTCACCCGCTTGAAAGGCTCGACTACCATCGGACTGGCGTTGGTTGCACGGTCCATGTAGAAGCCGCTGCTTGTGCCACCGTCTAGGTTGAGGGCACGATAAATTTTCTCCGCCGGGGAGAAGTTGGGATCGCCAAGGATTTCTCCCAGGTCGGCAAGAGTGAAAGAGTCGCTCAGGCCCAAGGCAAACATTTTGTGCCCGTTATGGAGGACAAAAGTGCGTCGGCGTGCGTTTTCGGGAGACAAGCCTTTCACAGTCACGCCCTGGTCTACTAGGAAAGGCCCGGTCTGGACAAGGTCGGTTGGATTGTGCTTGCTGGCACTGTACTCGGCCCGTCGGAGAAGATAGGAGTTTCGCTTACTATTGGAAAGTAGCACGCCACTTAGAAGCCCACCGGTCCCAAAGGTGCCGGTTGCCTTTCCATTAGCAATCATAAGGCCTGAAGGTGCGAAGTCTTTAAGAAAGAAGCCTCCGTTGCTGCCGGCAATGCAGTTATTAGCCTTCATCGCATCAGCGAGAGAAGAATAGGCTGCTGAGCTGCCTGCACCGTTATCGATGACTTTGAACGTGAAATGTTCATCATTGAACCAAATTAAGTCGATACGGCGCGATGAAAAGAGGCCCGTAGCACCCGATCGGCTGACTGCTTTTCGCTCAAAAATAAGAGGTGAATCCGCTTTTTGAGGGGGCGATTGGTCTTCAATCCTCCACTGAGCTGCCAGCGCTGCAGGAAAAAGGGTCGCCAGGCATAGGAGGGAGAAAAATTTCATGAGGATGCCCGTTTACTTGGTACCGATGGCCATCAAGGTTTGAAAGTGGGGCGATTCTGTTTCGCGATCAACAACGGAAATTTCGACCTCATGAAAGCCGGCCTCGTTTAGGAATCTGGTGATATCCAGTTCAGAGAATCCAAGCCAAATGTCGGCGTAGAGCTCACGCGCATCTTCAAACTGATGCTTGATCAGGTCGAGAATCACGATGCGGCCGCCGGGTTTCGCGATCCGATGAGCTTCCCGGATAGCCTTGGCGGGTTTCTCTGCGTGGTGGAGGGCTTGGCTCAAAAAGATGAGATCGATCGAGTTGTCGTCGATGGGAGGTGCTTCAATTTCTCCAAGACGGTATTCAAGATTCTTGAAACCGTTCTCTTTGGCGACATTGGAGCCATAGGCGACCATTTTCTCGGAGTTATCGACCGCAATGACTTTTTCCGCTCTCTGAGCGAGTAGCTGGGAAAAAGTTCCCTCACCGGCACCTAGGTCTGCGATGACCATGGGTGGCATGAGCTTCAGCAGGGTCTCGGCGAGCGCTTTCCATGAGCGGCCGGGGACATAAGTTTTACCGAACTTTCCAGCCAGAGAATCGAAATAGGCGCGCGCGGCATCACGCCGCTTGTTCAGCGCCAGATCCAATGCGGCGATATCGTCCGTGATTTCCGCAACTCCGGCTGCAGCGAGATCCAACGTCTGGAGTAGACGGGGATCCAACTCTCCTCGGTCATTTCCAAAGCCGTAGATGATATGTTTCCCGGACCGGCGATCCGAGACCAATTTCGCTTGTTTTAAGCCCGAAAGGTGGGTCGAAATCCGCGACTGGCCCATCCCCAGAATCTCCTGCAGCTCCAGTACGGAAAGGTTTTCGCGCCGAAGTAGCTGCAGGATGCGCACTCGGGTCGGATCAGTTATAAGCTTTAGCGTTTTGAGCGTTGACGCCATAGATATCATCATTAATGTATCAACCCATCAAGATTTGTAAATACGACATGGCACAATCCTATATTTTCTCGTCCGAGTCCGTCACTGAGGGTCATCCCGATAAGGTGTGTGACACCATTTCCGACTCCATTGTTGATGCCTGCTTTGAGCAAGATCCGGGCTCTCGCGTGGCCTGTGAAACCATGGTGAAAGACAATATCGTTGCTCTTGGTGGTGAGATCACAACGAAAGCCGAGTTCGATTATCAAAGCGTGGTCAAAGCGGCTATGGAAGAGATTGGCTATGTGAACGACGATTGTAAGTTCAACGCCAACGATTTCTTCTTTCTTAACGCTCTGGGCCAGCAGTCTTCGGATATCGCTCAGGGAGTTGATGCTGCTGCTGCAGAAAACAAACAGACGGAAGAGCAGGGCGCCGGCGATCAGGGCATCATGTTCGGCTATGCGGTTAGGGAAACGCCAGAGTTGATGCCGGCACCGATAGCATACTCTCACAAGTTAGGGCGCGCTGTGACTGAGCTTCGCAAGAGTGGGAAGCATGCTTGGCTTCGTCCCGACAATAAGACCCAAGTTTCGGTTGAGTATGTCGACGGCAAGCCGAGCCGCATCACTGCCGTGGTGGTTTCCGTTCAGCACGCTGCCGATATTACCACCCAGGAGATCCGCGATATTCTCAAAAACGACCTCGTTGACGCTGAATTGCCGGCTGAGCTTCTTACCGAGGACACCGAATACCATATCAACCCTACCGGGCTCTTCATTATTGGCGGCCCTGAAGGGGACTGCGGTCTGACCGGTCGAAAGATCATCGTCGATACCTACGGTGGTATGGGACGCCATGGTGGTGGTGCTTTCTCAGGAAAAGACCCCAGCAAGGTAGACCGTTCTGCCGCTTACATGGCGCGCTATGTTGCAAAAAACGTGGTTGCTGCAGGTCTCGCTGACCGTTGCGAACTCCAACTTGCTTACGCTATCGGCTACCCCGATCCGGTTTCCGTGCACGTGGATACCTTCGGCACCAACCAGATCGAAGAAGCCAAGATCGTCAGTGGCATTCAGGACGTTTTCTCGTTCAAACCGGCTGATTTTATCAGTCAGTTGAATCTGCTTCGTCCGATCTATCGTAAAACGACCAACTATGGACACTTTGGCCGCGAAGACGACCTCGACGCCATCACTTGGGAGAAAACCGACAAAGTTGACGATCTGAAGAGCGCGTGTTCCTAACCTCCGAAAAACTATTTATTGAGAAAGACAAATCTATGAGCGCTACACTAGAATTAACGCCTTCGACCGGAATTACCGAACAATATAAAGTGGCCGATATGAGCCTAGCTGACTTCGGTCGCAAAGAGATCGAAGTGGCCCAAGAGGAAATGCCTGGTCTCATGGCGACTCGAGCCAAGTATGCAGCGGACAAGCCCCTCGATGGCGTTCGCGTGATGGGATCTCTTCATATGACGATTCAGACGGCGGTTCTGATCGAGACCCTGGTCGAACTTGGCGCTGATGTTCGTTGGTGCTCCTGCAACATTTTTTCGACCCAAGACCATGCAGCGGCTGCGATTGCCGCTGCTGGAGTTCCTGTGTTTGCCTGGAAAGGCGAGACACTGGAAGAATACTGGGATTGCACCGAAGCGGCTCTGACCTGGCCTGATGGTTCCGGCCCCGAGCTGATCGTTGACGATGGTGGTGATGCCACGCTTCTTATCCACAAGGGTGCTGAGCTCGAAGAAGGTGACACTTCTTTCATCGACTCCGATTCCGAAAGCGAAGAGGAGGCCGTCATTAAGAACCTCCTTCGCCGCATCCATGCTTCCCACAACGACAAATTCACCAACTACCTCAAAGATTGGAAGGGAGTTTCCGAAGAAACCACCACCGGGGTTCATCGTCTCTACCAGATGGCTGAAGCCGAGAAGCTTCGCGTCCCTGCGATCAACGTGAACGACTCCGTGACCAAGTCCAAGTTCGATAACCTCTACGGTTGCCGTGAGTCTCTCGTTGACGGCATCAAGCGTGCCACTGATGTGATGATTGCTGGCAAAGTATCCGTGGTTTGTGGTTACGGTGATGTCGGTAAGGGGTGCGCGCAGACGCTCCGAGGATTCGGTGCCCAGGTCATCGTGACCGAAATCGACCCGATCTGTGCGCTACAAGCCGCCATGGAGGGTTTCCGCGTGCTGCCGATCGAAGACGCTCTTGAGACTGCAGACATCTTTGTAACCACGACTGGTAACAAGGACATTATTCGCCTCGAGCACATGCTCGCGATGAAAGACCAGGCCATAGTTTGTAACATTGGTCACTTCGACAACGAGATCCAGATTGCCAAGCTCAACGAGCACGAAGGCGTTGAATTGGTAAACATCAAGCCGCAGGTCGATCGTTACACGCTCCCGAGCGGTAACCAGATTTTTGTCCTCGCTGAGGGTCGTCTCGTGAACTTGGGTTGTGCCACCGGCCACCCCAGTTTCGTGATGTCCAACAGCTTCACCAACCAAACGCTTGCACAGATCGACCTCTGGAAGAACAAGGACAACTACGCGGTTGGCGTCTATGTTCTGCCCAAGAAGCTCGACGAAGAGGTGGCTCGACTTCACCTCGACAAGATTGGTGCCAAGCTTACCGAACTCACCACTGATCAGGCCGACTATATCGGCGTGCCTCAGGATGGTCCTTATAAGCCCGAGCACTACCGCTACTAAGCGGGATTACCATCCCGAAAAGGCGTGGGAAAAATTCTTTCGTTGAGTTGATTGTAGGCGGCATAACACCGCTACTAATCTGCTTCCAACGGTCTCACTCTTTTGAGGGTCTTGGGCTTCTCAAAGTCGAAGAGCTCTGCTAGCGGAGTGCGCGTAACCATATCAACCGCGTCAGGTATTTTCACTGTAATAGAGCTTTTTCCGCGCTCGACTTCGCCTTCAAATTTTCCTGACTCGACCAACTTTGCCACCGCTTTCACTTTGGGCAGGAAGATATTTCCGGTTTCTTCATCAGCTAATCTGAAGGCGACGAGAGGAAATTTATCCTCAGTTTCTTCGGGAGACTCTACCGTAATGATGGTGGTTTTATCGACCTTTAGCCCCTGAAACTGAGCGCGGGAAATCTCGAACTGATTCTTCTTCCAATTCAGCGAGGCGAGATGCCCTAAGTCTGTCTCGTCAAATTCGATTTGCCAGATTTCATCTTCAACCTGCCAGGTGCCAGTCAACTCCTGCTGAATCAGGCTTTCGGTCTGCTTGCTGATATGGTTTGAGGTGACGACAGAGTCGCAGCTGGCGAGGCCTATGGCGGCACTAAGGGCAAAAATCAAGCGATGGTATTTCATAATGGATATAGGCTGTTTCGGGGTGGACAAAATAACAATTGATAAAAATGATGGAACCAATGATCTGATCGATCGTTCACACCATCAAGCTCTTTTGGCAGAGCACGGCGTAGACACCGTCTTTTGATTGAAGCTCGTCGTGAGTTCCTTCCTCAACCACTTCGCCTCCATTGAGTACATAGATACGATCCGCGTTGCGAATCGTCGAAAGTCGGTGAGCGATAACGAAGCTTGTCCGATTGGCCATGAGCTTTTCGAGTGCTTCCTGGATCAGTTTCTCCGTTTCGGTGTCAACGCTGGCAGTGGCTTCGTCGAGAAGTAGGATCGGAGGATTTTTCAAGATAACGCGCGCGATTGCGATACGCTGTTTCTCTCCGACAGAGAGTTTCACCCCGCGCTCGCCCACTTTGGTGTCGAGCCCTTCTGGAAGCGCCTCGACGAACTTTTCGGCATTGGAAGCGCGCAGAACGTCCCACATGTCTTTCTCGGTCGCATGTTCTTTGGCAAGTTGCAGATTCTCACGGATGCTGCAGTTAAAGAGAAAGCTTTCCTGGGTCACGTAGCCCATCGCATCGCGCAATGAGCTCTTCTTCGCTTCGGCGATGTCCTGTCCGTCGATACTGATAACTCCGGACTCTCTTTCGTAGAAGCGTGTCAGAAGGTTGATGATGGTCGATTTGCCAGCCCCGGTATGACCGACGAGGGCAATCATCTCTCCAGGAGCCGCCTTGAGGTCCACATCCTTGAGTGTCGCGATATTTTCACCATAGGAAAATCTAACTTTCTCAAAGATAACATGTCCTTCGATGGGTTGCTTCAGGTCGACGCCCTCATCGACATCGGGCTCTTCCTCGGCATCAATGATTTCGAAAACCCGTTCTCCCGCAGCACGGCCGGCCTGAATGATCTGGTTTAGATTGTTTAGTCGGGAGACCGGTTCGTAAAACAGGCTGAGCGCGACGAGAAACGCTACGAAGATGCCGGTATTCTCTTCAAGGGCGGCTTGGTCAGGGCTCTGCATCACCCAGTAGGCTCCAAAAGCAATCACAAGGGCATAGCCAAGGTTGCGGAAAAATTCCATGCTCGGGTTGTAGGCGGCCCATGCTCTCATCAGCTTGAGGGTCGCTAGTCGCACTGCATTGCTGGATTCGTTGAAACTAGCAAGTTCAGATTCCTCGCGCGTAAAGGCTTTGATCTGCTGGATGCCGTCGATATTGTCGTGCAACAGAGAGTTCATTGAACTGGTTGCCCTGCGCACTCTGCGGTGGCGTTCCGGAGCGAAGCGGGTGTAGGCCCAGGCACCAAAAAGCAGGAAGGGCATCGGTATCATGGCGACCCCGGCTAACTGCGGATCCTTGATGAAGAGGTAAGCTCCCACGACCAGAACTTGGAGCAGGGCTACGACTCCTTGTTCGATCCCATCGATAAGGACGCGTTCCATTGCCGTGACATCTTCTGTCACACGGGTCATGATGTCACCGGTTCGCTTGTTATCGAACCAGCGCATAGGGAGCCGTTGGATTTTTCGATACAAATCTGAGCGAATGTCAAAAATCACCTTTTGCTCAAATGTATTATTGAGGATGATCCGAAGAGCGTTGAACAGATTGGTCGCAAAGAATGTGCCGAGTGCGATAAGAGCGAGTGGCAGGAGGCGGTCAAAGTCGCGCTGTGGAATGACTTCACCGGTGACCACCTTGGTGACCTCGGGGAAGACGATAACCAAAACCGTCATTAGCACCGCGCAGGTCAGCTGCGAAATGGCGAGAGCGGGGTATCGCTTCAGGTAGGTGACGACTCGGAAAACGGTGCTCATTCAGGGTTCTGATTGAATCGGTTAGGAATTTGAAAGTTTAAGACGATATTCCCGCATTGAGTAACATTTCTCTCCCCACCATGCCGCGCAAAAAAGAAGCCCTCCATCTTTTTCTGGCTGATTTCACTTATAATGATTTTGGAGTAGTGATGATTTGGGTGCGTGATCTCTAGGTCGTGCCCGAGCGTTGCTTGATCTCTACTGGCTCGATTTGAGTGTCATCGAAGTCGGAGGTGCCGACAAGGCAACTCTGGTTCCTGACTCTTATTCGGCTCACTCAGCAAGAGCGGAGACGACAGACTCTAATCCTTCGACGTCAGCGAATGAATAAGTCTTGACGCTACGATCGATGCGACGCATGAGGCCGGCGAGGACGCGGCCGGGGCCTAGTTCGATGAACTGGGTTTCGCCTGCACGGATGAAATGCTGCACGCAATCCGTCCATCGAACTGATCCGCTTACTTGGGCTTCAAGGGTTCGCTTGATATCGTGGGACTCACTCACAAGTTGGCCCTCGACGTTACTGGTGACCGGGAGAGAAGGGGTATTAAGTTTGGTTAAAGCAAGGACGCCGGCCAGTTTTTCTTGGGCCTTCATCATGAGTCGGGAGTGATATGCCCCCGCAACGTCGAGTTCCTTGAAGATCCGAATTCCGAAGTCACTAGCCAGATGCAGTGCTTTGGCGACACCTTCCTTACTGCCTGAAACGACGATTTGACCCGGTGCGTTGTAGTTGGCTACGTCAATACCGCAGGCTTCAGCTAGCTCTTTGACCTTTTCGTCATCACCACCAATCATGGCAGCCATAGAACCTTCGGTGGCATTAGTAGCCTCTTCCATAAAAGAGCCTCGCTGGGCAACGAGTTCGAGGCCGGTGGAAAAGTCAAAGGTGCCTGCTGCGGCATGAGCCGTAAATTCACCGAGGGAAAGTCCGGCGACACCGGCGATTTCGAGATCGGGAACCTGCTGTTTGAGGAGTTCGAGGCAGGCAAGACCGTGAACATAGAGGGCGGGCTGGCAGATGGAGGTGCGGGTCAGCTCAGCCGAGGGGCCATTGAACATAGTTTCCGTCAGTGAGAAGCCTAGTTGTTCGTCAGCTTTCGCGAACAAATCGCGGGCGACATCGTATTTTTCCGCTAGATCACGGCCCATGCCAACAGCTTGAGCGCCCTGACCTGCAAAGAGTAAAACAGCTTTCTTCCCCATAACGGCAGCCGCCTATTTCGTCCCCGATTTGCATCAGTGCAACGGGTTTTTGCGTTCGTTCCAGACCCTTGGAAGAAAGTTCAGTTCAAGCGCACCGGCCCCTTAGCATTAATCTGTTTGGCTCCGGCAGCCGCTCCAGGAAATTCAGCGTGAGGATTCCGTTTTCCGGCGACTGTACCGCGATCCGGGGTTGGATTCTCCGGAACGGTGTCTCCGGTTTCTTCAGTCCAGCGATCGAGCAATTCCTGCATTTTGGCCATTTGCTCCGCATATTCCGGGTTGCCGGCCATGTTGGTTAGTTGATGGGGGTCCTCGCCGACGTGATAGAGCTCCTGTTTCGGTCGCGGATTGAGGAAGACATCGAGCTGGCTTTCTTTCAGCTTGCCCTTGGCATGCTTTTTCCAGAGTTCGGCACCGGCTGGGTATGTTTCGTCAGCTTCGAGACACATGGTCTGTCGGTTTGGGAAGTTGTTCTTGATGTAGAGAAAGTCTCCCATCCGCACCATGCGCATGTGGGCTTGAAAGACATGCCAATTTTGCTCGGCGAAGGCGACGTCTCGAGTGACGGCTTGAGGATCCTTGAGGATCTTTGCAAAGCTGACCCCCTGCATGCGTTCGTCGGATTGGAGACCGGCAAGTTCCAATACGGTAGGGCCGACATCAATGCTGCTGATAATGGAATCAGTAATACCCTCTGAGACTTTGCCAGGGCAGGCCATTATGAATGGTGATTTGATGCCACTGTCGTAGAGTCGGGTTTTGCAGCGAGGGAAAGGGCGGCCATTGTCGGTCATGTAGATGACATAGGTATTGTCTTCTATACCTTGGCGTTTCAGTTCCTCGATCAGCTTACCCATGAAGGCGTCGGTTCGACTGACCTCGTGGTAGTAATCCGCAAGGTCATCGCGGGTTGCGGCGCCGTCATAGAGGTAAGGAGGCACTTCAATTTCGGCTGGATCGTAAGTGGGGTGTATCTCATCAATCGCCCAGCCACGGTGCGCGTCCGAAGAGCCAAACCAGGCGAAAAATGGTCTATCCTGTGGGCGATTGGCGAGTAACTCGACCCAGTCTTCGGATTTGCTGGCCCCCCTACCTCTGGAAATTGTCTCAAACGTTTCGTCGAGTTTGGCGATATGATTTTTCCCTGAGAGGACGGTGTAGTAGCCGGCGTCGCGGAGGACCTTGGGGAAGCGTGGTTGGTCGTCGGGCAACGAGGTGTGCAATTCGGGGGCGCCGGTATTGTGAGGGTAGCGGCTGCTGATGATAGAGCAACGTGACGGACTACAGCTGCTGATTGTCAGGTAAGCATTGTTAAAGCGCATGCCCCGCTCGGCCAGCGCATCTAGATGAGGAGTTTCTGCGAAGGCATTCCCGTAGCAACCTAGGTCTTCTGCACTGATATCGTCGGTGATAAAAAAGATGAAATTTGGGCGATTATCGGCCTGAGCTGCGGAAAATAGAAGTGCGCTAATTGCGAAAAGAAGACGGGGAGGATTTATCATGGTCAGTGTATTATGACATGGATCATGTTTCGATCACAATGATTCGATGCGGCGCGATCGGGTTCAAGTGCCTTTGGTGGCGCTTCGGATTCAAGTTCGAGGAGGGATCTTGGTTCCTTGTGAGACTTTCAGTTGCCTGATGACCCGATTGTGATGTTAGATAACGTCATGCTGAACTGGATCTGGATGGGGATGATTGTCTTCGGCGTAATTGTCGCAGCGCTACTCGACCAACTAACTGGGTCCAATGGGATCGTCGAAGGTATGTTCGACATGATTAAGGTCGGCGTCGTCAAAATAGTAATCCCCTTAAGTGCTGTGATGATGCTGTGGCTTGGCATAATGCGCCTTGCAGAAAAGTCCGGTATGATTCAAGCGGTATCCCGCTTTGTGCGCCCTGTCATGAAGCGGCTTTTCCCTGATGTCCCGGAGGATCATCCCGCCATGAGTGCCATGGTAATGAATATGGCAGCGAATATATTAGGGCTTGGGAACGCGGCGACACCACTTGGTTTGAAAGCGATGCAACACCTTGATGAGTTGAACCCCAACAAGGGCACTGCAACCAACTCAATGTGCACCTTTCTCGCGATCAATACCAGTTCGGTGACTTTGATTCCGGCGACAGCGATTGGATTACTGGCAGCTCAGGGAATCGCCGAACCTTATGCTATCGTCGGTACCACGATCGGAGCGACGGTGTGCTCAACGATCGTTGCTATTATTGCGGTGAAGGCGTTCGAAAGGATGCCGGTCTTTAGCCGTGAAATTACCACTTTCTCGGCAAAAAAAGAGCAAGAGAATTTGGCAAAACCAAGAGGAATCTCGAACTTTGGTAGAGTGATTCTCTGGCTCGTAGGTCTGCTCTTTGTTGGAATTATTTTTCTGGAAATGTATCCGGACGAGAGGGTGGAGCTCCAAGAAACACTGGGGCTTCGCGAGATCGCTGTTCAGCTTGATGCACAAGGAGCTAGTCTCGACGAAAGCGAGCCGGAAAAAGACAAGCCAATCTGGCAGCGAGCGGTCTCGGCCATTTCGGTGGCTGCGATTCCTTTTGTTCTTGTTTTCTTTATCATCTTTGCAGCTTTGAAGCGGATCCCAGTCTACGAGGAATTTGTCGAAGGGGCTAAGGAAGGCTGGAATGTCGCTGTCAGAATTATGCCATTCATCGTCGCGATGTTGGCCGCGCTCGCGATGCTGCGCAATTCCGGGGCTTTGCTCCTTTTCCAGAATTTGCTCAAGCCGGTCTTGGATTTTGTTCATTTTCCAACAGAACTGGTACCTATGGCCTTGATGCGTCCGCTCAGTGGTAGCGGCAGCCAGGGGGTGCTAGTTGAGATCCTGACTAACGAGGGTCTTTCAGAGACCATTAAGTACACTGCTGGCACGATGTTCGGTTCCACTGAAACTACCTTCTATGTGTTGGCCGTTTATTTTGGATCGGTTGCCGTCCGCAAGACGCGGCATGCTCTTGCAGCTGGATTAACCGCTGACTTGGCTGGGGTTATCGCTGCTGTTATTATTTGCAAGGCGATGTTTGGCTAAGCTTGTCGCTTCTAAGTGGTAACTTAAATTAGTTCGTTCGAGGTTGCCATGGATGCCCCTTGCCTCTTGCCGAATTTCTTTCGTCTTCTGCCTGATCTGTGTTCAAATTAGACCATGATGGATGCCGAAAAGGAGCGCGTTCGAATGCCTTTGCCAACCCCGGAGGAAATTTCGAACATCGCGACTGATGGTGGCGTGGAATTTAACCGACTCGTTTTTGAAAAGAGCCCCTATCTCTTGCAGCACGCTCGCAACCCGATCGACTGGTGGCCGTGGGGAGAGGCCGCTTTTGAGCAGGCCCGTCAGGAGGATAAGCCGGTTCTGCTCAGTGTTGGTTATGCAACTTGTCACTGGTGCCATGTGATGGAGCACGAATCCTTTGAAGACGAGGAGGTCGCCGCCCTCGTCAACGAGAACTTCATTCCGATCAAAGTAGATCGGGAAGAGAGACCTGATATTGATGAGGTCTATATGCAAATCACACAGGGGATAACCGGCAGTGGCGGTTGGCCAATGACGGTGGCGATGACACCCGACAAAGATGCTTTCTTTGCAGGCACTTACTTTCCCAAGGAATCTGTTTCAGGGCGATTTGGCTTTAAGCGTATTGTCACCGAGTTAGGAAAAGCTTGGAAAGAACGTCGTGAGGAAGTTGAGGAGTCGGCTCGCAGTGTTTCGCGTCAGGTGGGTGAAATGTTGGGTGCGTCACCGGGTGGAGACCTTGATTTAGGGCTTTTTGACATAGCGTTTGATCAGTTTTCTTCCCGATATGATATGGGAAAAGGTGGGTTTGCTAGGTCTCCAAAATTCCCGGTTTCACCTAACTTGCTTTTCCTGCTTCGGTTTCATCAGCGGACCGGCAATGCCGAAGCGCTTGCAATGGTGGAAAAGACCCTGACCGAGATTCGTCGCGGAGGTATCTACGACCAGGTGGGTTTTGGTATTTACCGTTACTCGACAGACCCAGATTGGTTGCTGCCGCACTTCGAAAAGATGCTTTATGATCAGGCTCTTCTGACGATGGCCTATCTTGAAGTCTACCAGGTGACGGGTAAGGAGCGCTACGCTCGTACCGCTCGTGAAATCCTGACCTACGTATTGCGGAACATGACTCATCCAGAGGGTGGGTTCTATTCAGCAGAGGATGCAGACAGTGAGGGGAAAGAAGGGAAGTTCTATTTGTGGACCAATTCAGAAGTGAGGCAGGTCCTCGGCGAAGATGATGGTGACTTCTTTATTGAGACATTTCAGTTCGAAGAGGAGGGCAACTTTCTTGAAGAGGTAACCCGAGAGAAAACGGGAACGAATATTCCTCACTTGAAAGAGGAATTGCTCAATGAGAAGCAAATGCGGGTGGATGGGCTTTTACAAAAGCTCTTTATCTATCGTGAGATGCGAACTCATCCACAAAAAGACGATAAGATCTTGACGGACTGGAACGGTTTGATGATCGCCGCGTTTGCCCGAGCGGCTCAGGTTCTTGGGGATGAAGGCTATGCGGAGAGTGCGAGAAAAGCCACCGATTTTGTGCTGGATAAATTAACCAGCAAAGGAGGCCGGTTGTTGAAGCGTTATCGGCAAGGGGAGGCCGGTTTGACGGCTCACTTCGAAGACTATGCCTTTATGATTTGGGGGCTACTTGACGTTTACGAAGTGAACTTTGATCTCAAATACTTGGCAAAGGCGATCGAGCTTCAGGAGATTGCCGATAAGTTCTTTTGGGACAAGATCGAGGGCGGTTATTTTACGGTGGCCGAGGATGCAGAGCAGATGATTGTGCGAGCGAAGAAAATTTATGGAGGGCCGATTCCCAGCGGTAACTCGGTCGCGATTGGAAATCTGGTAAGGTTACATCGCATGACCGGCCAGCCACACTTCGCGACACGTGGGGATCAATTAATTCGCGCATTCTCAGCGGAGTTGGCGAAAAACCCTGCTATCTACCCGCTCGCTCTATGTTTCCTTGATTTTCACTTCGGGCCGTCTCACGAAATTGTGATCAGTGGAGGCGAAGAGGAAGAAATGGTAGGCGCCTTAAGGAAGGCGTTCCTTCCGAATAAGGTGATTATTCGTCGCACCAGTGAAAATGCCGAAGCGTTGGCGGACCTAGCGCCTTTCACCGAAAGACACGAGAGCCAGGGTGGACAGGCGACCGCATACGTCTGCCAGAATTTCGCCTGCCAGTTACCAACGATTGAGGTGGATAAGCTGATGCAGTCTTTGCTCGGATCCGATCAGGATAATTAGTCCTTCCCGCGTCCGCTTCGATCTAGGATTTTACCACTCCCGCGATCTTGCCGGTCATGTCGCCTCCCGCCTCGGCGTTCGTCATCGCGGCGACGATGTCCTTTTCCTCCGCGCCTTTCCTTACGATCGTCTGAGCGAAAGTTGTTGCTGCCGCCGCCCTGTCCGGGGCCACGGTCAATGTCGAGCTTGAAGCTCTTTCCGCGAAGCTTCGCGTTTCGGCTTTCATTGATGGCCTGCTGGGCAACTTCCTCCCGGACTTCAACGAAGCTGAAATTGGGCATTAGCTTGATGTGTCCCACACTCCCGCGCTCAAGGTGACATTCGTTGTGGAGCATTCCAACGATGTCGCCCGGGTTGATGCGGTCGCGTTTCCCTAAGCTAAGAAACAGCTTCACCATGCCTTCTTCCAGACCGCGATTGTGGCGGTCACGGAATTCCCGTTTTTGGGGACGTTCGCGATTGGGGTCGAAATCCGAGCGGTCGTCGACGCGAGGGTGATCGTCACGAGTGCGGTCGCCACGCTTGCGCTGGGCGCCGGGGCGGTCTTCTGCGATTTCTTCTCCTTCGCGGACGGTCAACTCTTTGACCATTTCCATAAGTGCTCCGGCGATGTCGTCCCAGTCGTGACCGAGATCCTTGAGTTGGGCAAGGGCCTGAATGGTAGTCTCGTCAGGTTCTTCTTGGAGACGTTCCGAGACTGATTCCAGCAGTTGGTCGGCGAGAAGAGTGTTTACCATCTCCTGCGTCGGAATATCGGCTCGCGAGATTTTCTGACGGGTGAATCTTTCAATGGTTTTGATGCGGTAGGCATCGCGGCCATAGATGAATGAGACTGCTTTACCGGTCCGCCCGGCTCGGCCTGTTCTTCCGATCCGGTGGACGTAGTCTTCCGGATCCTGGGGTAACTCGTAATTGATGACGAGGTCAATGTCATCAATGTCGATTCCTCGCGCAGCGACATCGGTGGCGACGAGGATTTCTACGGTCCCTTCGCGAAAGCGTCGCAGGACCCGCTCACGCATGTTCTGAACAATGTCTCCGTGAAGGCGGTCAGCGGAGTAGCCGCGGGCAAGCAGTGCTTCATTGCATTCGTCAACCGAGCGCTTGGTATTGCAAAAGACAAGAGTCAACTTGGGCTGTTCGAGATCAACGATCCGAGAAACCAGTTCAATACGGGAGCGTTGCCGCACCTGGAAGCAGAGTTGCTCGATGGAGTCGACGGTGAGGGATTTCCGTTCGATCTCGACGGTTTGAGGGTCGTTACCAAAACCGCCGATCAATCGTTCAACGGCGGGATTCATGGTAGCCGAGAAAAATAGAGTCTGATGTTCGTCAGGTAGAGCTCTGAGAATGTTCTCCATGTCATCGACAAAACCCATATCGAGCATTCGGTCGGCCTCGTCGAGAACGGCGGTTTTTACGTGGCTTAGATCGAGAGAGCCTCGCTTGACGAGGTCGATGAGGCGCCCGGGTGTGCCCACCACGGCCTGGACTCCGTTGCGTAGGGACCTCATCTGCCGGTCGATCGGCGCTCCACCATAGATCGCCGTGACGTGTAGGCCGTGAAGTTTTTTGCCGAGGCGCTGGAGTTCTCCGCAGACTTGGACAGCCAATTCCCGCGTGGGGCAAACTACGAGCAGCTGTGGGTTTGCGCTCTTAGTGTCGATCTGCGCGAGGCTGGCAAGACCAAAGGCAGCGGTCTTACCTGAGCCTGTCTCGGAGAGGCCGACGAGATCTTTGCCCTCTAGAGCAGGCGGGATTGCGGCAGCCTGGATCGTGGAAGGTGCTTCGAATCCCAACTCCTCCACGGCTTCGACGAGTGGTTGGGGCAAACCTAGTTCTGAAAATTTCTTATCAATCACGGTTAGAGGGAGCGGAGATTAACGCTTACCCCTCAGACGGAGAAGGGGACTGTTCGGACGCTGACACTACGCCCGATTCGGGAAAGCGAAAGGGAATCTTAAGATGCGCTCAGCCCTGCTTAAGCCGCCTGAGTTCAGCATCTAGGCGGTTGGTCGGTTGAATTGCCGTGATATGGGGGGTCAAACCGGGGCGACGACGCCCTTTTAATAGGGAAGCTATTTCTTTTCGAAGAATGACAAGGTCGAAGGGTTTGGTCATGAACCGGTCAGTTCCTGCATTGAAGGCCTGACGTTGCATCTCGTCAGTAGCATTTCCCGAGGCAGCAATGATCGGGATTTCAGAAACGGGGTTATCAAGGCAGCGCACCTGCTCGATCAAAGTGATGCCATCCATGCCGGGCATCTCGATGTCAGTGACAATGAGATCAGGACGAAGCTGTTGTCTCAGCATCAGGTCGAGTGCTTCAATACCGTTCGTTGCCTCGTGGATGATGTAGCCGGCAGCTTTGAGGAATTTTCCGAGAAGAATGCGATTTTGGAGCATATCATCAATCACCATTACCGAGTAGTAGTTTGCCGGGGGCAACGCGGGCGGAATTGAGTGGTGGGGGTGATTGGTCATTCTCTGTTTCATCATTCCCTCTGAGGTTATTAAGAAACACAAGTCTTCAATATATGTGTATTACCATGAAGATCGTTGTTCAAAAGAATTCTCGTGAAGAATTGTGAAAATCCGAATGCAACCGCTTTATTATATTTATAACTAACTTATTGTTATAAGGTTGCGGAGCTGTTAAAAATTCGCGGTTTAGGCAAAGAAAATACCTAAAAAAGCAAGATTCAAGGATTTCAGGGAGGTGACGGCCTTCCTAGACCTTGAGAAGTTCTAGAAATTGGGTAATCCGACTGGCCGCTCGGAGAGGCGTCGGAATTCCTGCTGTTCATAGGGCGTGGTGGCCTCTTCTTCGGTAATACCCCCGACCACAGCGATATTGCCGTAAGCGTCGGTATTGAGGCGGGGACGGTCGCTTCCCTTTTCGTAATAAGTTGCCTGCTTCAAAGGGTCCCCTGCAATATTAATAACCGTGTATTTGTATCTCTGCGGCCCTGACATGTGGAGGACATGCAGTTGATTCTCAGAGTCGATCGCCTGTGTCGGTGGACGCAGAGACATGTAGTCTCCCAATGGATAGGTGGTGTAGACTACGCCGGAGTCACTGTCGCGCATCCGGAAGTAGAGAGCCTTGCTCCTCGCGCCATGATAAAAAGTCATGAGGGAATATTCACGATATTTCCCAGCATCAGTATAGCCTTGTGGGACTCCGACAATCTGGCTCCACATTGGTTGGCCATCAGTCACTTGAATAGAAAGATTCTTAGATTGAAAGACTCGGTTGATCTGAGGAAAGGTCACATTTGCTTTGACCCGGTAGGTTCCAATCATCGACATCGGGTAATAGCGGTTAATCGTTACTTTGTGCTCATAGGTTTGACCCTTAGAGAGCACGATAGGGCGCTCATTTAGATGGCGGCGAACAGGGCTGATAAGGTGGCCTTGCTTATTGGTGACGGTAAAGTCGAGCCAACTCATGCCGTTTGAGTCTCCGAAAACAAGGTCTCGTCCAGCACGATTCACGATGGTAAGGCTTCCTGTGATCGGTTCGTGAGCCACATAGAGAGGACGATCCATCTTCAATGAAATCTGGATCTGCGCCTCGGCGGTAAAACCAAAAAGCAGGGCTATGTTAAGAAGAATAAAAGTCCGGAGGGGGGTCATGAATCTGTCCGGGAAATTACCCGAGAAAGAGAACTGTCCGGGATTTAAGGACTGAAATCAATTCGAATCTCGGCCGATTGGGTGAGTGTAGTTCGCTCAGTAATACTAATTTCTAAATCATTTATAAAAA
>CEWH01030586.1_pt1 | contig 33915 bp, 31 predicted proteins | sample 531231 | NCBI WGS metagenome assembly CEWH01 (sample SAMEA2622316, study PRJEB7988) | marine metagenome | biome: marine biome (ENVO:00000447); feature: surface water layer (ENVO:00002042); material: "saline water (ENVO:00002010), including plankton (ENVO:xxxxxxxx)" | depth 5 m | reverse complement strand
TATATAAAATTTGTTAAACCAAATAGTTATGATTTAGTTTACTGGTATTTAGCACAAGCACCTACGAATAACAGCGGACCAATAATTAATACATTATCGATTGGTACTCCAAATATAGAGGGAGGGTATTCTGGAGTATATGTCGAATGGCCCTACAATCCAGCAACACCAACTGTGTATTCTTATGAACATATTGAATTAGTACCATATACTGAGACAGGAGAGCTTGTAGATTCGTATACAGGTGTTGAAGGTGGAGATACTGGAAGCGGTGATGTACCAGGATATATTTTCCATTTCAAAGTAGATGGTGGTACACCACCATACACAGTAGTAGTGGAGGACGTTAATCTTGCTGCTAGTACCATAACTGAAATTGAAGAGTGGACAAACGTACAACCTAACACGGATTATAGTAGTAGGAATAATCTTACTTTCCACCATTATATTTATGGTGCTCTAGGCTACCCCTCCCGTTTTTTTAGATTTAAAGTTACAGATGCTAATGGGTGCTCCTCATACATTAGAGAGAACGAATCGGGTGTTCTAACTCCATCATCGACAATTAATTACGTTGGTCTCGGAAGTCCTGGTGATACGGATAATAACTCATGTAAATGGCACTCATCTCCATCAGTAGCGACTCCAACTGAAGTAACACTCGGGCCTAATAATTACACTATTTGGGTATTAAATTGTTAATATAATATATATATAATTGTGGATAGAAAAAAAATAAAACTAAATAAAGCTACTTCTAAATCTGAAGTTAACATTAATAATTTTGGTTGTGTTAATTTTGTTGGTAACAATAGGGAGTTACCTCCAGGAGAAATAAACCATATTTTAGATGTTGGGGAACAATTTAATGTGGAAAGAAGAGCATGTCATGATTATAGGTTTATATTTACGATAACACCAATATTTAGTAATCCATTACACAACCCATACGGGAAGGAACCTCAAGATGTCTTTGTTGGTGGAACACCCGATGCCGCTATTGGAAATGGGTTGAATATTTTTGATAACATTTTATTTAAAAGTAAAGCGTTTGCAAACCCACAATTTCAATTTAGTGTTACTAATTTAGATTATGTTGAAGCAGTTGATGAATTTTTTATTGAAAGGGATGGTTGGTTTGGTTTTAATGACCCAGATGTAACAGCTACAGGTATAACTAGATTTTACGACATAGAACCATCAAGGGCCAGGTTTAGTCTTAATTCAGATATAAAAAAAAACTGGGACATATGCATTACATATCCAGAATCTAGTGACAATAATCATCATTTAGTAAATAATGGGTTACTAGTAGTAAATATAGAAACAGATATTGAGGTTGGTGGTAGAAAAATGTTAGCCCTTGGTACAGCAACAAGGCACGGATTATCTAGAGGTGATAAAGTTATATTAACCTCATTACCTACTGGAATTTCAGGTAAACACACAGTTAGGAGATTGGGTTTAGATAATGGTGATTTACCTCAAAATTATTTCGTGATAGATGTAAACCCAGATGATAATAATATTGATTCGCAAGTCTGTGAGGGTAGAATGAAGAGAGTTTTAAATGGTTACGAATCCGAATATTATGTTAGAATGTTTAAGAAATTTGAAAACATTGATTATTCTATATACCCATTAGCATTTAGTAAAACAATATATAATGATAAAAACCACCAATTAACATTTAATAAAAATATAAATGTGGAAGGTATAAAAGATAATCTAGGTAGACCACTAAGTGAAGTATTTTTAACTTTTGTCAAAACAAAAGACCAATTTACAGTTGGCGATATAAACCTAAATTATATGTCAGAAATAAAATCGGGTTTTGATTTAGAATTATTAAGTGGTAATATTTTAGATACAAACTTATCAAACATAAGAAGAATTCACAATGGGGGTTCAACACCATTTCAATCCCACATACCATTAGAATCAGACCTAGTAATGGGTTCATTAAATGAACCAGATACATTTTATGGTGATATTGTAGAATACAACAAAACCGAATTAAAAGAAAATGTGCTTAGTGATGTTTTACACAGATACAACACTAGCTTTAGAGATATGTCTACCCAATCCTTTGAACTAGCAAAAGGACCAAGATATGAAGGTTATATGTACAAAGCACACCATAGAGTGAAAATTAGGTTATACTCTATATTTATAGAAGAAGGTTATTTAGAAACTACTGGTAATATACCAGATTATGCAGAGATACTCGATGGCAATAAATATGTATGGAGAGATTTTTTAAGTATTGGTGTATCTAGAGCTGATGGTGAAACTTTAGATTATCCTTTTACTAATAATTCACATTACGTTTATGACAACATATGTTTTATTGGTAAAAGACAAGACCCATTTAATCAATACGGTTTATATTATAGTGGAGATTTAACAAATAATGACCCACCAGACGCCAGAGGAGAAACTATAACGGATAAATTCATAACTAAGGGTGGCGATGAGATATGTTAATAAGTATAAGATTATTAGACCAGATTTAAAAACTGATGGTATATTTATAAACACACCCATAAGTAATCTACCAAATTTAGCTGGACAAAGCGAAATAGTTCATAAAAAATTTGTTGACGTAGAAGTTGAAAAATCTATAAATGATATATTAGATTATGAATCAACAAGATTTTTTCCAATAGATGTAAAAAGAGATATAATAGGTTCTATAATATATAGAGTTCATTTACTTGATAATAATTTGAATTATTATTCACCAAGTACAAAATGGTCAGATGCTGATTTTATATTAAGTGATATAAAAAACCAAAAAAACTCTTTCTTAAAAAGTTTTGTTAGGTTATCATTTTATGATAGAGACATAAATTCAAATCAAAACCTATTATTTATTGTAACGTTATTCCCAGAAGATATTGCTGGACTAGAAGAACCAGAAAGTAAAACAATAGAATTTAATTTGGGTAATTCTATTATAGACCCAGATAGAAATTGTGAAGGATATTTTTTGTACTATAATAAAAATGAAGTGATACCGACAGTAAGTAAGGAAATATATATGAGAGCAACATTCTTCAATGCAAAAAACGGTAAAGCTATAAATTTTATGGCAACAAGTACAAGTTTAAATATTGATGATTTAATAGCTCCAGGTCAAGGAAATCTATATACTAAATACAACTTAAGTAGGGACAGCTCTGGTTATAAATACAACATTGATGATACATATAGTAATAATGTAACGTACGGAACCAATGAAGTACTAATAGACTTATATCAAATAAAAGTTAACTAATGGAGATTATAAAAAGAAAAATATCGTTAGAAGATTATACAAGTAGAGCCCCAAGTACCTGGGGTGAATTTATTTGGAATATAGAGTCACAAAAAGAAGACTTTATTTTAGGTATAGATTCAAACGGAAATAAAGAAACACCATCTTTAATGTTAAATGTTTTTATAAAACAAAATATGGATGATATGGGTATTGGAACTAATCTTGATTTCATTGAAAATTTAACTGCAACAACAGTTATGAATGAATACACTCCAGATGTCAGGTACGAAAATAAAACATTAATTGATTATTTTAGCCCAACAATTTTTATAACAGGGACAACTTCAAGTAGAACTAATTTGGTTAAATCATATTCATTTACTCAAAAGTATCAAAACAGTTTAAACATGTTAAAAGAAACTAATATTTCTTCACCAAATTATGCTGGCAACCCATACACCTCAACAAATGAAGTGATTTCTAACGATAATGAAATGCCAATAACATACATTATTAATGGAGACGAGTCTGAAATATCTAATATAGATTTAAGTAATCCAAGTCAAGAAGTTGGTATATTATTTAAAACATTTAGTGGAATAACAAATGATTCTGAAGGTGAATTAACAGAAATGTATTATAAAGGTCAAGGGTTTAATGAGAGCAATACTACATTATCAGCGATAACCAAAGACGAATATCTATTTGGTATAACATCAAGCCCAACAGTTTTTGACGATGTAAATATAGATAGAGGTATAAATTCAGCATTTCAAAGCCACCTACAATTAGGAGAAATTAGAAATATGAGACAATTAATAAAATATGGTAATGGTTATTATAAAATACAAAAGTTATAATATTTATATAATATAGTTAAAAAATAAAAAAAATGGCAACAGGAATTTACGGAACGGTTAGACCAGCAGATATGTCACCAGAAGATGTTGATATAAACGTGTTTTATGCACCAAATAGAGGTAGTCAAAATAGTAGAACATTTAAATTAGATTCTGGTAATCTAATACCAATAAACAACCCAAACAATACATCATCAAATTTTGAAATATTTGGTGGACTTTATACGCTAAGACTACCAGTTAGTGATTTTTCAAATAAGGGTATATATACGATAGTATTTAAATCTGTTGAAATTAGAACTAAAATTATTGATTGCGGTGTTTTATCATCATTTCCAGATATAAAAGGTGTTGTTTTTGACATCACAAAACCAGGTGTTGCACCATTTATAAATAAATTCCAAAATAATCAATTAATAGGTTATAGAATTGAGTACCTAGCAAATGAAGGTTCTTCAGAAGATAGAAAAATAAAAAATACCTTTAGAATAATAACATCAAATAATAAGGCAGAGCCAGTTAATCAGAATCTTTCAGACACAAGTCAAAAAGCAATAAGATATAGATTTGACGATAATTCTAATCTAGTATTTTGTACTGTCTCCCCATCATCCCCAACAAACGTTAAACCAAATATACTACCATTTATAGGTACACCAAATCAAGATGTTATAATTACAAATACATATTTCACACCATTTGCGCTGGAGATTGAGATGGTTGAATACGATATAGAGACATTAGCAGTTGGTTTATTTGGAAACCAAACCAAAAGTCTTGAAGATGGGATATACACTATATACAATTTCCAAAACGAAATATACAAACAATTTAATTTATTTGAAATTAAAGATAGATTTGATGGTAAACCACTGTTTGAAGTTAAGGAAAATAGATTTAATAATATTGATTTCACCAAAGGATTCGATGATATAGCAAACGTATAAACCTAATGAGCAATTCAAATGATAGAATAAAAGTAATAGGTTACGCACAAAGAGTTTTTTACGATAACGGAATCGAATATAGAAACTTTAGTGATGATTTAGTTGGTAATCAACTAACTAGTGATGGTGATGGCGAAAATTCTTTATTCACATTTGGTAACTTTGTAACAACTATAAATGATAGTGGTAGGTTAAGTAGATTATATAGTAGTAAAAAATTTACCGCTTTTTATGATTTAGAAACTTTAGAGTTAAACAACGAAAGTGCAAAAATATTATTAAACAATAATATAAAAACAACATTAAATTTAGACTCATCAAACCTATCTACTTTTGCTTATTTTGGTTCATCAACAGAGTACATAAGAGTTAGTTTAGAAAAAATAATAACAAATTGGCCAGCATCACTTTACCTGAACCCATTAAGGGAATCACAAATGCAAACAATTGCTGGTAATACATTTGAAAATTATATTTATGATGATGTAACTGACTCTGCATCATTTAAGGTTGATACAAATTTTATAATTAATAACTATAATATTAATTATAAATCAAACGGAACAATATTAAATACCTTTAATGAAACCAACTCAATTAGAAACTTGTCAGATTCTTTTGAAAGTTATAGTATATTAATAAATTCTAAAGAATATGAAGTTATAGGTTTCAGTGGTTCAACAAATAACTTAGATGACCATATATTCTTTAAGGTCATTGGCGACCCATTTAGTGGTCTAACAAGCGGTTCTAACGAGTATCATATAAAACCAAAAGAATTATTAGAAGAAAAATACTTTAACTCATTAAGTGAATTTGAAAGCAATCTATTAAATAGATTAACAACGCCAAAGTACACATCAAAATACAAATACAAATTTGAAAATGATTTGGGTGAAATAGTCAACGGTAAAAAAACTCTAACATGGCCAGTATCTGACGGATATAATTTAGACTTTGATACACCTCAGTATATCAACTATGTTAGTGATTTATTAGATGTTACTAGAAGTAAAGACGAAACACAAACAAATTTAATAGTTAGATTTTTAGTTGCAGAATCAATAACATCATTCGATACAGCACCAACATGTGAAGGCGATATAACTGAAAACTTTGGTGAAAAAATTACCAGGACATTAAAAATATATGGTAGAGAATTTGATGAGATAAGAAGATATATTACAGGTATAAAATATTCAAATGTCGTAAGTTATGATAAAAACAATAACATACCAGACCAATTAATAAAGTATTTAGCTAGAACTTTGGGGTGGGAACTAACATCTTCTTTAGTTGGTAACGATTTAATAACTAATTATTTAAAAGTCGGAACCTCTACATATCCAGGTTTCAGTAGGGGTTACACACCACAAGAAGCTGAGGTAGAATTATGGCGAAGACTCATACTAAATTCAGCTCATATTTGGAAAAGTAAGGGTAATAGAAACCCTATTGAGTTCTTTTTTAAAATGATAGGTACTCCAGATGGATTAATAAACTTTAATGAATATATTTACAAGGTTAAAAAACCCATAGATATGGATTTATTCTATAAAGTTCTAGAATATAATGATTTAGATACCGATTTAGAATATTATAACTTAGATAGTGAAGGATACCCAAAGTTTTTTAGAGATACACCAAACATGTACTTCCAAAAAGGTGGGGGCTGGTATAGAGAAACAGCTGGCCCATCAGCAACTCAATACACACTAGTTGGTAACAATCCACATGTTGGCCCATATGACAGCGGTAAGGAATATATCGCACAATTAGAAAATATAATACCTAATTTTTCAGCTTTTACCATAACATCAACAACAGTAACTACAGGTACTACAAATTTATTTACCAATTATAATAATGGTATAATTAATCAATATGACGGACAAACATATGTTGAGGCTCAGAGTACCGAAGGTGTAAATTTAGATGATGTAGTTCTATTGGAGACAAGTATAAAACCAGATGAATGTCCAGAACCAGAATTAACCGATTGTGGTTGTGATGTGCCAGAAGATGATGAGGCATTAGTAATAGGCGTGACAATGCCAGATGTTAAAGATGAAATAAATTGTGATAACACCGATTTGATTCCAAATAAAGAATACGATGATATTGAAAATGTTTATCAATTCACCACTACCATAGACCAGCCAGGCGGGACTCCAATTAATTTTAATTCAATATTTGTAAACCCATATTGTTGTGAAACTAAAGCCAACGGATACCCATACTTATATACGTCTTACAGTAGAAACATACCAAATATTCCAGAAAATCCAGCAGACGCAATAAGAATAATTCTAGATTCAGATGTGCCTTTAACTGAATTTAATAAAGGTTACATATGTTGTAAATCTCCAGGGATTATTAATGATATCGGTAAAAATGGTTGTGGATGTAAGTTATCATGTAATTGGAAATTAAAAGGTCCAAGATTAGTGGACATGTATAGGAGTAATAATAATAGTTATTACCTATCTTTTATTGATGAAGAGGGTAATCAAAGGGTAGTTAATGAATCAGATTCATGTTTTTGCCCACTAACTTATACTTCTCCAGAAATAATAACTGACCCATATACAAATAAACAAGGTTACGCATGTAAATTAAATAAAAATGCTGAAGATATAATGACAAGAGACCCAATAAGTAACAAAATATATCTTACGTTTAAGTTTAGGAACTGGGGTATAAATGAAATGGGTGCACCGTTTGGTTGTGATGAAGAGATAATCACAGTAGTTGGCGGTGACGATAACGACACCATTGGTGATATGGATAATAGTTAAAATATGTTTACTAATTTTAGTTACAAACTATATTAAATGATAATTATATAATAAAAAAGAATAATGTTTAGATTCGACTGTTTTAAATCAAAAGATGAATATACACAAAAGGGTTATAATTTAGTTGAGAACCCCAATGGAACCGTATCTTTGTTTACACCAGAGGGCGTAAACTATACCAGCTTATTAATGAACAAGAGCTGCTGTGAAGCTATAGGTTACACTTTTGATATTGAAAACCAAAATTGTTTATGGAAAAGCCTTGATGGTGCCAGTGAAGACGAAGGATTTAAAATAATATTAAACCCAGAAGGTAACAATGGTGCGCTATTTGGTGTTGATGATAATGAAACCTGTTGTCTAGATATTTCATTTGATTATATGTTTAAGTTTGATTGCTCTGATTTAATTAATGCAACAACTGATACAACAGTAGTAACTAGCGGTGGTAATGAGGAAGAAATATCTAAACTTAAAGAAGCATTAAATCAAAATAACCAGCTAATAGAACAGTATCAAAACCTAATAAATACGTACAATGAAGTTCCTTACGTTATTGAATGTAGAGAAAATGGTGATATTTCAGCAACAATAGATAGCGGAACAAGTCTATATGACGGTAGAAATTCTAGTAGCGCATATATGAATACAGGCACAATAAACAAAAGTAATCAAAGCACAAGAAGGGGCAGCACTAGTAGTAGTAATTCAAATAACGGAAATATAAACTTACCAGGTTACTAATATGGGTGAAACAATAACACAAAATCCAGGATGCTTAACACTAGGTGACACTTGTTACGGGGCCAGACAAGACCCCAATAAACCAATTGATTACCATGATGGTCTATATTGTTGTGGCGTTATAATAAAAGACGATGATGATGGTAATACTGAATTAGTGGGAGACGTTAAGGGTGACGGAAAAAACCCAAATACTGGTCAGTCAATATATAAAAAGCTATGTTTAACAGAACTAGGCTTAACGTATTGGGCTCAAATTTTAGGGCAAGACTATAATGCTTGGTTTAATAGCGGTGGGGCAGATACAACACTATATGGTTGTGAGGAAATATCTCAACTAGAAGAAATTCAAAATAATGTTGGCCAACCCCTTTACACAGATGACTGTGACTATAAAGTATCCGAAAAGGGAAAAGCTTTAACAGAAATACAACAATACGGTAAACTTATTCAACAATTAACTAAACAAAACGCAAATATAAAAAATCAAATAGCAGAATTAGAGAGCCAGACAACTACTACCACCATAAAAGCGGCATGTACATCATATGTTGATTTATTCGAAAATTTTAACGTATCATTTGCCTTAGAGGTTTTGTCTGGTAACACGTATACACCAGTATATGAAGAAACAATTTTTAATATAGGTGCTGGAAACCTTTGGAATTATATAGTTGAAAGTAGTGGTAATACTGGAATTATAATAGGGGATTCAAACATAACATTAGGTGAGGAAACCGATTTAGAAACAGATTGTAATGACAAACTAATAAATAACATTATAAGTGAAGTGGGTAGATTAATACCACAAGGAGACACTAAAGAGCCAGTAGAGCCGACAGACGGAATAGAAACAATAGACGGAAGAACACCAACAGATACAAGAGTACCAATAGACGGAAGAACACCAACAGATACAAGAGTGCCATCGTCATTAAAACCAGTCACACCGTATAGACCAGATGGTTTACCTTTTGAACCAATAGACCCAGTTAAACCAGTTAAACCAGTTAAACCAGATTTTAAAGAAATATTATTTGGTTGGTGGGATTCATGCTGGTTAAAATTCAAAGCAGATATATGTGATAGGGAAACTATTAATAAGATAATAAATCAGAAAATAAACATGGTTTTTTATATTAATAATAGCTGTGTTGATTTCCAAATAATGTTAGATAGGGTAAAACTAACAAAAACATGTCAAAAAACAATAAATGAGGAAACATTCATATCCGAACCACCTAAATTTGAAATAACTAAAGTTATTGATAACAAAAAATCATGGGTAGCCTTAGATAGTAAAGATGAAAGGTTTTACGATTTAAAATATAGGCCAACGGAGTATGACGTTAACCACCATAAGTTAGTTATAAATACAAAAGAAATTGACTTAAATTTATCGCCAGCCAGAGCTGTTGAACAAGACGTTTGGTGCTATATGAATGATAACGATATTCTAGCCTGTAGTGGCACATCTAATCCTCAAATTAATTGTATTTTCAAGTGGGCACCTTATCAGATAAACAGTCCACTACCAGAAATAACTAATGTATGGGATTACAATTCAAGCACTAATGCAAGTACAAGTTATAATAACTCAGTCCAGAATCAAATTAACATTGTAAAGTTATCAGATGGAGATTTAGTTATTCCAACGATAATTATTCTTGACCCAGATGGAAATCCATTAGTGGACGGGGGTACTTATACTTTTGAATTTTATTTAAGTAGGAATACCAGTTATCAAAATGTTTTCCCTAACGACAGTTTCACGATTCAGTTTGGTAATGGCCCTGATGCCACTATAATTACTATTGATGAAAATACATCAGAAGGATTGTATCAATTTGAAGTTACTGCTTCACAAGGAAGTCTTGGGGCCAATCAAATGATTATAACTATAATTAATGATAATCTAGGTACGATTAGTTCAGCTTATACAATAGAAGATTTTAGAATTGGAGCTGAGGATTGTTCCAATGAAGAAGATTGCGGGGACAATTGTATAGACCTTAGTGGAAAACTAACAACCGATTTGGTTGAAGTTGATTCAGTGGAAGAATTTACAAATATAATATATTCAGAATTAATAGATGCTAAGAACAGACAAACAATTAGTGCTTACCCAACACTTAAATTATTGTATGAAAGATATAACTATAACTCATTAGATTTTTCAAATTTTCAAAGTAGTCAATATGATTATTTTGATATGGATAATTTTGGTTTAAATGTTAACAACTATTGGGTAGACCTAATAGAACAAGTAGTTCCAGCAACCACAATATGGGAATCAACTTATGAATATAGAAATACTGTATTTGATACCCAGAAATACAAATATAGACATAATAATATATATTGGGGTAGAGACCCATCAGGTCAGTTTCCATTTAGCGCTGTATCATCTGACAACTCAGTTAGTGTAATAGTTGAAGAGTTACCACCTGTAGATATAAATGAAACTAAACCATTACCAATCACTTCACCAGTTATTGGTGATGATGGGGAGATAATAGTTAGACCAAACGAACCAGCCGAACCAGTTAGCCCAGTCGAACCAGTTAGACCAGTTGAACCAGTAGAGCCAGTTAGACCAGTCGAACCAGTAGGTGAAAGTTCATCAAGAAATAAAAGAAGTGAGGAAGAAAAAATAAAAGAACAAAAAGAATTAAAAGATAAATACGAATTAGAGAGCCAGTACGATTCAGTAATTGTAAAACCACTCAAACCAGTGGTAATGGAGGTAAGTGGCGTTTGGGAAATGCAACACACATGTTCGCCAGAATTTTTAGGTACGGTTAATATTATTAGCGACATTAAAGACCCAGACATTAAAGACCCAAATACTGGGGTTGGTGTAATAACGATAGGTAATGGAGGTATAAAAGTACCCCCATCAAATTCATAAAAAAAATTATAAATATTTATATATAAATGCCAAAATTTATACAAAATATAAGCGGAAGTCTAGTACAAAACTTAAAAGATACAATACACACAATAAATTTTATTGAGTCCAAGTTTGGGTATGGAGATTATTTTGAATTAGGTTATTATGAAGCCTTTCTACAAGATTTAAGAAAAGTTAATAGTAGTGAGGATTTAAATATAAATAGTGATTTTGGCGTTGCAAGAAATAGAAACAAAGTATTTGAAACTATAGAGGTTTCAGAAAAATTAAATGTTACTTAACATGAGATATCAAGATAGAATATATAATCAAAATGGAAACAATATTAGGAATCGCACAATAGCGTTACCTAACACTAGTTCAGATATCTCCACATTTGAGATACCATTATTTACTATGAGCGGTGCTAGTAAGATAGATTGTAGCGAAGTAATATGTGATTTAAGCGGTGTTTCATATACAAATATTTTAACAGCGACAACTGATTGTTTCATATCTAACGGATTAGACGGTAGCTGTTTTAATAATATTAATTGGAATACTAATATATATGAGGATGATAATTTAGTTTATTCAGAGCAGTTCTATAAATCTTCACACATTGGAGATATAGCTAATGAATCATCATTCACTGGTTCAGTAGTTACTGCATTTAAAGATTTAAAGTATGACTACTCAATGAGTGGTTCACAATACACACTAAGTCAAAAAGGTTTTAACAACTTAAAAATAGAAATTGAAACAGAAATAAAATATGATAATAACTGCTTAATAACTGGTGGTACTGCAACAGGGGAAACATATTGTTATTGTCCAAGTGGATACGACTTAACACCAGCAAATGACGCATGTCAAAAAATAATAACAACTGCTGCAACATTTAACGGAGCTGGTATATCAGTCTCGCCTGGAGATACTTCAATAGCATATTCTTTTGATGGTGCTTATTTTTACCAAGACATAACCAATATAACCGATTTACCAATAACTAGAAGTGCTGATGTTATTGATTTAGAAACACAAAGTGGCGGGACAATAACATGGACAGATAGAAACAATAACCCAGCCAATACCTTTTGGAAGAACGCCTCAACAACAACAGACGGACGATTAAATAATGTTGGTATAACAGCATCCACAAGTGAATTTTTAGGATTTTCGGATTGTATAGACATAAATACTGGTGGGTTATATTATGTGGCATTAGCCGCAGATAACTTATTTAAGTTTAGTATAGACGGAGAATTAATATTAGAATTCAATATAGACCACACCAAAAATTTTAAAATATGGCATGTATTTCCATACACCTTTAGTTCTGGAAAACACATTATAGAAATGCAAGGTAAAAATGATAGTTTAGACGCTTCTTTTGGCGCTGAAATATATAACCCAACAGACTTTGCCACATTAACTGGTGCTACAACAACTGGTGATACTGGTTTAATATTTAGTACGTTTGATAGAATAGGCACTAATTTTGATGTTGGAGACACAATGGGATATTCATGTCCCACAGGTTATGCGTTAGATTTTTGTGACACAACACCTAAGTGTTCAAAAATACTAAATACTGGAACAACATGTGTGTTCACTGGCACATGTAGTGGAGATACAGAAGTTGTTTGTGATTTAGAATTTAGTGGTTTAACTAGTGGTGATACAAACGTACACATAATAACAGGTCAAACAGATATAGAACTAAATTTCACATTTACTGAAAATCTACAAAACCTTAGCGGTAATACGGTTTTTAAATATGATATTCATAAATACAACAATAGTGTTAATAAATTTTTCAAAAACCCAGTATATACTTCTGAGGAGTTTTACTGGAAAGATTTTAGCGGAACCAGTGCATTTTCTGCAACAGTTAAAGTTGACGATATAGATGTTGATGGTGACTATCTAGTTAGAGGTTATTACATACACGATGCCCTTACTCAATATCAATCATTATTAGGCACTAAACTAGTGAGCCCTAAAATAAGTATGGGTAGTGAATACTCAATATACCAACCATATAAAGATTTTTATTTTACCTCATTTACACCAGCAGAAAAACCGAAACTAAATGATTTTAGTACAGACACGGGTTCTAATTTAGGTGCATTAACTGTTAATAGCCAAATATTAGATGGAAGTACAAATTCATTTGTTATTGGTAACTCATATGGTAGATATATAGTTTCACTAAACGGAATTACATTAGGTGAAACTTTAGATTATACTTTGGAGGAAATTAATACGGAAGACGTAAATTCTACAGGCACTACAACCTACCCAACAGTAGTACTAAATCTGAGCGGAGACACTAAAAAAGGGGACATATTAACTATTGGTAGAGTTGGTAAAGAAACCACTGGAAGAAGCATAATATATGATAATCACATAATTGATAAACCAATCATTAGTGGAGATACAAATAACCAAGGAGATGAGTTTATTTACTATAATACAACAACCAGTAAATATGAAATGTATACAAAATATGAAATATCAGAAAGTAATGATGTTATTGTTACTTTAAATGGTGTTAAATTAGCAAACAACATTGATTATTTTAAATCAACATCAGACCCTAGGAGAATAATATTTATGGGTGAAATATTAGTTGGTGATATAGTTAATATTTTTTACAATTCAGACGGTTCATTAGTTGGTAATATTAATACAACAACACTTGGTGTTTCATGGAACCTAGATAAAACACCAAAAGACACTAATGGGCTTTTTACCCTTGAATTAAGTGATGAAAAAGATTTCATTAATATATTATCGTCTGAAGACGTCAATTATATTACTAATATTTCTACATATCAAGCTACAATACCATTAAATGGTTCGGCTGGAGACGTAAGGTATTATAGAGTTAAAAATAAAAAAAGCTATATAGATATGTGCGGAAACCCTATAATTACTATAGCACACAGTAAAGTTAATGAAATAACAATACAAACAAATGCAGATAATTCATACTAAATCTTTATTTTTTAGTATTTATTATTAAAATAAGGTAAAAGAGAATATTTATAAGATATGAGTTACATTATAAACAATACAAGCGCTTTCGTTAATATAAAATTAACTGAAGTTGGTAGACAAAAACTAGCACAAGGACAACTTAATTTTAATTTTTGGGCCATTGGTGATTCTGAAATTAATTATGATAGAGAAGATAATTATGACTTAGCACCAGCACAACCATTTAGTGAAGCACTAAGTGGTACTTCTAAAATACTTAGACCTGTAGACCAACAACCAGATATTAAGCATTTTATTACTTCTAATAGTAATAATAACTCAAATTTAAACTCATTAGACTCAAATCAAATAAAAACAATAAAAGCAATTGTTAATAATGTGGCTACTGAACGAGGGTTTTTTAGCGGAAATAGCACTCATACAGAATTCACGACTAAAGATAGTAACGATTATATAAAATACTCTGGAACAATACTAGGTTCAAGTATAGCTGGTGGAAATACACTAGTTATAGATACAGCAACAGAATATTCTGTTGGTGATTTCATATTATTAAAAATTGGTAATGATACTATTGGAAACCAAGTTTCTAATGGAAATACGATACCGACACCACATTTATGGTATAAGATTCAATCTAGCGGAACAACATCAAGTCCTGGTGACACAATAACACTAGATAGGGAATTACCAAACATAAATTCAACAACTGCAACAACAGAATATATTATATACACTAGTAGTGAAGTTTATGAAGGATTTGGACATGAAAACACAACACCATATTGGAACTCTAACACATTAGATTTTGCCGCATGTTGTGACGTTTCTTGTGCTGATGTGCCAGTATGGAACATGAACAATGTTTGGTGTGAAAACCTAGCTGGAATGACTGGTGCTAGTATATATAATACAGTATCAACACCAAATGAGTCTTACGAAAAATTTGGCTCCAATGAATATATGGGGCAAAAATTTCCATATTTTGAATACAAGTGTGTTGGTGACTCTGAGAATGATTCAGACCCATGTGCCAATCCAGGTGACTCTGTAATTGACAGTGTTTGTAAGTCAATATCAATACTACATTATACTAATAACACAATATCAAATTACTACGGTGAATATCTATACATTGATGGTGATAATGATAAAAACGTAAAAATACATTTACCAGATTTAATGTATCACAGGAGAAATTTTTCAACTGAAAGTGGTACAACAATGGGTATGACATTTATAGCTAGTGGTGAAACAAAATTAATGGGTTATAATAATGACATGAAATGTGTAGACTTAATAGAGGACCCAACAATGGTCTCAGATACACCAAGAGTTGTTGGTAAGGTGTATACTCAATTAAAAACAGTTGTATTTGACGAAGATGAAATTGTTGCAGCCATGTCTTATAAATCAAACAGAAACTGGACACTACCACATTTATCTGCAAATATGGTTAGCTCTTCAAATGGAGCGTCAAATGGTATCTTACAAAGTAACGAAACCATGTATCTAACATATACTTTTGAGAATAGTAGTGGAAATGGTTTAACAACAACACTACCTTGTCAATACTATACCAAAATAACTAACAACACCTCACAAAGTAAAGACGTAGAATTTAGACTATCTGATATAGATATGTTACCGTACATGAGAAAAGAAGAGAAACCAACGTATGACGGTATGGGATTTTCAGCTAGAGAATTCAAAGTTCTATACCAAATAGTTTCGGATATTAATGAAAGACCAATACCCGATAATTGGAGCGTGTGTGATTTTACCAGCAGTGGTATAACAACAAATGTTGGTGAAACCATAGACCCTAAAGCGTTAGAGAACCAAAATCCATTAGTTAATAACTTTATTATAGATTTTGACGCAACTACTGGAGCTACAACTTTCAGTATAATTAACTCATTAAATATGGCACCAAATAATAATACTGACCTACTACAATTTGGGGACGAAAGATTCTTTTATGGTAATTTAGAAACATGTATTGGTGCTACAATATTTAAAACTATATTTAATTTAGATATTGATGGTGATGATTTTAAAACAACTGGAAACCCAACAATGGATAATTCATTAACCAATTCACCAGATATTAGAGTTAGTGAAATAGGTATATATGATACTACAGGTTCATTAGTTATGATTGGTAAATTAAGCAAACCTGTCACTTTAGAATCTGGTAAAACAATAATGCTAGAACTTGCAATGGATTTTTAAGATGGGATATTTAACAGGAACAACAATAGAACTTACAGCTAAACTAACTCCAACAGGTAGGAGAAAACTAATTAGCAATGATAATTCACTAATAACAAATTTTGGTTTAGGTGATTCAGATAGTTACTACGGTGCATATACTGGCCTAACTATGGGGCAAGTACCAGGTATGGGAGGTAATAACAATGGAATTGATATTAATAACGGTGGTATAGGATATACCATGAGAAGTCTTTTAGTGGCATCTCCGTCATCAACATTAAAACCAGTAGACCCATCATCAATTAGTGTTGATACAAAATTCAAAAACTTAGGTTATAAATTTTTAGATTATAGTGGTGGTAGTATAACACAAGATATTGTATCTTTAAATGATAAGAATGTAGATTCATTAACAAATTTATATCATTCATTCGATTTGGCCATAACTAATTCAGACTTCAATTTATTTACTGGTAAAACACTAAACGTTGGTGGTTACTTAGACACAGCATATAGCGGATTAGGTCAAACTAAAATACTAGTCATTGGTATAGATAACAATGAATATTCTGAGGTTATAGATGGAAAATCAATAAAATTAGATATTACAAGTACGGCATCAACTTTTACCGTTTACAGTACATATGAAAACAATAATAGAGCATCTACATCATTGGATTCAGATATAAAAGAAATGTCTGCAAATATAAATACATTTGGACCGAACAGAGCATTATTATTTTCAGATGATATAGTTAAACCAAATGGTGGAGACCCAACAAAAAGCTGGTCTACTGGTTATGCAACAAATAAACCATTCAGTATTAACGGTAAAAATAGGTATAATTTCACTACAAATACTAACTTAAGTTTAAGTGCTGACACACCAGTTGGAATCGCTTACTTAGATAAAGGTTTCTTAGTTATAACGGAACCAACAATAGTAAATGATTTTGACCTATCAGACCCATCATCTACGGCAACAACAATTAACTTTAATCACTCAAGAGCTTCTGTATCTCAGTCAATAACTTGTATAGCAAAGAGAGGTGAATTTGGAGTTACAACAAATAAAACCTGGAAAAATGGTGATACACCTAGAATTACAGAACTAGGTTTATTTGATAATTCAAACCAATTAATAGCCATTGCCAAATTAAATGAGACTTATTATAAATCTTTAGATGATATGGTTGCGTTTAATGTTAAAATAGAATATTAAAGACTTTACATTTATTAATCTTAAGTTATTTTTAAGTATAAATTAAATTTTAAATGGAACTAAAAGATAACAAAAATGGTCTAATATTAGGTTTAGACGTTTCAACAAAGACTATAGGTATAGCTTTATTCGAAGACACTGGGGATGGTGGTAAATTAAGGTTATTACATCATGTATCACCAAAAATAAAACCAAAACCAGAAGATAAATTACAAGAACTTTTTGAGAAAGCAAATATATTTGAAGAGGAATTTTTAAATAAATACACTGACGTTGGTATAACAAGAGTAATAATAGAGGAACCATTATTACGTTCAAACAACGTAAATACTGTTGCAACACTATTAAGATTTAATGGAATGATATCTAGGTCGGTTTATGACACATTAGGTATAGTACCAGAATTTATATCATCATATGACTCTAGAAAATTTGCATTTCCAGAACTAATGCAAATTAGAAGAATTAATAAAAAAGGCCAACCATACAGCGAAAGAGAAATTTCTAAGAAAAACCCAGTACTATTTGGCGGTTATGATTGGGATGTTGATAAAAAAATAATAGTTTGGGAAAAAGTTGCAGATTTAGAACCTCAAGTAACTTGGTTATACACTAGAACAAAAACTCTAAAAAAAGAGAACTTTGACATGACCGATGCATACTGTGCAGTTAAGGGTCACATGGCTAAAACTGGTGAATGGTCAAGTGAACTAGCCCATTAGATTTGTTTTTATAAAAAAAAGTTTATATATTTGTGGCTATGTCAATCATAGCAAACATATTTAAACGCTTTTTAGGTGACCCACACGAACACAATGAAGAATCTGGTCAGATGTCATTTGATTGCCCCTCTTGTGCCGAAATGGGCAAAGGAAAGGGTAAGCATAAGTTAGCATTAAATTACAAAAAAAATATATTTAGATGTTGGGTTTGTGGGTTTGAAAACAACATGCATGGTAAAATACCTTATTTAATCAAGAGGTATGGTAATAAAAATATACTTAAGGACTATATTTTATTAAAACCAGATGATGATTATAAAAAAGACTTTAGGGAAAGAACCGCAACCAAGATAGAACTACCAAAAGGTTTTACAAAATTAACACAAAACAACTCAGATAAATTCAAGTTTGATTCAGCCTATAAATATATAAAAAATAGGGGTATAACTGATGAAATGATAGAATATTATAACATTGGTTATACGGTGGTAGGTAAATATCATGATAGAGTTATATTACCTTCATATGATGAGTTTGGTGACGTGAATTATTTTGTTGCTAGAGCGTGGGATAAATGGAAAAGCCCAAAGTATCTAAATCCAGTGGCCGAAAAAGAATTAATAGTATTTAATGAAGACAAAATAAATTGGGACTCTACAATATATCTTGTTGAAGGGGCATTTGACCACATAACAGTACCAAATTCAATAGCTTTATTAGGTAAAATGTTACCAGAAAAACTAAAGTACTTACTACACACCAAAGCCAAATCAAAGGTGGTGGTTTTACTAGATGAAGATGCACATGAAAATGCTATTAAAATTTATAGAGACTTAAATTGTGGTAATTTATATAATAAGATTATGATTTGTGTTCCACCAAATAGGTATGACCCATCATTAATATTTGAAAAATTGGGTTCTGATGGTGTGATAAAATTACTTAGGAACTCATACAAGATACCAGAAAGTAAATTGTATTAATTATCTTTTTCTTCATAAGACTCACTATTAGGTAAGTCTTTTTCTATTTGTAATGACCAAAGTGATTTATTTGGAACGATTAGCTTCCTACCAGAGCCATAAACATAGAATGTAGTTTTCCAAATTGTCTGTCTAACTATCCTAGCTTTTTTAGTTCCTTTAATATAAACTATATCATCAATGTCAAAATCACTACCCATTAGAAACTGAAACCCCTTAAAGAAATTACTCATAGTATCTTTAAAAAATAAACCAACGATAGCGGTAATAACCAACCAACCCCATTCACCAATATATTCAGATAAAATATCCTCCACTAACTCATTGATTTTATTAATTCTTCTTTATTAGGAGCTATGTTGGCGACACACATATCAGCAATATTATTTGAAACACATGTTATACCTGGCTCGTTATTTAATTTAGACCAAATTCTAGGCACTTGATTTAAATTTTGTCTTCTACCCTTACCAGAATATACATGACCAAACTCCATAATCATAGCCATATATATTTTATAACCTAGACCTAAACCCCTCAATGACTCATCTAATGAAATATGTATTTGATAAAATATATCACCAACTAATTGTATATCTAAAGCAATACCATGACTAAAATCTTTATCTAATGGTAAAGATACTTTAATTTTAACTGGTGAAGACTCATTTTTTGGTTCCAAAATTATATCTTTATAAGATAAACTTTTAATTTTTTCTTTATCTAACTCACTAACATGAACACTTTTAGTTAAAGACAATGTGGGTGAATCATATTCAGATAACTCATATTCATCTTTAGATGCATCACCTATAACATGACTGTATTTTAAACTTTCCCTAACCCTGTTTCTTATAAATTCCTTCATAACTTTGTTTTATAATAAATACTTGTTTTTTAAGTAAAAAAATGTTATATTAGTGAGAATTAATAAAGTTTTATAAAATACACATTTCATTTTGGATAACAAAGACGAATTAAATAAAATAGCTAAAGAAATTAGGGATGTAATTGCTAATAGACAAAAGGAACTGGACCTTTCTTTTGTTGAAGACACCCATACTTACTATATGAAAGATTTAAACGGTGTACTTAAATCCGACTACCCAAGTGTGTCAACAGTGATTAAACAATTTTATACAGAATTCCCAGAATTAAATAAATCATGGCAGATGTGCAATGGTGATTTAATTGAACAAGACGAATTACTAAAAAAATGGAGAGCCACAGCTGATTATGCTAATAGTAAAGGTTCCAGAGTACACTACCTACTAGAGAAAGACCTATTAGATATGTACGGCTCATATAAAGATGTCAGAAAACCCATATTTGATTGTGACGAACAACAAGTGTCTGATGGTAACGCAATGATTGATGCTGGTCACGATTTTATCAGACTAATGCACAGGAGAGGCTGGGTGTTACTAGACACTGAGATGGTATTGGGTAGTCCAGAACTGGCTTATACAGGACAACCAGATAAGGTTTGGATTAAGGTTATTGATGGGACCTTAGGATTTCTAATAACTGACTGGAAAACAAATAAACCAAAGAACTTTGAAGTTCACGCATATACCGAACCAATGTTAGAACCTTTTGAAGATTATATGGACACAGCCTTAAGTCATTACATGATACAATTACCACTATATGGTAGATTAATATTAGATATGTTAAAAGGTACTAAATTTAACGATATTAAATTTTTTGGTTGTACTATTGTTCACTTAACTTCAGGTGGTAATCATAAAGAATACATTGTTGATGATAATTTTATGGAAAGGGTTTTAACAATGGACCCATTACCTAGGATAAAAGAAGTTATGGAATATAAAAAGTTACAGATTAATAGAAATAAAAAAAGAATGCGTTTAGTCGAACAAGAATTGAAAAAAATAAATGATTAATATGGTAAAAAAAGTCATACATTTAGCTGATATACATATTAGAACTTATAGAATGCACGATGAATACGGTGAAGCATTCAAATCCACATTAAAGAAGATAAGAGAACTGGTTTCTGATTATAAAAGAGAAGAAATTAGAATAGTAATTGCTGGCGATTATGTTCATCAAAAGATTACAATTTCAAATGAATTATTAATATTAGGTACTTGGTTCTTAAGGAAGTTAGAAAAAATAGCCCCAGTTATTATTATAGCTGGAAATCATGATTTATTAGAGAATAATAAAGATAGAATGGATTCCATAACACCAATGGTTAAGTTACTACCAGACCTAGATATAAGGTATTATAAAAACTCAGAATGTATTATGGATGATAATATTGTTTGGTGTGTCTATTCTATCTTTGATGACAACTCTAGACCAGATATTGAAACAGCCAGAATAGAGTATGGAGATGATAAGTCATATATAGGTCTATATCATGCTCCAATAGTTGGTGCAACAACTGACATTGGATATGAGTTTACCGAATCAACATCCCTGGAACACTTTGAAGGCTGTGACATGGTAATGCTTGGTGATATACATAAAAGACAATCATTTAACTATAAGGGAACACCAATAGCTTATTCATCTTCACTGGTACAGCAAAACTTTGGTGAGTCAGTAGATAAACACGGATTTTTATTGTGGGACTTACAATCAAAGACATTTGATGAATACGACATAGAAACTAACTATGGGTTTTATCAATTCAAAATTAATTCGTTAGAAGAATTAGCTAACGGAGAAGAGAGATTAACAAATAAATAATGAAACTACCCAAGGACATAAAAGATGAAATATGGCAATACTGCAAATCCAATAACATTACTAATGTTGATGAATTTATAACCAGTATGTTAAGTAGGGGGTTTACTGCCGAGAAATTTGGTTCGGTTCCATGGGAAAAACCAGCTAAGATTAAAGAGGTTGAAAAGGTGGTTGAAAAAGAGGTTATTAAGGAGGTACCCGTTGAGGTCATTAAAGAAGTTGAAAAGATAGTTGAGAAAAAAGTTGAGGTACCTGTAGAAGTGATTAAGGAGGTTGTAGTCGAGAAAGAAGTACCAGTTGAGGTTATTAAAGAGATAGAAAAAATTGTTGAAAAAGAAGTTTATGTGACAGATGACGAGGCCGTAAAGTCCTTACAGAAAGAATTAGATGATATGGTAAAAACACATAAAAAAAATGTGGATAATTTAATAAAAGAAGTTGAAAATAATAATAATGTTTTAAGTTTAAAAGAAGATAAAATAAAAACTTTAGAAGAAAATATAGAGGATAAAAAATCAGAAATATCTAAATTAAATGGTAGTTTGGGGACATTAAAAATAATGTTAAATGACACTAGTAAAGATGAAGAAATTAAGAAACTAAACGATAATTTACTATTATTTAAAAATGAATCTAAAGAAAGGGGTAAGAAAATTAACGAGTTGAATAAAAAAATTAAATCTTTAGAAAATTCAATAGCCCCTAAAACTGAAGAAGAAGATAAGGGTGATATTTACGGTGACAATAAAAAGGGTTTATTTGGTTCAAATATTAGCGATGTATGGAACAAGAAGAAATGATATTAAAAGACGTGGTTAAAATACCACCTTATGCTAAAATTAAGGTTTATTGGGACGATAAACCTGAAAACTATTCTAGAGAATCTAGAGCTAGAGTTAAGAAATATTTCTCTAAAAAGTATGGTATAGCCCCACAAAATGTAAATGTTGTTTATAGACCAGTTAAGTTAAACAAGGACGGTAAACTAATCGAAGTTGATGGGGCAAACATAAATAATATAATGAGTATCCCATACCAAAGAAACTTATTCAAAGAGTGGCTAGAGAGAGAAGCTAAAGAAGTCGACTTTAATAGGATAATTTCACTAGATAACAAAGTTAATGGTGAGTTAACACTTGAACTAGAAGAAAAACTACATAAGAAATACAAACTATCCTGGTTATTAATAAATAATTTTCTTTCATTTGGGCCTAATAATTATTTACCTATAGAAAATTATGGTGGCTTTACCGTTGTTAATTCGGAACCAGCTAATCAAGGTGGTAAAACCACACTAACAGTTGATGCCATTAAATTTCTTTTTTTTGGTAAAACAACTAAAACTGATAAGAATGAAGAGGTGTTTAATCAGTTTAATGAAGAAACTACTTTAGTCGTTAGAGGAATGATTAACATTGAAGGTGAGGATGATTTTATAATAGAGAGAAAACTAGATAGAAAACCAAAGAGAAAGGGTGGGTGGAACATAACAAATAAATTAACCTATTATAGAATTTTACCAGATGGTGAAGAAGAAGAACTAAACGATGAGGATGCAAAAAAAACAACTGAAGTTATAAAAGAAACTGTAGGTACCGAGAAAGATTTTGATTTAGTTGTTTTAGCAACATCTAAAAACTTAGACGACCTAGTGGATTCAACAGCTGGTGAGAGTGGTAAATTATTAACCAGATTTATAGGTTTAGAAATACTATCCTTAAAAGAAGGTGTGGTCAGGAAAATGCATAATGATTTTACTAAAAAAATGAAATCTAATTTATACGACACAGAAACACTTAAAGAAGAAATAGAAGAGCATAATACCGAACTAGAAGAGTTAAACATAGATAAAGATAAAAACAATAAAGACTTATCATTAGAAAAAAAATTAAATAAGAGTTTACAAGATAAAAAAATTAAGTTAGTTGAATCTAAAATTAAAATTGATGACGATGTTTTATCTTTAAACCCCAAAACACTAGAAAGTGAAATAGAAAGTATAACTAAATTAGGTAAATCACACAAAGAGTCCATAAAAAAATACAATGAAGAGATAAAGTCAATTGGTGTTATAAAATTCGATGAAGACTTACATTTTAATTTAACAAATTCAAAAACAACTATGCTTGGGGATATTGCGGTTAAGGAATCTGAAATTAATAGAATTAAAGCAATTGTGGAAGACTTAGTTATGGGTGGAACATGTCAAGCATGTAATAGACCTTTAGATAATGTAGACAATACTAATCATATAAATAAGCATAATAGTGAAATTAATAACCTTAATAGGGAAAAAGAAACTATAACCAGGAAATTAACAAATATTAACAAAAAAATAGAGTCAATGTCAGAGTCTAAGAAACTTATTGACAATAAAAACAAAATTGAATTAAAAAAAGACAGACTAGAGGTAGAAATTGACGGATTAAGGGTAGATATTAAGAATAAAATGTCTGATTTATCTAAATATAAATTAAATTTAGATGGAATAGATAAAAATAAATCTATAGATAGTGAAATAACCTCTATTGATACTAAAATAGTCGTTTCAGATAAACAAATAGACGATATTAATGAAAAATTAAGAGATATAGCAATAAAAATAGATAGTAATAGTAAAGATATAAAACTTAAAGAAGGGCTTATAAATACAATCTCTAAAGAGAAAGAAATTGAGACTATTTTTAAACTTTATATAGATATGATTGGTAAAAAGGGAATATCTAAATTAATATTAAGGTCTGTTTTACCAATAATTAATGGCGAACTACAGAGATTATTAGAGGATATAACTGATTTTGAAGTTGAAGTTTACATTGATGATAAAAACGAAGTTAGATATTTAATAATAAAGGATGGTGTTGAGAAGCCCCTTAAGTCTGGTAGTGGTTACGAGTTAACTACATCTAGCATAGCTTTAAGATGTGTATTGGGTAAAATGTCATCACTACCAACACCTAACTTTATAGTATTTGATGAAGTAATGGGTAGAGTTGCCGCTGAAAATTTATCTAAAATGAAACCACTATTTGATAGAATATCTGATATGTATGATATTGTTTTTTTTATAACTCAGAATGATACCGTAAAAGATTGGTCAAATAAAATAATTACGGTCATAAAAGAAAATAACATATCTAGACTTAAATAATTTGGAAATATCAAGTAATTATTATATATTTGAATAAATAAAAAAAATAAGATGGAAATGAAATTTAGAAATTACTGTATTGTTTTACTAGGTAAAACAAAAGGAGTTAAAATGGAAATAGCTAAAATAGCGGACGGGGACCCAAGATTTTTAGATGCTAAAGGATTAACAATCAGTACGTTTATTAGTGTAGCTGAACCAAAAGAATTATCTGATTATTTTAAATCATTAAATAGAAATTTTATGTTGTTCGATATGAATACCAATTTTTCTGGTTATAATCTAGAAAATGAAAAACTACATGAGACTTTATTTTCAGATATAATCGAAAATAATAGTAACAATAATTTAGAGGACATGTCAAATAGATTAATAGATGATATTAATGAATCTATAATTATAAACCCAATTAGTGGTTCTAGTAAACACTTTAATGAAAAATTGAGAAGAGTTGTTGAAGATATAAACTTTGAACCCAAAGCTGTTAAATTAGACCTAAATAACTTATCAAAGACTGATAGAGAAACAATGATTAATAAAATTTTGGATAAAGGTTATGAAAATTTCAGTGAAAATGATAAAAAAATATTAAAAAAAATAGGTATGTCTTTCTAAAAAACTTTACTTTTTCAATAAATTACGTATAATAATATGTCGACCTAACCAGTGACAACGCATAACGATTTTTATGAATTAAAAATTAATGAGTAAGACATACGTAAATTCAAACGGTGACGATAGCATATCAAAATACTTTAAAGAAATCAGAAAAAGCGACCTACTTAGCCCAGACGAAGAGGTTGAATTAGCAAAAAGAATACAAAAAGGTGATAAATTAGCAACAGACAAGTTAGTAAATTCTAATTTGAAGTTTGTTATATCAATTGCAAAAGAATACCAAGGTCAAGGCTTATCCCTTAGCGACCTAATAAGTGAGGGTAATCTAGGTCTAGTAAAAGCAGCTAGTAGATTCGACCACACAAGGGGTTTTAGGTTTATATCATATGCTGTTTGGTGGATAAAACAATCTATAATACAGAGCTTAAATGATAATGCAAGAATAATTAGATTACCAGCCAATGTTATTGCTAAGATTTCTAATATGAAAAAAGAAATCGAAAAAGAACAATCTATTAGAGATAGAGATATTTCCATAGAGGAAATGAGGAGCTCAGAAAACTTCGTTGACTTATCAAAAATACCATCTTGTGGTTCTATAAATGAAGTTATAAATGATGAAGGGGATGAATTACATGAACTTATTGAAGATAAAAGTAATTTAAAAGATGATGGGATATATGATATAGATGATAGAGTTAAAAAAGAAATTGGTGTTGCACTAAATAAACTAAATAACAGAGAAAAAGACATTATAATCTCTTATTTTGGCTTAAATAGTGACATTGAGTGCATGACACTTGAAGCTATAGGTGATAAATTTGGTATTACTAAAGAGAGAGTAAGACAATTAAAAGAGAAGGCCATTCGAAAAATGAGGCACAATGCAAGTGATATTTTTGATGCTTTAAATGAATAATTAAGTATTTATTTAATACTATGAAGAAAATATTATCGTACTTAATACTCGTAATGGCACTAGGTATGGCAACTACAGTTGCCTACGTGTCAATTAGTGGGCTTTTGAAAGTATTTGCTGGAGCTGGATTAGTCGGCCTAATACTATTCAGCTCAATAGAAGCAGCTAAAATAGTTGCAACATCCGCAATACATACCTATGGTAAAAAAATTGGTTGGTTATACAATTCAATACTATCATTATTCATTTTTATTGCAATGGTAATTACCTCTATGGGTATATATGGTTTTTTAGCATCAAGCTATAAAGAAACATTTACTAAATTTGAAAATCTAGAAACCACTATCGAACTATTAGATAAAAAGCGAGATGGTTATCAAAAACAACTAGAAATCGTTAATGATGAAAAAGAGTCTTTAAATAAAACAATAAGTGAGTTATCTAAAGGGTTATCAAATAATGTAATACAGTATAAAGATAAAGAAACTGGTCAAATAATAACAACCACATCATCTTCAACAAGAAGAGTATTACAAAAACAATTAGATAGGCAGATTGAGAGACAAGACGAACTCAATAAAAAATCTGAAAATTTAAGTGATAAAGTATTTGAAACGGATAGCGAAATTACTGATGTTAAACTAAATAATGACGTTGGCTCCGAACTAGGCCCCCTTAGATACCTATCTGACATTACAGGCATGTCAATGGATGAAGTCATGAAGTACTTCATAATTTTATTAATTATTATAGGAGACCCAATGGCGGTGGTTATGGTTATTGTGTTTAACAAAATAGTTAAGCGTGATGATGAAGATGAGTCATATGAAGTATTAAATGTTAAAACTAAAAAAGTTGAGTCAAATAAAAAAACAAAAAGTGATATAAACTCTGAAGACATTACTGAAGAGCTTGAAAATGTTTTGGGGAATGATGATTTAACTGATTATGATACCGACATTGAAATAGAATATGAAGATGAAATAGAAGAACCAAATGAAGAATTAAGTCAAATTAAGACTGAAATAGTTAAAGAGCCTAAGGATAAAGAAACAAAATCAACTATAAATATAGAGGACATAAAAGAGATAAAGGAAAAGGGTTTGATAGCACCCACAATAAAAAAATACAAGAACGAGATTAATAGAATTGGTTCAAATAAAGAAGTCAGAAACGGAGATACCAATAAATTATACTTTAAGAAGAGAAAAGATGACAAGTCTTAAAATAAATAAAAAAGATTTTAAGTTAAAAAAAACAAACTTCATAAAAGAAGTCACCGATAAAGATAGAATTATTATTGGGAACACATATGCCATAGATATGAATCATTTCACAGGTTGGGAACTTAGACTTGGCGGTCTTTATAAAAAAACATCTATGTTTACAGTAAGATTAGACGGAACGATACACCAACACTTTTCACCAAAATATTATTCAAAAGCTTTTGAAGATAGAATAATTAATGAAACATCTATAACTATTCTATTAGAAAATGAGGGGTGGTTAGAACTTTACAATAATGAAAGAAATGAGTATATTAACTCAATGGGCTATATTTATAATAGAAACGATTCTGTTATAAATAAAAAATGGAGGAACAAGATATATTGGGCCCCATATAGTGATGAGCAGTTAAAATCTGTATACGTTTTATGTGAAAAATTATGTGGCGAATTTAATATACCACTTAAAGCAATAAGTCATAATACTAATATAGATAAACCAAACAACTATTATGGCGTGCTTTATAAAAGTAACTTTAATAAAAACCAAACAGACGTAAACCCAAATTGGGATTGCAAATGGATAAAAAGTAAATTAGAAAATATTGATTATGAAAATTAATGAACACGACATGACAAAACAAATGCTTGGTAAAATCAGAAGTAAATCAAGCAATGTTAAAAACTTAATTAAAGAGGAAAACGAATCTGAAATGAGTGGTGATTTTGAATCATCTCTAGATGATGTTGAAAAAGACTATTTAGATAAAGATAAAAGCTCATTTATTGAAAAAGTTGACCCAGGGGCCAAAATTACTAATTATGCTGTAGATAAAGAAACTGAAAACGTAACCATGGGTGGAACCTTAGCCAATACTATGGAGTGGTCCTATTCAAAAGGTAACGGAGTCGAACTAGGAACGCCTGTTGGTTCTAGATACGTTAATTTTACAAAAGATGATTTAAAAGTACTTAACACATTAGTTAATTATTACGACCTGTGGAAGAATGAATGGTTTAAAAGATTCAATGAAGACACTATGTTAAAAAAATAACTTATGAGTAAAAATAATATAAATATTAATATTGATATGAAAATTATTTTTATAATAATACTAGGTGGTCTACTTATTTTTCAGTTTATGTTTAAAGATGGTACTGTTATTGAAAAATATGAAAAAGAAATTGAAGACTTAAGAGTTAAAAATAATGAATTAACGATAAGCAATAAAAAATTGTTAAGCGTTAATAAAGAGTTGATAAGGGAAATTGATAGTTTGTACTACTCCATAGATAGTACAGTTGCTGAAATTATGGAGAAGGATAGAAAAATTGATAGTTTAGAATATGAAAAAGGTAAAGTTACTGGTTTTGTTAACAAGCTTAATGCTAATGGCGTTACAAGTGAAATCTCAAAATACCTTAACAGAAGAGACAAATAGAGTCTTTACTTACGTTAATGATTTTGGGGACACAATGGTAAGCATGAATATTGAAGATGCTAAAACACTTTTAGAAGACGTTTTACATTATGAATATGCTGATAGTTTATTAAAAGTCTATATAGCTAAAGATAGCCTTAACAATGAGAGATTTGAAATGCAAAAAAGTACAATACTAAAGCTTAGTAAGGTTCAAAGTAATCAAGATGAAATCATTAATAACCTAGAAGAAATGGTTAAAAATAAAGATACCGAAAACAACCTTAAGGACGATATAATAGAACAACAGGATAAGGAAATTAAGAAACAAAAAATACTAAAAAAATTAGGTTTTAGTGGTTCGGTTATATTACCCATAATTGTATTACTAATTTTAATTTAATATGAAACAAGTAATTCCAACACACGACCCACAAACTGGTGAGCTAAACCCTTACTACGAAGAACTAACTGGTGAAAAAAATCCATTAGAAATCCAAGACAAAACAGTTAAATTAACTAAGTTAGAAAAAATTATAGGTAAAATAAAGAAAAGCTTATGAATATGTTAGAAATCAATTGGTGGTATAAAAATCCTGTTGATTTTGAACATAAAAAATGGACATTAATGGCCTACTTAAAAAGTATGGACGAGTCATTTCATAAGAAAAAATTTTCACCATGGTTATTACACTCTGAAGGCTTATTATTTGATATGCTAGACTCAAAACGAAGAATATTAAAACTTACTGATGACTTAACCGAGAATGTTCTTATTTTTGAAAACAATTATATTTATAACGATATTAGAAAACCAAAAATGGGTGAACTAAGAACTTACTTAAATATATTAAATTATTCAATACCCTTATTGAGTAATAAGATTGATTTTGGTTGGCAATTATGGAAAGATAACCCATCAATACTATTTTAAATTAAAGGTAAGGTTTAAATATCTGTTTTTTTTAGTATTAAATTATATTTATTATAAAAGAAATGATGAAAGATTTAATAAGACGTAAATTAAATGAAGATATGAAGAAGTCTGACGTTAAATCAGAGATAAAAAAATATATTGACTCTTCAGAGTTTAAAACTAAAATTGAGAAAATAGTCAAGGATAGAATTAAGAACGAAAAAGAGTTGGAGGATAAAGTCGTTGATATAACTAAGAACGTATTAACTCAACTATATAAGCAGTTGTGGGTTAAAAGAGCTTTCTGGAGAAACGGACTATCCAATAAAAGAACTTAAAATGGCTAAGATTAAAATAACCGAAGAACAAGCTACCATGCTTAAGGAAATGGGTAAAACCAAAGTACTGAAGGTAACTAAAGAACAATATGATAAAATTGTTGAAATGGAAGGCACTATATCTGAGAAAAGCCTATCCCATATGGGTAAAGAAATGGTTAAACAAGCCGAACCACAAGACAGACCAAATTTTAAAAGAGAATTAAAAAGTAACCTACCAGAGATGTACGAGAAATTCATTAATGAACTTTACGGTGTTTCTGAATCAACTGAAAAGGTTTATGAAAAACTACACAAACTAATGGAGCTTAACGGATTAATATCCAACGGTAAATTAGTTAAAGAAAAATTTAACGGTGATAAAGAAAGAGTTAAGCAAGTTATTAGTTGTGGTCTTTACGAAATGTCCTGTGGTGGTAGTGTCTATAAAGCAATGGAAGCTATTGAGGAAGCATTAAAATTAAAAGACATTACTGGTGACTATTTTAAAAAACAAATTGGCGAACCAAAGAAGTCTGGTAAATCTAGAGAAGAGTTAGTAGCAGCCATTAAAAGAAAACGAGAAGAATCTAAAAAGGAAACTGAAAGACAAGAAGCCCTAAAAGCACTAGCAAATAGAGAAGAAGAAGATAAAATAGAAGAAGATAGTGGATACCCAGCTGGGACAGCAAACGACCCATCGGCACCATGGAATCAAGATGATTCGGACTACAGAAAGGGCGATAGAGTCGAAGGCGATTTTAAAGTAGTTGGATATAATCAAGAAGTAGCAATACTTTCAAATAAAAAGGGACAATTATTTGCTCTTTATTATTACGATATTGATAATTCAGAATTAGAGCAGTATGCTGATATAGGTAGAACATATATAGGTAATGATGAAGATGGTATGCCAGACTTTGAATATTCTGACGAATTCGACATCGATGAAGATGTTATTTCTAGTTACGTTAATGATAATATTAAACAAATGAAAATAGGTAAAGGTCTTGATGACTTCGAATCTGGAGTTGATTTAACTTTAATAGATGATGAATTAAGAAACGACCTAATATCAGTACATAAAGATTTAGAAAAATACTTAAACAAAGTCGGTGAAACTACAACGGCTGGCTCTGCTGGCGCTTTCGTACCTGGATTATCTCTTGGGGGTGAACAAAAATATAAGCCACAAGTAAAAATAGTTCCAGAAGAAGAAATAGATGAAGCAACCACAATGGGTAGCGGTGCGATACCAACATTCGACATACCAATGGGTAGGGGTGATAAAGATAAATCATTTTGGCACCCAAAAGGTAGTCAAGGACCTAAAATGAAAGGTAATAAGGTAAATGAAGACTCACAAACTCAAACACAGTGGAAAGGCGGTTCTTTTGTTAAAATTAAAGACGAATGTAATGAATTCCCTTATTGTGACCAAGGAGCTGGAGCAATAGAACTTAAAAAAACTAAAACTTCCGTAATATCAAATGACCACATAGTACAAGAGGTTGCTAAAAAAACGAATAGAACGGTAGAAGATGTTAAAAAGATTATTAATAATAAAAATATATAATTTTAAGTAAAAACTTGATATTTATAATAAAAGACGAGAATTATGAATAAGGATTTAATTAAAGAATACCTAAACACTACTTTCCTAGCTGAGGAAACTATTCCTAATGGTCTTAAAGATACAAAAGCCATTCAAAAGGATGATGCAGATATTAATAAAGAGGCTATGAAGGACGTTGAAGAAAAAATGGAAGAATATTTAGAAGGTATTACTGGTGAAAAAGAAAACGAAGAAGTCGTTAAAAAATACAACTTAAATGATGAGCAAAAAGACGCTCACGAGAAAGGTGAACTACCCAACGGAAGTATGGCAGTTCTTGATGTTAAAGGTGATACTGAAGAATGGAATGATAGACAAGAGAAAGCTATTAAGGGTGACTCAACAATGGGAAATGGAAAAACTGGTGACGAGGTTGCCAATGTAATACCTAGCGACCAAGCTGGATTCAAAGGACCAGAAGGTGACGAAGAAACTTATGATAATTCTATGAACTTTAAAGATGAATTCGAAAAAGCTAAACGAAAAGTTGATGCTAGATTAGCAACATCTGTTGATAGTGATACTAAAGATACATACTTAGATGTTGACGAAGAAGATAAAAAATCTAAAAAAGTTAATGAGGGTATGAAAAGACTAGTATTCAAAAAAGAATTTAATGGTATTGAGAATGCACTCAAATTAATACCAGAATCATACAAAATTGATAACAAGACCTTCCAAATGACTGACGGAAATGAAAATTATGAAATCAGATGGGAAGGCAACATTAACGAAGGCAAAGCAATCGTTATTAAAGCCTCTGATAAAAATCTAATGAATGAGGATATGAATAAAATGAAACATCTTATGAACTTTAAATCTCAAGACACTTTAGGTACGCTTAAAGGTAATGATAGAATTAATGAAGACGAATCATTTAATAACATTTGGAATAAGACAAAAGATTTGTTAAAAGAATCTGAAGAAAAAACACAAGAATAAAATGAAAAGGTTAACATTTAAAAAACCATTCAACGGAATGGATAACGCTTTAAAATTAATTCCAGAATCTTATAAGGTTGATGGACAAGAGTTTCAAATTACAGATGGAACCGAAACATATAATATAAGATGGGATATTAATGAGGCTACTGTACTAATAGCTGATAATAAAAATCTTATAAGTGAAGATGTAAAGAAAATGAAACATCTTATGAACTTTAAATCTCAAGATACTCTAGGAACACTTAAAGGTGACGAAAGAATCAACGAGAACTCTTCATTTAACGATGTTTGGAGTAAGACAAAAGATTTATTAAATGAGTCTGAAGAAATAAATGAAATGACATCTGGTTCTGCGGGTGGATTAGGTTTCACTGGTGAAGGTAACTTAGAAGGTAATACACCAATTAAAGAG
>CEWH01114247.1_pt1 | contig 35008 bp, 24 predicted proteins | sample 531231 | NCBI WGS metagenome assembly CEWH01 (sample SAMEA2622316, study PRJEB7988) | marine metagenome | biome: marine biome (ENVO:00000447); feature: surface water layer (ENVO:00002042); material: "saline water (ENVO:00002010), including plankton (ENVO:xxxxxxxx)" | depth 5 m | reverse complement strand
ATTCATACGTTACACCTGTTGATGTTATCCAAGGACACGACGGAAGTATATTTAAAGCATATGGTGATTACAGAGATGATTTAATATTAGAATTAGAAAAAAGAATATACAATAATATTAAAGTACAGTACGATAAAAATTTAGTCAACATACATGAATTACTGTCAGGTGAATTTAGATCAACAGGTATAATGGGTTGGGCATTAGATAAAGCAATGATATCTGACTTTGTTGATTGGTTAAGAGTTATAGGAAATCCAGATTACACAGATCATGACTTCTATGACAGAAGTAATAGTTTTACATTTAACTATGCTTCAACACTTACTCCAAATGGTAACAAGTCAAGAGGATATTGGAGAGCAGTATACAAAGATGCTTATGATACTGATCGTCCTCATACACATCCTTGGGAAATGCTTGGTTTCAGTATAAAACCAACGTGGTGGGAAACTGTATATGGCTCAGCACCTTATACTAGCGAAAACAAAATTCTTTGGAAAGATTTAGAGCAAGGAAAAATTGCAGAGCCAGGTAAACCTGTGCAGTATGTTGCAAATTACAAACGTCCAGGACTTACTACACATATTCCTGTAGACGATGGTGGAAATTTATTAAGTCCTTTAGACAGTAATTATGCAAAACAATTTACAAGTATAAACACTAATGCGTCTTTTAGATTTGGTGATCAATCTCCAACTGAAACTGCTTGGCGTAGAAGTTCAGAATATCCGTTCTCTTTAATTGTTGGTTGGTTACTAACACAGCCTAGTAAGATTATGGGACTTGGTTGGGATAGAAGTAGAGTAATTAGAAATGCGGCAGGACTTGTTGTTTACAAAGATACAAGTAAGTCTATGCGTCCTGCAGATATTGTATATCCTAACACTATCTTAAATGAAACAAGAATTTATACAGCAGGTTTAGTAAATTATATTCACGAGTATATGGCGTCTAAAAACTTAGGTGTTTACGAAAAATACAAAACAGATTTTAAAGGTGTAATTAATCAACTTGGTTTTAAAATTGGCGGCTTTACTGCAAAAAATAAATTTAAACTTATATTAGATTCTAGAACACCATTCAATGAAGGTAACGTATTTGTTCCAGAAGAAAACTATGATATATTTTTAAACACTAGTTCCACTACTCAATTGTTAAGTTACAGTGGAGTTATTATTGAGAAAAAAGCAGAAGGATTTGTTCTAAGAGGATATGATAATTCTAATCCGTACTTTAATTACTATACACCAACTAGATTTGCTAACGATCCTGTAATAAACATAGGTGGCGTAAGTGAATCGTTTGTAGATTGGTCAGCAAATAAATTTTATGCTGTTGGACAAATAGTATCATTTGGTAAAGATTATTATACTACAAAGATTGCACATGAAAGCACAGCAGACTTTGTTGTTGATAATTTTCAAAAACTTCCAGAACTTCCAACTGTTGGCGGAAGAAACGCAGTCTTTAGTAAAAACTTTAACATAGGTATTAATCAAGAACCAGAAGAATTATTGTATGGCACAACATTAAGAACTATTCAAGAAGTTGTAGACTTTTTATTAGGGTATGGAGAATACTTAAAAACACAAGGATTTGTATTTGAAAACTTTAACCCAGATATTAATTTAGTAGAAAATTGGTCAACTAGTGCAAAAGAGTTTATGTTTTGGACAACACAAGGCTGGAAAGCAGATAGTGTTATAACTGTAAGTCCTGGTGCAAATAAATTAGTATTAGAAAAAGAATATAATGTTGCAGATGATCTATTTAATGGTTATTATGATTATTCATTGTTCAAAGCAGACGGTAAAAAATTACTTCCAGAGTTTGCGAAAGTATTTAGAAGTAATGAAAATAAAATTGTACTTACAACGAAAAATACAGCAGATGGTATATTTGCAATTAAAGTTCCTTTAGTACAAAAGGAACACGTATGTATTATTGATAACACAACTGTATTCAAAGATGTTGTATATGATACAGGGCCTGGTTATCGTCAAGAAAGAGTAAAAGTTTTAGGTTATAGATCCGATGCTTGGAACGGTGGATTTAATATTCCAGGATTTATCTATGATGAAGCAAATACAAATACTTGGGAAGCATATAAAGATTATGCTATTGGAGATACAGTTAAGTATAAAGAATTTTTCTATGTTGCAAAAGTTAAGATACCTGGTACTAATGTTTTCAATAACGAAGAATGGGAAAAATTAGAAAGACGTCCACAGAGTGGTTTAATTGCAAACCTTGATTATAAAGCAAATCAATTTGGTGATTTTTATGATTTAGATACAGACAACTTTGATACACAACAACAAAAAATTGCACAACATTTAATTGGTTATCAAAAACGTAAGTATTTAGAAAATATTATTACTGATGATGTATCACAGTACAAATTTTATCAAGGCTTTATTCAAGACAAAGGAACAAAAAATAGTTTAACTAAATTGTTTGATGCATTATCAAACAGTGAAACAGATAGTTTAGAATTTTTTGAAGAATGGGCAATACGTTTAGGACAGTATGGTTCAAGCGAATCCTTTGACGAAGTAGAATTTACACTAGACGAAAGTAAGTTTAGATTAAGTCCACAACCTATTGAACTTGTTGCTACAACTACAGGACAAGAAACAGATCTTGTATATAGACAAAGACCTTTTGAAGTTTACTTAAAGTCTAAAGATTATGATCATAAACCATTTCCAACACGTAGCACGTTAAAATATGTTCATACTACTGCTGGTTATGTAAATGAACAAGATGTAAAAACTAAAGTTGCTGTATATAATGATATTTTAACATTAGATCTTACAAGCATAAATGTTGGTGATTATATATGGGTAGGACAAAAAGGATTATCTTGGGACGTATTAAAGTATGTAAGAACAGATAGCAGAGTTTTAGCAGTTGCAAAACGTGATACAGATGTTGTAATTACACTAAATGAACAAGCAAGATTTGATGTAGATGAAATTATAGGTTTAGTAGACGTAACAGGCGCAGAAAAATTTTACAAAGTTAAAAGTGTAGAATTAAAAGATATTATCTGTCATGCTAATGGCGAAACAGAAGAAGTAGAAACTGCTAACGGATTTATAACAGAGTTTAGAACTGCTAAAGCACCAGACTTTGATAATGCAAATATTATTTTGTCAAATCAAAACTTAAAAGTTGGAGAAACTTTATGGGTTGATAAAGATGCTAATTCAAATTGGTTAGTGCTTAAAAATACTCCACAGTTTACAAGCCAACAGATTATTTCTAATGTAGAAGCAGGAGATAATGCACAAGAGTTTGGTAAAGTTATTGCCGCTGATGAAAGAAATACCGTACTTTGTGTAGGTGCTTTTGAAGGTAACAAAGTTTACATTTTTAAAAGATATACAGATACAGTTGGTTATGTTCATATTCAAACTATAGAGCCGCCACAAAATTTATACACAGGTGATGGTAGTTTTGGTAAGGCACTTTCTATCAGTGCAGATGCAGAGTTTATTGTAATAGGTGCACCTACGGCAAGTAATGTAAAAACTAAATTTGTAGAAACATATTCACAGGCAAGCACATACGCACCTAAAGATATTGTGTCATACAAGGAGCAGATTTGGCAGGCAAATTATGATATTGAAGCGGCACTTGGAACATACACATTTAACAGTTTTTATACTTCACATGATGTAGAACACGCCGCATATGATAATGCAACAGGATATCCTACTACTGTATATGCTATTAGAGGTAATTATAAATTTGATGGTGCTACTACTCATGTCTTAATTAGAGCACCAAGGGTACAATACATTGGATCAGCAGTAAGTGATAAAATAGATATTCAATGGAATCAGTATTCACAAAATTATCCTAACGGAACTTTACCTTTTGGTCAAACAGGTCCTGCTCTAAATGATTTTGAAGGCACTAAAACTATCACAGGAAAAATTGACAATATTCTTTTTGTAGATAACTTGTTAAGAACACCGCAACCTGGGGATATTATTTCTACAACTACTGCTATAGGTACAGTTGAAAGAGTCATAGTTGATAATGTAAGTCAGGGATTAATTTATGTTAAAGATGTAAATGGCCAATTCGATCCTACAGGCACTTTAATATATAATAGTGAAAGCATGGGTACTTACGAGGAAGTAAGTTTTGCTAACCCAAGTGATACATTTGGTGGTTGGTGGGTAATAGATGGTTTACAATCATTTACTACTGCAACAAAAGAAATTACAATTCCTAATTTAGTTATTGCAGATTATATAACAAGTGCTGAAAGTAAAACAGCAGAAGTATATGGCAATACAATGGATGATGTTTATACTGCTAATCAAGATATTAACAATCCAACTAGAGGCGGTAGAATAGGTAACCTAAGTTACTATGACACATTTGGTATGCCACAATTACAACCATATTGGTTTGTTAGAGCACCAAAGGTAGTTACAGATAATTTAAGTGTAGCAGATAATTTTACATTTAAAATTAATAGATTACTAGGCGGAGATCCTGCAACAGTATGGGATCCAAGTGCAATAGGTTTAAGTTTTGATTATTTAGATCAACCACATACAGTTTATGATTTATGGGACGGATTTATTGATATTACTTACACAAACTTTAGTGCTCCTCCGGCTTCACAACCATTTATTCCACAGGTTGGTGAAACTGTAATTGAAGATTTTACTGGGGCAACTGGTGAAGTAGCATTTGTACAAGATAATTTATTAGGTGCTAGAGTATACATTAAAAATATGACAGGAACATTTAGTTATGGAAATAATTTTAATGCAACTGGTAATTTAAGTATTGTAACAGGTTTAGGATTTAATAGATTAAGTGGTAGGATTGAAGCAACAGATTTAACAACTAATTATTTAGGTAAAATGATAGTTGTAAGAAACAACGATAGTACGTTGTTACAAATTGCATCTCCAAGTTTTAGAAATGAAGTTGAAATGCAGTTTTACAAAAACAGAACTGTTACAGGTGTACCAAGATCTGCAAATATTCCTAATCCATTAAACAAAGACTGGACGCAATTATATAATTTACCTGCAGACTCTGAAGGTACAGCAAGTACGTTTACAAACGAAGGTATGTATTTTGTTTATAATAAAACAGGATCAGGTGAATACAAATTTAATAAAGGTTATGTAAACTTACAAAGACACAATAACGCATTCTTAGGCAATCAAATTGAACTTTGTAAAAAAGATACATTGTATAGATTGTTTGTATCTTCTCCAGGAGATGCAACACCTACTAATGCAGGTAGAATACATTTTGTTAAAAAAGGTTTTGAAGGTACAACTGAATATGAATGGGATAATGGTCAAGACAGAAACTTTAGAGGTGCATTTGACAGCAATGAACCTTATTACACAGACGAAATAGTAATTTATAACGGATCATTATTTAGAAGTTTAACCAATCAGGCCGCAGGTGCGTTTGCTAATTCAAATTGGTCAGTGCTTAATACAGGTGTAGATTACATAGGATATATTCCAAATGATCTGAACATAACTGTAACAGGTGATCAAATCTTTAATGAATTTGATAGTAGTTCAACTATGGTAAACTTTGCACATCCGTTTACAACAAGCAGAGACGGTGACGTAATAGTTACAGTAGCAGACTACACAGATCAGTATCCACAGATAGGTATATACAGATACAATGATGGACATTTTGAATTTTATCAAACTATTGCAACACCAGATGCTGTAATAAACACTTTCTTTGATCAAGATACAACTCAGTTTGATAACAATAATACAGATTTTAGAGTACAAGCACCAGATACAAAATTTGCTAGTGCAATAAGTGTTAGTGATGACGGCGACTGGTTGGCAGTAGGTGCACCTTTAGATGATGAAAAATCAAATGATAACGGTAAAGTATATTTGTATAAAAATACAGATAATGTGTTTACATTACATCAATTACTGTATAGTCCAGATAATACAGTAGCAGAAAGATTTGGTCAAGCATTAGACTTTGCTAAAGGTACATTGATGGTTTCTGCACAAGGTGGAGACCTAAGTAGTTTTACAACGTTTGATAGTATTACAACAACTTTTGATAATAACTTAACACAATTCAAATACACTAATAAAGATAGTGGACAGGTTTTTGTTTATCAGTTAGTTGGTGGTTCAATGTTATATGCAGAAAAATTTGCATACAATAATCCAAATGTAGAAAGATTTGGTGAGTTTATTCTTGCAAGAGATAATCACGTGTATGTTTCAATGCCTGAGTTAAATGTAAACGCAGAACAAAACTTTATTGGTACAGTAATTGATTTCAAACGTGATAGATTAAAATTACCTTGGGAAACTTTAAGAGAACCTATTAGTCAAGTTGACCTAACTAAATTTAAAGGCGTATTCATTTACAATAAAGATGGCACTGGATTTAATAATCAACTAGATTATATTGACCCTGTACAAGGAAAAATTGCTGGACCGGCCGATGAAGAAATAAGATTTAAAGTACCATATGATCCTGCAATTTACACAACAGCAACAAACGGATTAAATGTTGACTCAGAAAATTATTGGGGCACTGAACACGTTGGTAGATTATGGTGGGATATTAGTAAAGTAAAATGGATCGATAACTATCAAGGTAACATAATTTACAATACTGCAAACTTCAATAAAATGTTTACAGGAAGTAGTGTAGATGTATATGAATGGGTAGAAACAGACTTAACTCCAGAACGTTGGGACGCAACTGCTGATACAGAAGAAGGATTAGTAAAAGGTATAAGTGGTACTTCTGCTTATGGTTCAGCCGCGTTTGTAACTAAAAGATTATACGATAATGTATCAGGTAACTTTTATAACAAATATTATTATTGGGTAAAAAACAAAAAAGTTTTACCGCAAGTTACATTTAGAAAAACAACTGCATTTGATGTTGCACAATTAATTCAAGATCCTGCAGGACAAAACTATAAGTTCGTTGCAATTTATGGTAACGATAGATTTGGACTTTATAATTGTAAATCTCTTGTAGAAGGAACTAAGAAGGCAATTAATTTCCGTTACTGGACAATAGATAATCAAAGTGTAGACTTGCACAACGAATATCAGTTGATTAGTGAAGGACTAAAAACAAGTAAACCAAATCAAGATATTGAACGTAAATGGTATGATAGTTTAATAGGCTCAGACAGTATGAATAGACCTGTACCTGATCCTGAATTAAGTGAAAAACAAAAATGGGGTGTATTGAATCGACCTAGGCAGTCTATGTTTAAAAATAGACCTGAAGCACTTAAACAAACTATTGAAAGAATAAACAGAGTTCTAAAAGAAAACTTAATTGTTGATGAATTAGACTTTACAAAATTATTAGATAAAGATCCACAGCCTACACTTTTAAGTAGACGTTTTGATATTGCTGTTGATACAATAGAAGAATTAGGATTCATTGGTGTTGCTAAAGTAAAACAAGCAATACTTACACCAACATTTACTGATGGTAGACTTACAGACGTTACTATTACTGATCCAGGTAGCGGATACAAAACTGTTCCTACTATTGAATTTATACAAATAGGTGACGGTGTAAATGCACAGATTGAAATGACATTAAATGCTAATGGTGGAATAGCAACAGTAACTATTAGAAATCCAGGTAAAGAATATGCGTCAACAACGCAAATTACTGTTAGAACATTTAGCGCCTTAGTAAAAAGCGATAGTACTGTTTCTAATAAATGGTCAGTGTATGAATATAATAAAGCCACTGGGGCATATAATAGATTTAGCACACAGTCATATGATGTTTCTGAATGGTGGGAATATGCTGATTGGTATGCAAAAGGATATAATCAATTTACAACAGTAGACGAAGTTGTAAACGAATCATATCAACTTACAAGTTTAAATGACAGCATTGGTGATATTATTAAAATTAATAATGTTGGAACTGGTGGTTGGTTGTTATTAGAAAAAACTAGTGACAACGTTGCTGTTGATTACACTACTAATTACACAACCATTGGTAGACAAAATGGTACTATACAATTTAAAGTTGCACTATACGATCCTAAAACAAGTAATGTTGGTTTTGATGGATTAAGTTATGATACTAGTTTCTATGACAATCAGCCAACAATAGAATTAAGAAAAATCTTAGAAGCAATTAGAGATGATATATTTGTTGAAGGATTAGAAGTTGAATACAACAAATTATTTGTTGCAAGTGTTAGATATGCGTTTAGTGAACAAGCAAATATTGATTGGGCGTTTAAAACTTCTTTCATTAAAGCAAAACACAATGCAGGAGATTTAGAACAAAAAGTTACATTCCAAAATGATAACTTACCTAGTTATGAAGAATTTGTAAAAGAAACTAAACCTTACAAAACAAAAATTAGAGAATACCTAAGTAACTATACTAAAAAAGATGATACAAATTCAACTGTAACTGACTTTGATGTACCGCCTGCTTATGATGATGTTTCACAAAGAATAGAGCCAGGTGCTATGAAGGTCAGAGATAATGTTATTATTAGTACAGGTGGTGTAACAAGTAACTATCCAAACAAGTATTGGGCAGATAATGTAGGATTTGAAATTACAAATGTCAACATAACAAACAGCGGTAAAGGTTATCAAGATATACCAGTTGTTAGATTTGTTGGCGGTGGCGGCACAGGTGCCAAAGGTATTGCTAAACTTGGTGTTGGTGGTAGTGTAGTAAGTATAGAAATTACAAACACAGGTAAAGGTTATTTAAGTGCTCCGCTTGTAGAAATAGATGGTTCTTTATCTACTACTGACGGTATAGCGGCTAAGGCTTCAGCAGTACTAGGTAATAGTAAAGCAAGAAGTGTACACGTAAGAGTTAAATTTGATAGAGTTACAGGCACATATTTTGTTACTACACTTAATAATAATGAAACATTTACAGGTAACAATAGTAAAACAATCTTCGATTTGACTTATCCTATGGATTTAAGAAGCACAGAATTTAGCATTAGTGTTGATAATATTGAAGTTTTAAAAAGTGACTATGCAGTTAGTAATATTGCATACAATGACAAGTCATACACTAGATACAAAGGTAGAATAGAATTTAATAATCCACCTGCAAATAATTCTAGCATTGTAGTAACATACAAAAAAGCAATCGATATGTTACAAGCACAAGATAGAATTAATTTGTTCTATAATCCAGTAACTGGACAATTAGGAAAAGATGTTGCACAATTATTAGATGGTATAGATTATGGTGGAGTAGAAGTTAAGAGTTTCAACTTTGGTACAGGAACAGGTTGGGGTAATGAGCCTTACTACACAACTTCATATGATTCATATGATAATACCTATGACGATGAAGTATTCCAATTAGATGGAAGTACACTATCATTGACACTTTCTAAAGCACTAGAAAGCGGAGTACAATATAATGTTTACTATAAAGATAGTGCAAATCCAGCCAAAGGTTTTGTAAGACTTGATGATCCAAACTACGATGGTAGTACAACAGGTGTTGCAGAAAATCCAAATGCTGTAATGAATCCTATTACAGGTGATGGAGTACAAACTACTTTCTTAGTTGACAATGATAAGATTCCAACTAAAGCAAATGATGTAATTATAATTAGAAAATCTTCAAGTGATGGATCATTTATTCCTGATCCAGATGCTTATGATACATTGTTATCAGGTGGTGATATGGCATATCAAAATGCACGTGGTATCAATGCAGAAGAAATTGTAATAGATGGTGATGACTTTGTATCGCCAACTACATCACATGGTCCAGAAGAATTAGTTCCAGGACAATTACTTGATAGTGTAAACATTAAAGTTTATGACAGAACAGTTGATGGTGGTAGTGTAATACAAAATTACAACTACACATATGAAGGCAGTTACACATTCAAGTTAAACAGTTATCCTGCAAGTCAGCGAGATATTTTTGTAAAAGCAAATGGAAATATTTTAGACGCAAGTAAATGGAGTGTTAACTATCAAACAAAAGAATTAACATTAAAAGATGTAACACTAACAGCAGGACAACCTGTTAACATTATTACAATGAGTACAAATGGTGAAAACATTTTAGATAGTGATACATTTGAAGGAGATGGAAGTACTTCAGTATTTGTTACATCTGTAAAATGGAAAGATAATTTAAGTTTCTACATTACTAAAGATGGTGAAACAATTGATGCTGTATTGGCAGAAACAGATGCTAGTTATGAAAGCAAAGGTTTAACATTATTGAGATTATCAGTAGCACCAGAACCAGGTACAATTATACAGTATGTGATTTACGACAGTGAAGTAAAAAGTTTTGCTTCAGTAACAACAGATGAATTTACAGGTGACGGTTGTACAACTGCATTTACATTAGGTGCGGCACCGTTCAACAAAAAACCTTTACAACATAATACTATTGTTCAAGTTGGTAATAAAATATTAAAAGCAGGTTTCAACGAACAGTTTACAATTAGTGCAACTAGAGAATACGAAGTAACTAAATGGCAGTTTGCTCAAGCAAGTATTCCAGCAGAAACTGTAAAAGTGTTTATTAATAATGTTGAACAAACTATTAACCAAACATATCGTTGGAATAGATTTAATAATACAGTTGAACTATTTGTTGATACAGGACAGATTGGTGATACATTAGATGTTTTCATTATTGACCATGGCGAATTTGACTTTGGTTACTTTGACAGTAATAATGTTTATGTTGAAACACCAACACAGATACATTTAGATACTGCACCAACAAGTGGTGAAAAAGTTAGAGTATATACTTTTGCTAACCATGATCCATTGCAAATTGAAAGACAAAATTACAAAGTTAAAACATTTACAACTGTAACAGTTGGCACAGATGATTATGTAGAATACCATCAATTAACCAACGGATTTATCAAGTTGCGTGATAAAGCACTTGACACAGATTACGTTTGGTTAACAAGAAATGGCACATTGTTAACACCAAGTGTAGAATATAGTGTGCTTGAAGATAGAAGAACTTTAAGAGTTGAAATAGATATTGCCGCAGATGATGAATTAGAAGTTATACACTTTAGTAATCCTGTTGCTATACCTAAGTTTGGTTACAGTCAGTTTAAAGATATGCTAAACAGATATCATTTCAAACGTTTAGGTGATGTTACAACATATCAACTAGCAAAAGACTTAAATTATTTTGATACTAATATTAGTGTAACAAATTCAGATACTTTACCAGAGCCAAACAAAGAAAGAAGTATTCCAGGTATTATCTTTATAAATGGTGAACGTATTGAATATTATCTAAAAGAAGATGGTTTGCTAAGACAATTAAGAAGAGGTACACTAGGTACAGGTATTGCTACATTACACAAATCAGGTACTCCAGTGCTTGATCAAAGCAATAAACAAACTGTGCCTTACAAAGACAAGCAATTGGTACAAAACTTTACAGCAGATGGCTCAACAAATGCTGTAACACTAGACTTTATACCAAAAAATGTTAACGAATTTGAGGTATACGTAGCAGGTAAAAGATTACGCAAAAATGCAATATCTGTATTCAACCCGCTTACAGACCTTGATAGTCCAGAGGGTGATACAACATCACCTGCTGAATTCAGTGTTGATGGAGTAACATCTACACTTACATTAACTGATACACCGGCAATAAATACTAAAATAACTGTGATTAGACGCATTGGTCAACGTTGGACAGACGTGGGAACTGCCCTACATTTACAGGAAAATGATATTGCTAGGTTCATACGAAACGGAGAGGTGGCGTTACCTAAATAAATACACTTGTAGGATATTATGATGACAGACAAATTTAACGAAAAACAAGGTATTCTTTTACAAGGATACATCAAAATTACAGACCCAACCACTGGTGAAGTGCTTGTAGATAAGCGAAATGCTATACACTATGAGAACATGAGTATTTCACTAGCAGATAGTTTATCAAACCAAGGACAAGGTATGATATATCAAATGGCATTTGGTAACGGTGGAACAACAGTTGATCCTACAGGAATTATTACATATCTGTCACCAAACTCTACTGGTACAAATGCTAGTTTATATAACCAAACATACCAAAAAGTTATTGATGATAATAGTGTTAATAACACAGATCCTACAAGAAATAAACTAGAAACTAGACACGTAAGTGGTACTAATTATACAGATATCGTTGCAACTTGTTTACTTGACTATGGTGAACCTGAAGGACAAGACGCATTAGATAATGCTACAGAAAACGAAAGTTTATATGTATTCGATGAACTTGGCCTTATTGGTTATAGCACATCTGGTACAGGCAGATTATTAACACACGTAATATTCCACCCTGTACAAAAAAGTTTAAACAGACTAATCCAGATTGACTATACTGTTAGAGTACAGTCATTAACTGGTTACAACGAGGCGTAATTAGATGGCATATACAGTAAACCATACAGACGTTGCAAACAAAGGAAGTATTATTGTTGAAGATAATACTATTAATACACAAACTTCTTTGCAATTACCGGGCAGAAATACAACTGCTTATGGTACTGCTATCGCTGAAAACTTTTTACACTTATTAGAAAATTTTGCTTTTAACACAGCACCAAGTAATCCTGTAGAAGGACAACTTTGGTATGATACAACACCTGGTGTTGATCAATTAAAAATTTATGATGGAACTAACTGGGTTAGTGCATCAGGTTTAAAGAAAGCAACTACACAACCAGATGCTAATCAAAGTGTAGTAGGTGACCTTTGGGTAGATACAGATAACCAACAATTATATTTGTATACAGGTTCAGGATGGATTTTAGTAGGACCAACATTCTCAGATGGTTTATCTACTGGAGCAAAACCGGCAACTATTATTGGAACAGACAATGTTACATATACAGTTTTGATAATTGAAGTACAAGCAAAAACAGTTGGAATAATTTCCACTAGAGCATTTACACCTAAAACTACATTAGAAGGCTTTACAACAATTAAAGCAGGATACAATTTAAGCACATCAGATATTACAGGTGCAGGTGTAGGAAAATATTATGGTACAGCGGAGAAGGCTGAAGCATTAGTAGTAGGAGCAGAGAGTGTTCCTGCGGCAAACTTTGTAAGAAGTGATAAAGATACACCTTCAACAGTTCCTTTGAAAATTAATGCTAACGGTGGTGTTACTGTTGGACAAGACAGTAAAATGAATTTTGGTATTGAAGGCCAAGCAGGTATTATAACACACCAAACAGCAGGATCAAACATTGACATAAGAGTAAACAATGAAGGTTCTACTAAAACAGTTATAAGAGTTGATTCAAATGAAAGAGTTGGTATTAACAACTTATCACCAGCACAACCTTTAGACGTTACTGGTAATATTCAAACTAGTGGTGCAGTACTTGTTAATGGTACAACTGATGCAGTATCAATCAGCACAGGAAGTATTATTGCACGAGGCGGTGTAGGTATTGCTAAAAAATTATGGGTTGGTAGTGATGCCAATCTTGCAGGACTTACTACAACAGGAAACATTGTACCAAATGTAACTGTTACTAGAAACTTAGGTACGCAAAATGAACAATGGTTAAATGTATTTTCACAAAATTTTATAGGTAACTTAACAGGTAATGTAACAGGTTCAATTAGTGGTAGATCGGGTTCAACAGATAAATTAGCAAGTTCTACAACATTTAGAATGACTGGTGATGTTAGTGCTCCTGAATTTACATTTAATGGACAAGACGAAGCAGTAAAAACTTTTGTAACTACAATTAGTAATACTTTCCTAGCAGATAAAACTGAAAAAGGTAATTCGCAAACAACAGACGAATTTATTTTTAATAGAGTTACACCTGATGTAGATAACGACACAGGCGTATTTAAAATTAGCAGAACAAATTTATTTAAAGCAATTCCTACATTGCCAATTGGAATGATTACACCATTTGGTGGTTTAATTAGTGAAACACCACAAGATTGGTTACTTTGTGATGGTAGTGAAGTGCTTATTGCTGAATATCAAAACTTGTTTAATGTTATCAAGTATAACTTCAAAGACCAAACACTTGTACAAGCAGGTAGATTTGCATTACCTGATTTAAGAGGAAGAATGACAATGGGTCTAGATAACATGGGTGGCGAAAGTGCTAACCGTGTAACAAGTTCAGCGGCAGACACATTAGGAAACGTTAATGGTTCACAAGATGTAAACATTAGTCTTACAAACTTGCCTGAACACGAACACGATTTAAGAGGACCAAGCGGAGATCAATACTATACATTAAGAGATATTACAGGTACACCAAATGATCCACAAGGACTTGTTTATGATGCACCAACAGGTACACAGGCAGGCCAGGCTTATCCAACTTCAGGTGGTATCCTAACTAATCAAGCAGTAGGCCAACCAATGAATGTTATGAATCCATATATGGCAATCAACTATATCATTTATGCAGGTGATAATACTGGGACAGGGGTAGCATAATATGAGTTATAAACTTAATAAGACAGATGGAACTTTACTTGTAGATTTAGTTGACGGTACACTAGATACATCAACAACAGATATTTCATTAATAGGAAAAAATTACAGCGGATTTGGTGAAGCACTTAATGAGAACATGATTAAGTTGCTTGAAAACTTTTCAAGATCATCTGCACCAAGTAGACCATTAACAGGACAAATTTGGTTTGACACATCAGAAAAAAGATTAAAAGTTTATGACGGTGAAAACTTTAGAACATCAGGTGGTCCAATTGTTGCAAACCAGCAACCATCAAATATAGTTGCAGGCGACTTATGGATAAACAATGACACTAATCAATTGTATTTTACAAGGAACGGACAAGACCTAACACTTGCAGGTCCTATTTGGACAACAGGCCAAGGTAAAACAGGTTTTGAAAGTGAAAGTGTTTTAGATACACAGAATAATTCAAAAACACTTTTAAAACAATTTATGGCAGGAGTGCTAGTAGGTGTATGGAGTAACTCAGAGTTTACACCAGCACCGGCATACTCAATCACAGGGTTGACTACAATCAAAAAAGGTTTCAACGTAATCGCTGATGATTATCATTACAGAGGTAGAGCAACTGCTTCTGAGGCTTTAATTAACTCACAAGGACAAGCCAAAGGTGCTTCACAGTTTTTACCTACAGACGCAGATGGTACAACAGTTGGTGCATTAACAGTTGCAAACTCGTCAGGTGTTACAATAGGTTTATCACAGAACAATCAACTTAAAGTTGTTGGTAATTCTTTTGTTACAGAAAACCAATTATCAAATCAAGATTACAAAGTTAGAGTTAGAAAAACTACAGGTTTTGTAGATGCAATTACTATTGACACTAGTGAATCACACGTAGGTATATTTAAAGATACACCTAACCATACATTACACGTTGGTGGTGATATGAGAGTTGATGGAACATTGTTCTTAACTTCACCAAGTGTTAATATTGAAACACAGAATTTACGTGTACAAGATATTAATATTGAATTAGGTATCACTGAAGACAGTACTGTTCTTTCAAATGCTCAAGTAGACCTAGGTGGTATTATATTAAAGTCAGCAGATGGTGACAAGGAATTATTATGGAGAAACGCAACACAGGCTTGGACTTCAAGTGAAAACTTAGGTGTTGTTGCAACCAAAGGTTTTTATGCAGACGGTGTAGAAGTATTAAACAAAACAGAAGTAGGTTCAACTGTAACAGATGCACTAGGATTGAACAGAATAGGTACATTACAATATCTTAACGTTGATGACATTAATATTAATGCTGGTACAATTACAAACAGTACAGGACCTGTGCAGTTTTCAAGTAATGGTGCTATTACTATTACAAACAACCAGAAAATTACAGGACTTGCTGAACCAACTACAAATACAGATGCGGCAACAAAATTTTATGTTGATGATCAAATCAACAATGAACCAGTTATATTAAGTTTAGATATCACTGGTATTAATAACTCACAGATTGCTACAATTATTGAGGATATGTATCCGGCGGCTAACAAGAAAAACGGTAGTTATGCCTACGTTGCAACTACTACATTAACAGGTGCTACTGTTAGTGGTATTAGTTTCCAAGATACTAATGCGGCAAATCCAGGGTATATTAACAAATCATTCGTGGCAGTAGATGCCAACGGAGTACAAAACGAGTCAGTTGTACAAGATTTTGGAATAGCAAATGCGGCAGGTACGGTTGCTGTTAACATTCAAAGAGGGTTGAAACGTTTCGTAGTTTCTACGAACGCATGGGTGTTTGACACGGATCTTGGTTCCAGCGGTGGTTTATGGTAAAAGATAAATAGTAACATAGGGGTTAAATGAAATGGCATATACTATAGATAGATATAACGGTACTACACTTACAGTGGTACAAGACGGTACAGTAGATCAAACCACAGATATTAAGTTTGTGGGTAAAAACTATGCTGGTTACGGTGAAATTCAGAACGAAAACTTTTTAAATTTATTAGAAAACTTTAGTGGTGCTAACCAACCTCCAAGAGCCATTTCAGGACAAGTTTGGTACGACTCTGGTGCTAATAAATTAAAATTTTATGATGGTAGTAAATTTAGAACTACAGGTGGTGCAGAAGTAAGTGCAACAGCACCAGCAGGTTTAGCCACTGGTGATTTATGGTGGGATTCTGCAAACGAACAATTATACGCATACAATGGAACAGGATTTGTATTAGTTGGACCACAAGGTGCAGGTACAACAGTTACACAGATGGTTTCTTCAACAGTAAGAGATACAACAAGTGTAAACAGACCAATTATTAAAGCAGTTATCAACGATGAAGTTGTTTTTATAATTAGTGGAACTACATTTACTATTGATTCTACAGATCCTAACAATGCAATTACAGGTTTTGACGTAGTTAAAAAAGGAACTACATTAAGAAATACACAGAACGCAACAGGCGGTGTAACAAGCACAAACGATTACTATTGGGGTACAGCAAGTAACTCATTAAAACTTGGCGGATATAGTGCAACAGATTTTGCTTTAGCAGGATCAGGTTCATTTACATCACTAGTTAGTTTTGCAGATGCAGGTATTTCAATTGGTGATTCAAGTGATTTAAAACTTTATGTTGAAAACGATAACGAAGGTGTTATCCAAAATGACGTAGGTACAAAAATAAAATTTAGAGTTGATAATGCACAAGGTAATGTGCAAAATGTTATGTCAATTGAAGACTCAGGTGTAATGCCAGGATCAAATAATACATTTGACTTTGGTACAAATTTAAATAGATTTGCTACAATGTATGCAACTACATTTAATGGTGATGCCACAGGTGCTAACACATTAAAAGTAAACAGCAATTATCGTTCAGGTGATACTGCCGCAACTGCAAACACAGTAGCAGTTAGAGATGCATCAGGAAACTTGGTAGCAAATGAATTTACAGGTGTTGCTTCAAGTGCCAAATATGCTGACTTGGCAGAGAAATATACTACAAGTGAAGAATTAGAAGTAGGTACTATTGTTGCAGTAGCAAATGATTTAGAAGGTGCTGGCGGTTATGAAGTAGAACCGGCAACAGGTGATAACATTCCAGTAGGAGTTATTTCAGAAGCACCTGCATATTTAATGAATGCAGACAGTGAGGGTCAAGCAGTAGCATTGAAAGGGCGTGTTCCTGTAAAAGTAACAGGTTTAGTTAACAAGGGCGAAGCAGTTTACGTAGATGTAAGCGGTGTTGGCTCAACAGTTAAGAATGAAAATGGTCTAGTAGGTATTGCTTTAGAATCTTTCGAACCAGAAGGTGATGAGTCCGGCCTAGTAGAATGTATATTAAAGGTATAATACTATGGCAGTCGGTGATATTATTACAGCCGCAAGGTACAACAACTTACAATCTCGTGTAGCAACTATAATGGGCGTAGGCTCAGGTGATGACGGATATGGTCAAAACCTATCTAGTTCACAAGTGGCAGTTACGGCAATCGTTAATGCAAACGATATGCAAACACTTTACACTGATATAGCAAACGGTAGAATACACCAAACTGGTGCACAACCAACAGAAATTGCTTTTATCCAAGCAACCGATGTAGTGTTAGATAGCGACACAATTAATAAGAAAGGTGTTGCACAATTTGAAAATCTAGTTACAACTTTAGAAAACGATAAATTTGTTATAGCACCAACACAAAGTTCTGCCGAAGCAGTTCTTTCAGCACAATACACAACATCATGGAACGGTACACTTACACACGTAATGAACATCACTTTTGGAAGTGCTGATTTACAAAGGCATTTTTTCAACGCAGGTGGTGAAGTAAGAATGGCTAGTAATATTACTTACACAGGCACTAGTTCTAAAACATTAGATTGGATGACTATGCTTGTAAATATGGGAACAGTTAAAATGGGATATACTGGTACAACTGCAACTGGTTCAGGTAGCGGTAGTGCAATTGGTTATCATGATTTAACTTCTTCATATCAACAGATTTTTATTAAAAATGGTACTGGTTTATATGCCGCAAACAACTACAAAGTTGAGGCTAAGAAAACAAGTGGTACTGTTTTAACATTTAGACTTACTTGGAATGACGATAATACAGGTAATCCAAATACAGATGAAAACGTATTAGGTGTATTGAACAGTACAATTACTCAATTACGTGCAACAACACCAACACCAGGCACAGGTGTTGAAGTAGCAACTCCTACATATACCACAGACGGTAGTTCAGATCTAACTTAATCCTTGCTTTTTTACTCTAAATAGTGTATAATGCACTAAAGGAGATCCTTATGGATGAAAGACTAGAGAAGGCTTTGGATTTTGCCAATTATATGACAACTCTTAATAACCAAAAAAGAGTAGCAAAAGAAAAATTTTATGAAAATAATGTTCATTATTTTAATGGTGGACAATTCAGTGTTACTAAAGAACTGTTAAATTTTTGTAATATGTTGGTTCAATCTGGTCAAGAGAATGTAGTGCTTATTGATGATAATGATATTCCTGTGCGTATTGATAATATAGATGATTTTTATCAAGATGCATTGAACATTTATTTTACATCAACTAATGAATACCACACAGAGTACGAAAATATTAGATCAAAGCGAAAGGTATCTGGCCTAGTAGATTATGAGTAAAGGTGCGTTAGTCTTTGCACGGAATAATGCCCAAGTTGATTATGTAAAACAAGCACATTTTCTTGCAAAGAGAATTAAAAAATATTTGAATATAGGTACAACTGTTGTCACTGACAGTAAAGATTACCTTATTACCAACTATCCTGATTGGGGTAGTGTATGGGATAGAGTAATAGAAATTCCTTTTTCACAATCAGCAACTACAAAAAGATACTATGACGGTAGTGGTGTATTTAAAACACTTGAATTTAAAAATGATTGGCGTACAAAGGCGTATGAACTAACACCATATGACGAAACAATATTGCTTGATAGCGATTATATTATTAGTAACGATATACTAAAACATTGTTTTGCAAAAGAAGATAACTTTTTAATTTATAAAAACGCAAAAGACTTGTCAGGATTTAGAGAAACAGCAGAGTTTGAAAAAATAAGCGAAACAAGTGTAGACTTTTATTGGGCAACAGTTGTATTTTTTAGAAAAAGCAAAGAAGTAGAAACATTTTTTAAACTTGCACAGCACATACAAGAGAATTGGCAACACTATAACAGTATATTTCAAATAAACAAAGGTACGTTTCGTAATGACTGGGTGTTTAGTATTGCTATTCATATTATGAATGGTTGGCAAACAGGTGATTTTGCAAAACCGTTGCCTGGTAAAAAGTTATATACAGCAGATAGAGATATATTATGGGATTTAAAAGACGATAATTTTTTATTTTTAGTTGAAAAGAAAGATTATCTAGGAGAATATACACCTTTGCGTATCAAAGGCAGTAGTATACACGTAATGAATAAGTTTAGTTTGAATAGGATCATAGACACGGGAGCGGAATGATGGAATTTATTTGGCATATATTATTAACAGTATGTATGAGTAACGAATGTAGATATCAAGATGTGCAATGGTTTGAAGGACCTAATGCACAAACACAATGTAATGCTTCATTACAATTATATAAAGAAATACCCAATGATGGTGACTGGGATACAGTTACTTGGGAGTGTAAACCTTTAGGAAGTAAACAAACATGAGCAAAGGATTTTTGTTTATAGCACAAAACAACGAGGACAATTATGTCCAACAGGCTTGTTTATTGGCTATGAGCATCCATGCTACACAAAAAGATCCAAGTATCTGCTTGGTTACTAATGATGAAGTACCTGAAAAGTACAAGCATCTATTTGATCATATAAAAGAAATACCATGGTCTGACGATGCCCAAGAACAAGAATGGAAAATTAACAATCGTTGGAAGTTATACCATGTAAGTCCATATGAAGAAACTATTGTAATGGACACTGATATGATTGTTTTACAAGATCTTAGTAGTTGGTGGACTTTTTTAAGTAACTATGATTTGTTTTTTACAAGTAAAGTTTACACATATAGAGGCGAAATAGTAAAAGATACTTACTATAGAAAAACTTTTATTGCAAATGAACTACCAAACCTATATGCAGGATTTCATTATTTTAAAAAATGTGCTTTTGCAAAAGAGTTTTATACATGGTTAGAACTTGTAATGAATAATTGGGAACTATTTTACGGAAAGTATGCAAAAGATTTGTATCAAAAAACGTTAAGTGTTGATCTAAGTGCTAGTATTGTTGCAAAAATATTAGATGTAGAAGATATGATCACTAACAAGAAAGTTTCATTTCCAAGTTTTGTACATATGAAGCCACGTATACAAGGTTGGTACAATCCTAGTGCTACTTGGCAAAGTAGAGTTGGCAGTTACTTAACAGATAGTTTAGATTTAAAGATTGGTAATCATACACAAACAGGTATTTTTCACTATACAGAAAAATCATTTGCTAATGATGATAAGATTAAGAAATATGAAAGGTACTTAAAAATATGATTACACTAAAATCGCCTTATGTTTCTACAAAACGTTTTGTTATATTTGATTCTACTAGTGGTGAGATATCAAGTATAGTGAATTATAAACCTACAGATGGCAGTTTTATACCTGTAGAACAAAAAGAAGTTGACAGTATACTTACAGGTAACGAACCTATGAGTTATTATTATGTTCATTATAATAAAACAAAGAAAGAATATCAGTTGCGTACTCGTACAAACTTTGATATTGACAGTTATCTAGTAGATGACTTAATTTACGAAATACCACAGGACAATATTGACAATTCTGATATAAAAGTTACTTTTAATATTAAAGATACTTGTTGGAAATTTACAATAGGCGGTGATCTAAAAGCAAATATACTTGCACATAAAGTTAGTTTCAAACAGATAATGAACTTTAGCATAACAAAACATAATGATCCAAACATATTATACAAAACAATTAGTTTTAATTTCGATGATCTAGTAGATGGTAAGTATGTTGTAGTGCCTTTTGACTCTGACTTTGAATTTAACGGTGATCCAATGAGTGTATATACAATAAAGAGATTCGACAAGTATAATTTAGAGGTTATTCGATGAAAATTAATATAGCAGAACAAGATATTATATTTTTAAGTTATGATGAGCCTAACTGTGAAAAGAATTACGTAGACTTATGTAAAAAAGTGCCATGGGCAAAACGTGTGCATGGTGTAGAAGGTTCAGATGCGGCACACAAGGCCTGTGCAGAGTTATCAGAGACAAAACATTTTGTTACTGTTGACGGAGATACTGTAATAGATCCAGAGTTTTTAAATGTTGTGTTAGATTTAGATCAACTAGGGGTAGATGATGACTTCCAATTTAGTTGGTGTGGCAAAATTGACATTAATGGACTAATGTATGGTAATGGTAGTTTAAAGATGTGGACCAAAGACTTTGTTAAAAATATGCGTACACACGAAAACACTGACGGTAATGATGATACACAAATAGAATTTTGTTATTTTGACAACTATTATCAGTTGAATGAAAATTATTCAACAAGTATTATTAGTGCAACGCCGCATCAAGCCTGGAGAGCAGGATTTAGAGAAGGTGTAAAGATGTCACTTAACAGAGGTAAAAAGATTCAAGACGTTAGTAATGATGTTTGGTGGCAAAATTATCATAGATTGCTTATCTGGATGAATGTAGGTGCAGATGTAAAGAACGGCCTGTTCAGTATAATGGGTGCTAGGTTAGGTTGTCATAAAGTTTTAGGTACAGATTGGGATTACAATAACACAAGAGACTTTGAATACCTAAACAAACTATGGAAAGATGAATATCAAGGATATGATGAAACATTATGTAAACAAGCAATACATGATCTAGGCAAAGAATTACAAGCATTAGACTTACCTATTAGTGAAAATGCATTAGACGATAACCAAAGTAAATTTTTTAAGGAAGTCTATAAAAATTCTCCTAGAGTTATTAGATGAGCGAACTAGATAAAATAAAAGAGATAATGCCAATAGTAGAAGCGGAAACTTCTCCTACTTTTTGTTTAGCAAAATGGCATCATACTACTATCTATTTACAAACAGGTGAAACACACAGTTGTTATCACCCTGCTCCACACCCTATTCCATTAGAAGAATTAAAAGATAATCCTAGTGCGTTGCACAATACAAAAGAAAAGAAAGAACAAAGAAAGCAAATGCTTTGTGGACAAAAACCATCAGGCTGTAACTACTGTTGGAAGATAGAAGCCATGGGTAAAGACTTTGTTAGTGATAGGCATATAAAAACTACAAGCATATATACTCCAGGTAGAGTAGCGGAAATAAAACAAAAAGGTGCGGATTTAAATGTAAATCCCGAATATATTGAAATAAACTTCAGTAATGAATGTAATTTTAAGTGCGGATATTGTCACCCCAAATTTAGTACAAGTTACTATAACGAAATTAAAAAGCATGGTCCTTATACAATGTCAACAAGTCATAGGCAGGATATAGATTACTTTGAATTATATGAAGAAGATAATAATCCATATATTAAGGCATGGTGGGATTGGTGGCCTGAAGTTAGTAAAACACTAAACATTTTACGTATTACAGGTGGCGAGCCATTAATGCACAGAAGTACATGGCGTTTGTTTGATGAATTAGAAAATGATCCCAAGCCTCATATACAATTAGAAATTAATAGTAACATGGGTGTAAAAAATGCTATGGTTAAACGTTTAGTAGAACGTGTAAACAAACTTAAAGCAGATAAATGTATAAGAAGTTTTAAACTTTATACAAGTATAGATACTTGGGGTCCTAAAGCAGAATACACTCGTAGGGGATTAGATATTAATTTATGGGAAAGTAATTTAGATTATTATCTAACTAATACTAACTTTCCTGTTACTTTTATGATTACATTCAACTTGTTTGTAGTCACTAGTTTTAGCCTATTGCTTGAAAAGATTTTAGAATGGCGTAAAAAATATAATACAGATAATGCTACTCAATGGCAACGTATTAGATTTGATACTCCACATTTAAAAGAGCCTGCAATATTTGATATGAATATTTTACCTAAGGATAAATTTCTACCATATATGAAACAACATTTACAGTTTATTGGTGCAAATGTTGACGATGCAGATAGATACAAATTTAGTAGATTAGAATATGAAAAATTTAGACGTGTCGTTGATTATATGTCAAATACTAATTATGAGCCAGAACAATTAGAACAAGCACGTAGGAATTTTAGTCGCTGGTTTACAGAATATGATAAACGAAGCGGAAGTAATATAGTTGAAACTTTTCCGGAATTAGAGGAGTTTTACAATGAGTACAGATAATTTTTGCATACTGCCTTGGGTTCATATGTATGTTAATCCAGACGGTAATGTTTTGCCTTGTTGTATTGGAGATTGGAAAAGACCTTTAGGTAATACACAAACTAATACAATAGAACAAATATGGAATAGTTATCCGTATAAAAAATTACGTAAGGCTTTGTTAGAAGGAAAGAAGCCTATAGAATGTAATGCTTGTTGGAAACACGAATCAAGCGGTGTAAGTAGTTTTAGACAAGAAAATAATAAAAAATTTGAAAAACATTTAGGTATACGTAACCACACTAAAGCAGACGGAACATTAGATATAATGAAACTGTTGTATTTTGATGTACGTTGGAGTAATATTTGTAATTTAAAGTGTAGAACTTGTAGTGCAACATACAGTTCAAGTTGGGCAATAGAAGATAGACAGCAAGGTAGTAATGTGCCTGTATATACTTTTGCCGGAGGAGCCAATAACGATAATTTATTTGATCAGTTTAAACCATACTTAAAAGATATAGAGGATTTTTATTTTGCAGGTGGCGAACCTTTAATAACAGATAAGCATTACGATATTTTAGATCATTTGATTGCAGAAAATAAAACAAATGCACTTTTACAATACAACACAAATTTAAGTAATTTAAATTACAAAAAGAAAAGTATAATAGACTATTGGAAACAATTTAAACTTGTACAAGTAAGAGCAAGTTTAGATCATTATGGGGATAGAGCAGAATATATACGAGAAGGTACTGATTGGAATCTAATTATTGAAAATTATAAAAAAGTAAAAAAAGAATGTCCACACGTAATTATGAGTTTCAATACCGTAGTAAGTGCTTTTAATATTGTAACACTTGCTGATTTTTTAGAGTATATGACAGATAACGGATTTGATGTAAACAGTTGCACACTTTACAATCTAGTTGAGCCAAGTCATTACAGTTTATCTGCTGTACCTACAAAAGAATTACATATAGGTTATGATAAATTAAAAAAATATTATGATAAAATTGTAAACACTGAACATAGAGAAGCAGTTAAAGGTGTTTTAAATTTTATACAAAATACTGAATATAACAGTGAGCATAATTCTACTTGGAAAACAAAAAATCAACACTACGATATAATACGTAATAGAAACTTTAGTGAAACTTTTCCAGAACTTAGGTATGTATTCTAGGATCTATTTGATCGCCAGGACGTAGGCGCAATTCATATCTTACCATATCAAGCCATTTTTGTGGTAGACTGTAGATATGAAAGTTTGGAACATCATGACTTGCATCATTCATTAACTTTTTCCATTTGTTAAAAATTTTTCCTACTTTGCGATCTGTTTCATCTTTCCAATCATGCTTAAAAACGTTTTTAAGGTAATCGTAATGTTCCATAGGATGTGGATGTCCGTCTTTAAAATTATCGTTAACAAGTTTTTTATCTAGTTTAAATTTTCTATCTAAATTATTTAGGTAGCATATTTGATAAAAACTAGGAAGGATAGTATCAAGATCTTTTTTATATATGTGTGCTAGATTTTTTATCTTATCATGTATTTCTGATTTTTTATTTAAATCCCATTGATTAGTAAAATCAACTATATCTAACATCTGTAAAAAATGCCATTGGCATTTATGTTTTAAATGCTCGTGTGCGGCGTGTATAAAACTAAAATCTCTTAGATATGCACCGTATTCACTAAAATAATTTTTAACCCATTCTTCATCATATTCGCCTTGTGTGTAAATATTTCCAGGAACTAGCCATCCATCTTTTTGTGGTAGATATCTATCCTCTCTACATATATTTGTCCATTGAACTATTACTAAATCATTATGATCAAAGTTATATACAGCATCTGCCTGCATCAGTGTGTTAAAAATATAAAAATTACCTGCTCCTGCTCTAGCAAAATTTCTAAATTCTGCATCGTTGAATTCTGCTCCAATTATGTTTGCCCAAGAGGCCCATAAGTAGTCAGTAAAACTGCAACCGAAAGTAAAAATTCTCTTAGGATAATTATGATATAGTTTCTTTGCCATCTGCTGTATCTCTTATGTATTTACTTAAATTAAAAAACACATCTTTTGTATGCTTTTCTGTATATAAAGTTTTAAAATTATGTATTAGTGTTTCACGTGTTTTAAAACGCCAACGTATTTGTTGTTCTTTACTATCTTGTTTTAATTTGTATACTAGTTTTTGCACTTGCTCGAATAATAATTGCCATCTTCTATAATCGTCACGTACATTATCAAAACTGTAATCAAATACAGTATCATACAACTTATAACCATAGTCTTGTAATCTTTCATTTGCTCCATGTTGCCCCCATATTAAAAAAGGTTGCATATGATATATACTTCTAAAAGTTTTTTCACTCCAAAATAAACTTGTTCCGTCCCAGTTTTCTGCAAACGTTTCATTTACTATCTGAAATAAAGTAGTATCGTGTAATATATTGTTTAGACTCATTGCGTGGTTAGTTACAAAGTCGTGTGTATCAACTGTTAGAGGTAATCCTCTTTTACTCCAACGTTTGAATTGCTTCCAATGTACATTATGTCCTCGTGGCATTCCATTGTAGATATGTTCTATCTGTGAATGTTTTATTTTATCATGACTTACTAGTCCATCTAAAAATATATCACTATTAAATATTTCATAAGTGCTTAATGATCTATGTGGCCTGTTCACTCTACTTAAACTTAGAAATATTTTATTTTCATATTTTGCTTTGACTTTAATTCTTGTGTCTTCATAATGTCTATGTGCGATTGTTTGTGGCTCTTCGTTTGCCGGGATTGTATTTTCATTTAAACCAAACAGCATACTTTCAAAGTTGTTAAATGTAACTACCTTGATACTTCTATCTATGTTATTTTGTGTATTGTAAATTTTTATGTTTTCTTCATCTCGCATATTTGCAGAAATAAAAATTACACGTTCTGGATCAATTTTATAATTTCTGCAGTTCCAATATAGGATGTCAAAGAAAGGTTCTCTTTTAAGTGTACTGAATCCTTCTGTACTAGCGTCAAAGATGAAAAAAGATTTTGGGTTTTTCTTGAATTCTTTTCTACTTCTGTGATCCATCCATCCAAAAATATTTGTATCCTTTTCCCATTTAGGATATTTTATCAATACTTGATATATTGTAATATCGTCAGTTTTGGTTTGATTTTTGGTAAATGCTTCACGTAATTTTACTGAAGAACAGGTACTAAATGGAGCAGAAACCCACTCGTTTTTTAACAAAAATCCTTTTACAAAATTCATGAATGCTTATCCCAATAAATACATAGTATTTATATGCGTATATAATAGTCGGAGAATAAGGTGAAGATATCATTTATTGGATTAGGTAAACTAGGTTTACCTTGTGCTGAAGTAGTTGCTCAGAAAGGTCATGACGTTACAGGTTATGACGTAGCAGAAGTTACAAGTGATTTAATTTCGGTTAAAGAAACAATTAAAGAAGCAGTACAAGATAGAGAAATAGTTTTTGTAGCAGTACCAACTCCGCATCATCCTGACTATGACGGAAGACAACCAACAGCACATTTAGAGCCTAAAGATTTTTCTTATGATATAGTTGTTGATGTATTACGTGAAGCAAACCTGCACATGAATAAAGATCAACTGCTAGTATTAATATCAACTGTACTTCCTGGAACTACACGTAGAGAATTTGTACCACTAGTAACAAATACAAGATTTGTCTATAACCCTTATTTGATTGCTATGGGGACTGTTGCTTGGGATATGGTAAATCCAGATATAGTAATGATAGGTACACAAGATGGAACTGAAACAGGTGACGCAAAACAGTTAAAAGAATTTTATGTGTCAATTATGGAAAACAAACCTAGTTATCAGATAGGAACTTGGGACGAATGCGAATGTATTAAAGTTTTTTATAATACTTTCATTAGCACAAAAATAGGATTAGTAAACATGATACAAGACGTTGCAGAACGTCAAGGTAATATAGATGTAGATGTAGTAACTGATGCACTTAAAGCCTGTGAGAAAAGAATCGTAAGTCCAATGTATCTAAAAGCAGGAATGGGCGATGGCGGTGCTTGTCACCCACGAGATAATATTGCATTAAGATATATGGCAGAGAAATTGGATTTGCAATATGATATATTTGATGCTATAATGAATGCTAGAGAAGTACAAGCAAAAAACCTTGCAAAGTATTTGGTTAAAATAGCGGAGGAGAAAGAATTACCTATATTACTAAACGGTGTTGCATACAAACCAGATGTGCCATACATAGACGGAAGTTACAGTTTGTTAGTAGGACACTATTGCAACGAACTAGGTTATCCACCAATGAAAGTAGATCCTTTAGTATTTCCTGATCCAGGACCTTATAGTGCAGTAGTTTTACTTGCACATGAGAAACTGTATTGTAAATTAAACAGCGATAGTGTTGTTGTTGATCCGTGGAGAAAATTTAAATCAAAAGATGTAGAGGTAAAACATTACGGTAATACAAGATGAGTAAAATATTAATAGTTGGCGATAGTAACGCATTAGGAGAGTGGGGTACAATTATTCCAGGACCTGGAGTTGCTAACAATAATGACCCAGAAGTATTCCGTCCATGGAATAAAGAAAAATATTTAGAAGGCGATTTTCCTAAACCCTTTCAAGTTGTATGGCCCGGCTTTGGATATCATTTAGATAAAGCAGGCCACTGCACAGTAAATTATGCATTTGGTGGTGCAGGTAATTTTGAAGCAATATTTAAAGTAGAAGAAGCACTAGGGTTAGCACCTTGTTTTACTAGTCCTGTATTTTATAATCCTGATTTAATTATTTGGATGCTTACAGAACCTTGTAGAGATTTAAAAAGAAGTTTATGGCCAGACGAAGCAGGACTTTTTGATTTAGAAAAATATTATAAACAAAGCGAACCTTTTGTTGCTGGTGCTAAAACTATAAAAGAAATTAATGACAGTTTACTTAAAGTTGCATTAGATGGTGCACAAAAAATTTATGAAGAAACGCATATACCTTGGCTAGTTATTGAAGGTTGGGGTAAACTGCCTGAAGATATTTCACAGTATAGTTTTATAAAATATGCTCATCGTAATTGGATGGATAAAATAATAGGAAGACCAGTTCCTTTAATAAGTTCTTGGGGTACCGCAGAAAATGTGCGTAGACGTAGACCAGATCTAACAGAAAGTGCCGCAGACAGTTTGCGTATGTTTAAAAGACAACGTCCTGATTTAGATATACCTGATATTCCAGAAGGACCTGATTCTGAATTCAAAAAAATTGTAGAAGATTATGAGGCTGTTATTGATATTATGAATAAGAGCGAAAAATTTCCAGATAACTGTCACGCAGATAGACATATACAAAAAGAATTAGCAGAAGAATTAGAAGTTTATGTATGATATTGTTTTTATAAGTTACAAAGAACCTAATGCAGATGAAGTATATGCAAAGTTAAAAGAAACTTATCCTATGGCAAAAAGAGTACATGGGGTAGACGGAATTCACAATGCTCATGTTGCCGCGGCTAAAAAATGTTTTACAAAAATGTTTTGGGTAGTTGACGGTGATGCAGTAATTAAAGACGACTTTAAGTTTGATTACGAAGTAAGTGAATATGATTTAGATTGTGTTCATGTATGGCGTTGCGAAAATCCTATAAACGGTTTAGTTTATGGGTATGGTGGGGTAAAACTATTACCTCGATCATTAACACTAAAAATGAATACTGGTACAGTTGATATGACTACAAGCATAAGTGATAAATTTAAACCTATGGAACAAGTTAGTAATATCACAGCATTCAATACAGATCCTTTTAACAGTTGGAAAAGTGGATTTAGAGAATGTGTAAAACTTGCTAGTAAAGTCATTGATAGGCAAGAAGATGATGAAACAATTAAAAGACTTGATACATGGTGCGAAGCAGGTATGGATAAACCATTCGGAGACTATTGTATCGCTGGTGCTAGGGATGGCCGTAACTTTGGGAATACTCATAGTAATGAGCCTAGCACTTTAGCACTAATAAACGATTGGAATTGGCTGAATGAACGATTTTCAAAAAATTCCATTTGATAGAATAGTTAAACTTGGGCAAAAAACAATGCTTGAGTCTAACCTATTTTCTGTCAGTTGGATCATAGGACGTTTTTGTAATTATAGATGTTCCTATTGTTGGCCCTATGCTAATACAGATAAACCCGACTATCTAGAGTTTGATACTTATACTAACGCAATAAATACAATCAAATCTCAAGCAAGGGCCAACGGATTCGACAAGTTTCATTTTAGTTTTAGTGGGGGAGAACCTACTGCATATAAAAAGTTTTTAGATTTAGTAAAATACTATGAAGATTATGAAAGTCCTTATTTAAGTATACACATGACTAGTAATTGTAGTCCTAGTAAAGCATGGTGGAAACGTTGGTTAGACGCAACTCATGTAATGGATAGAAGAAGTATTACAGCAAGTTTCCATGCTGAATTTGCCAACGAAAAAGAATTCGGAGATAAACTTTTATATCTCCAAGACGAAGGAGTACTTGTAACTATCAATCAAGTTATGGTACCTGGACATTGGGAGGAATATTATGCCAGAAGCAATCGATTCATTCAACGTGGTCTTCACGTTACTCTTAAGCCTCAGTCTGATCCTACCGCTAGTTTTGTCGTTAGTGGTTATACTGATGCCCAAAAAGAAATATTACAAACCGAGAGTAAACAAGACATTAACCAAATCCTATTACAAGATGATGAAGGAATAAAATACGAATTAGATCAAGCAGAAAGATTTAATGCGTTTGGATTTAACAAGTTCAAAGGTTGGAGTTGCAATAGTGGATATCAAAGTTGTATTATACGTAACAATGAAGTAAAACGTGCATACAGTTGTCACGAACAACCACTAGGAACACTTACTGAAGGTTTCAAACTGTTTGACAAGCCTATGCCATGCATAACACCAACTTGCGTAAGTAGTGCAGATAGTAAAATACCAAAGGAGAAAATATTATGAAAATAGATATTCAAGATATTAAGTTCTGGATGGATGGTATTAGAAGCACCGATGATAGAGACAGATTACTAGAATGTTTCTGGGGAGGACAATTACAGTCTAAGGAATGGTTAGTTGAAAAACTAAACAAAAAGGCCAAGATTAAAAATGCAGATATTATTATATTTGGAGGCTGGTTTGGTATTTTATCTACAATGCTTTTAAACAGTGAATTAGGAATACGCAAACTTGTAAGTGTAGATATAGATCCTAAATGTGAGGAACTTGCACGTAGCATGAACAAACGTTATGAAATGGATGGTAAGTTTTTTGCAGAAACTATGGATATGTGCGAATACGATTATTTAGGTATGAGCAATCCTTATGCTGTAATCAATACAAGTTGTGAACATTTAACTGATGAACAATATAGGAAGTGGTTCAACAACATACCTAAAAACACCAAAATTGTGTTACAAAGTAATAATTACTATGAGCATAAAGAACATATTAATTGTGTTGCAAGTATAGATGAATTTAAACGTAAAAGTAATTTAACTACAATAGAATATGCAGGAGAGTTAGAATTACCTAAATATAAAAGATTTATGATAATAGGATTAAAATAATGGATCAGTATAATAAATTATCACAGTTTGGCAAACAAATAGAGTTAGAAGTTACTACTGATCCTAATCAACTTATTAATTGGATAGATACTTTTGAATGGCAGAAATATAATCCACGCAAAGATGTTAACCGTTGGGGATTAAGTGTTACAAGTTCAGACGGTACGTTTAATGGTATTGACTTAGACAGCCTGTATGAATACAATAAAGAGCATGGCACAGAATACGCGGAAAAAGATTTTAACAAGCCTACTCCTGTGCTTAATGATCAGATTGCTGAAATACTTAAACCTTGGCAAGGACATTATTTTAGAACACACTTTTTAAAATTTGGTCCAGGTGGATTCTTTCCACCACATCGCGATTGGAATTATACAGGCGAACCAACAGATGTTTTTAGATTAATTATGCCTTTGCGTAATGTAAATCCACCACAATTTAATTTTGTATTAGAAGACAAAATATTACATTGGGAAATAGGTAGGTTATATTTTATTGATACTTTAAGAATGCACTATTTGTTTAATAATAGTTTTACAGATAGTTATTGGCTTGTTGTAAATGTAGATGTTAACCAAGATACTATATTAGCAACACAAGAAAGGTTTAATCAGAAGTAATGTATAATATAACTGATATAAAATCTATACATTTAGAAGTAACTACTAAATGTCAAGCACGTTGTCCAATGTGTCCACGTAGAATTCATGGCGGTCCTTTACTTGAAGGATATGATTTAACAGAGATAAGTTTAGAAACTTTTGTAAATTGGTTCCCAAGTGATTTTGTAAAACAACTACATCATCTTAATATGTGTGGTAATCTAGGAGATCCTATTATTGCTAAAGACACATTAGAAATTTTTAGATATTTACGTGAAACTAATCCACATATGACTTTACAAATGCACACAAACGGAAGTGCAAGATTAGAATCTTGGTGGAAAGAACTTGCTACTTTGAAAGTTAAAGTAGTATTTGGAATTGATGGATTAGAAGATACCCATGCCTTGTATAGAATTTCAACTAATTTTAATACCGTAATGAAAAATGCAAAAACATATATTGAAGCAGGAGGAGATGCACGTTGGGATATGTTAGTGTTTCAGCATAATCAACATCAACTTGAAAGTTGTGAGCAATTAAGTAGAGATATGGGATTCAAAGGTTTTAATTTTAAACACACAACAAGATTTAAACAAGGAAAGTTTGACGTAATAGATGACGATTATAACATCACTCATACATTATATCCATCAAATAAAAGTTTAGAAATGATAGCACCAGCAAAAAAGGCTCAAAACGAATTTATGCCAAAGATAACTTGTAAAGCAGTAAAAGATACTCAACTATATGTAAGTGCTAATGGCAATGTTGCTCCGTGTTGTTGGTTAGATTTAGAATGGCTACCTACATTGTCTGATTCTCGTATTGATTATATGACAAAAATTAAAATATATCCTAATTTATATAAGCAGTCGTTTGTTGAAATATTTGATAGCGGATATTTTAACAAGATTAAAGGCTGTTGGACAAGCACAGGACTTAAAGAATGTGCAAAACAATGTGGAAGTTTTGATAAACTGAATGAGCAGTTTGTGGAGAAAAAAGAATATGAATAAAGTTCTTGTACACAAACATATTATTATTAGAGCAGAGGTTTTAGAACCTATCATTAATAAAACTAAAAGTGTTAAATTCCTTAGAAGAATGATCAAAGCAATAGGAATGAAGGCAATGTATGGTCCTGTTGCATCTTATTCTAAAATGCCAGGTAACAAAGGATTAACTGCTTTTGCAATAATAGAAACTAGTCATATAGCCATGCATATATGGGACGAAACAAACCCTGCACTAGTACAACTTGATGTTTATACGTGTGGACCATTTGAACCACAGAGTGTTTTAGACTTACTTCAAGAACTAAAACCAACAAAAGTTGAATTTAAGTATTTAGATAGAGAGAAAGGCTTTACGGAACTTACAATATGAGTAAAACATTTTGCCCTTTACCGTGGATACATTTAGCAACAAGACCTAACGGCGATGTTAGAGTGTGTTGTACTGCTAATGCCAGTGGTGCAGGTGAAGAAGATGATAAAACAGCAGGATTAGTAAAGCAAGATGGTGTTGCAATGAACCTACGTGATCATACTATTGAACAGGTATGGAATAGCGAACATATGAGAAGAACTAGACTGCAAATGTTGAATGGTGAAATACCTGCAAGTTGTCGTAAATGTTTTCATGAAGAGTCAAAAGGAATTATAAGCAAACGTAATTGGGAAACAGAAGTATGGAAAGAACGTTTGGATATTGACACTATTGTAGAGCAAACAAAAGATGATGGTTCATTACCTGTCAATATTCCTTATTTTGATTTAAGGTTAGGAAATGTATGTAATTTAAAGTGTGTAATGTGTTCACCGCACGACAGTTCAAGTTGGATAAAAGAATGGAAATTGATATATCCTAAATATACTAATGAAGATTTAAAAAGGGATCAAAGTTGGAATGAAAATTTTGACTACACTTGGTATAAGAAAGGTAGTTTCTTAGAATCAATGAAAGACCAAGCACAACATATAAAAGAATTGTATTTTGCAGGTGGTGAGCCTTTAATGATTCCTGAGCATTATAACATATTACAGTTTATGGTTGATGAAGGTTATGCAAAAGATTGTTGCCTACGTTATAATTCAAATGGTACTGAATTAAATGAAAAACTATTTGTGCTTTGGTCCAAATTTAAAGAAGTTACATTTAATTTTAGTATTGATGCATACGGAGATAAAAATGATTATATTAGATATCCGAGTGAATGGAATACTATTGCAAAACATTTAAAAATACTAGACAGGTCAGGCAATAACATAGTAATCAACATAGCGGCGGCAGTACAGTTACTAAACTTACCTTACATAAATGAACTAGCATCTTGGAAGTCTAGTCAAGGATTTAGTAAAGTAAATGTATTACCATTTGGCGGTGGATTAATTAGTACGCATCTTGTTTACTTTCCAAGTTATCTAAACGTTAGAGTTATGCCACAAGAATTAAAAGAGTTAACAAAAAATAGAATAGAACGTTTTATTGATCAGCAAAAATTTAATACTGAGTGGTTAAAACATCCTATGGGTAAACCACGTTGGGAAGGATTAATAAAATATATGATGGGAGAAGATTGGACAAGTAAGTTGCCGCAGACAATAAATTATTTAGAAACACTTGATAAGTCAAGAGGTACAAATTTTAGAAAAACTTTTCCGGAGATTGGAGAATTTATATAATGAAGTATAAAGGATTAATATTAGGTCAACAAAAAGATGTTCATATTGATACAGAGCATTGGAAGTTTGGAACTATAAGAAATGGAGTAAAAGTTATTGATACACTTTTACATTATTCTGCATTTAGCCTAGGTTATGATGATCACGGCATTATAGATAAAGTTTGCGAAAGACTTAAAACTTTTAAGCCGGAAGTAGCAGACGGTTTATTTTTAAGTTTT
>CEWH01146146.1_pt1 | contig 37976 bp, 31 predicted proteins | sample 531231 | NCBI WGS metagenome assembly CEWH01 (sample SAMEA2622316, study PRJEB7988) | marine metagenome | biome: marine biome (ENVO:00000447); feature: surface water layer (ENVO:00002042); material: "saline water (ENVO:00002010), including plankton (ENVO:xxxxxxxx)" | depth 5 m | reverse complement strand
AAAAAAGCCCCTATTGTCGGGACCCTTAGCTGTTTCGATTAATAACTGGATTTCGGAAGCCGGCACTAGGTCAGGCTCTTGAACTTGCGCTCGACCCGATCAAACAGATAGCTCTGAACCGCTTCACCCTTGAGTCGGGCGATCGATTCGTTGAGAAACCCAAGACTAATTATCTGTCGCGCCTGCTCAGCCGGAATGCCTCGGGCCTGCAAGTAGAAGATCTCTTCGTCACTGATCTGGCCAGAAGTCGATCCGTGAGAACATTTCACCTGATCAGCATCGATTTCGAGCCCAGGCATCGCGTTAGCTTCCGCCTGATCACTACCGAGTAAATTCCGGCAGGTCTGGTATGAGTCCGTGTGGTGAGAACCGGACTGAACCTCGATGAGACCGGCAAAAATTGTTCGAGCCTGGTCGTAAAGTGCATTCTTAAAAAGTAGATCGCTGGTCGTATGCTGCGCCTCATGCGACTGCAGGGTGCGCTGATCATATTCCTGAGTTCCGTTAGCTAGATTCGCGCTGAAGACTTGGCAATCCGAACCCTCTTCCATCATGCGCGCAATCGCTTCCTGCCGAACCCACGCAGCTCCAAGGTTCACAAATGCTGACTTAATATTGGCATCGCGCCCAACTCGCGAACTGTTAAGTTGGATGTGCTTAGGCCCGTGATCACTTTCATCCTGAAGCGCAACATATTGCAAGTTAGCGCCGTTATTCGCTATCAGGTCAGTGTTCGCGAAGAAGAACGTTTGCTCGTCCTCAGCAGCAGTCTCAAAGGTCTCAAGGACAGTCACTTCCGCCTGTCCCTCTGCGACCACTAACATGTGAGGGAAAACACAATTAAAGTCACCGGAGGCAAAGTGGTGCGTGAGGATGGGCAACTTACAGGTGGCGCCCTGTGGAAAGTGAATAAATAAACCGCTCAAAGTAGCTGCAGCATGCAAAGCTGAAAACTTGGAACCACCAAGGGAGCCTTCCTCCTTCATGAAATGATTCTTTACCAAATCACCGCACTCCACTAACGCCTCATTCAAGGGAAGGCAGATAGCTCCGGCGGGCAATTCGTTAATTTCCGAGTGGATGAGACGGTTGTTGGCAAACACAAAGTGAGCCGCGAAGTCCTCAACTCGTTCGGTCTTAGCACGCTGTACTAAGGCTTCAGCATTCTCAGCAGGCCGAGCTGCCTGAAGCTCAGAAAAACGCACTTTTTTGAGATCTGAGAAACGCCAGTTCTGGTCTGTGCGCGCTGGCTCCGGCAGAGTAAGAAACGTCTGCCACGACGTCTCCTGGAGCTGGCGATACCAATCGGGGAGCTCCAATCCAAGATCAAACACGGGCGGAGCGGCAAACCAAGAAACTGGGTTTTCTTCTGCCATTGAGCCAGCAGTAGGAGTGAGTGTCGTAGACATCAATTAAAATTTTGTTAGGATAGGGGCGTCAGCCGACACTACCCTCCATTTCCATGTCGATGAGGCGCTTCAACTCGACGCTGTATTCCATGGGAAACTCACGAACGAGATCGTTTACAAATCCGTTCACACTGAGACTCATTGCTTCACCTTCTGAGAGGCCACGCTGCTGCATGTAAAAAATTTGATCCTCGCTAACCTGACTGACACTCGCTTCATGCTGAGTCGCGTGCTGATTGCCACGAACGGTGATAGCGGGGTAAGTATCCGTGCGGCTGTTTGAATTGATTAAAAGTGCATCACATTCCGTGTTGTTCTTACATCCTTTGAGATGCTTGGGAATATGAACTTGGCCTCGATAGGTGGAGCGACCCTCGCCGACGGAGATAGACTTGGAGACCACGTTGGAAGTTGTTTCGTCCGCGGCATGGATCATTTTCGCACCCGTATCTTGATGCTGTCCGTCATTCGCCAGGGCAATAGAAATCACCTCCCCGCGAGCTTTACGACCTTTCATGATCACTCCCGGATACTTCATAGTGAGGCGCGAACCAATGTTACAGTCGATCCACCGGATCTCGGCATTCTCATGCGCCATGCCGCGCTTCGTCACCAGATTAAAGACGTTGTTCGACCAGTTCTGCACTGTGATATATTGGATCTTAGCGTCTTTCATCGCAACCAGCTCGACAACCGCGCTGTGCAGCGTTGCGGTCTCAAATTTGGGCGCGGTGCAGCCTTCCATGTAGGTCACTTCAGCGCCTTCATCGACTACGATTAGGGTTCGCTCAAACTGACCGAAATTTTCAGCGTTGATTCGAAAATAGGCTTGCAATGGATGGGCCACCTTAACCCCCGGAGGCACATAGATGAAACTACCACCGGAAAAGACAGCGCTGTTCAATGCTGAGAATTTATTGTCGCCTGTCGGGATCACCTTACCAAACCACTTTTTGAAGAGCTCGGGGTGCTCACGGAGACCTTCAGTGGAGTTAACAAAGATGACACCCTCCTTCTCAAGGCTCTCCTTCACGTTAGAGTATGCCGCCTCTGAATCGAACTGTGCTTCTACTCCAGCGAGAAACTTGCGTTCCTTTTCCGGGATACCAAGCCTCTCAAACGTCTCTTTCACATCATCTGGAACTTCATCCCAACTGCGAGTCGGCTTCTGACCCTTCGAGAGATAGTATCGAATGTTATCGAAGACGATATTTTCGAGATCCTTGCTAGCCCAGTGGGTCGGCATCGGCTTGTTGTTAAAACTTTTGAGCGCCTTGTGACGAAACTCACGAATCCAATCAGCCTCTTTCTTAATATCGGAAATGTAATCGATCGTATCGGCCGTCAAGCCATACCCGGCATCGTGCTCGTAGTCCTCCGGATAGGTGAAATTCCCGGCTTCGTTATCGATATTAACCGCTTCGAGTGTTGCGCTATCAGCCATGATCCTTTCTTACCTTTAAAGGTTTCCCATTCAAATTTGGTTTACACAGCAACCAACTCATTGGTGAGCCAGTCATACCCTTTTTCCTCGAGCTCATGGGCGAGCTCTTTATCGCCAGTCTTAATGATTCGCCCGTCGAAAAGCACGTGCACCACATCCGGTACAATGTAGTCAAGCAGACGCTGATAATGGGTGATGACAAGGAAGCCTCGCTCAGGAGAGCGCATACGATTGACTCCTTCGGCAACGATCTTAAGTGCATCGATATCGAGACCTGAATCGGTTTCGTCGAGAATGGCATAACTCGGTTCGAGCATCATCATCTGAAGAATTTCGTTTCTCTTCTTCTCCCCGCCGGAGAATCCGTCATTCACGGCGCGGCCAGTGAACTTTCGGTCCATGCTCAGTGCATCCATCTTCGCATACATTTCCTTGTAGAAGCCCACCGCATCAATCTCCTCGCCCTCGGGAAGACGGGCCTGAAGAGCCGCACGAAGAAAGTTGGCGTTGCTCACTCCCGGAATCTCGTGGGGATACTGAAAAGCGAGGAAAAGCCCTTCGCGAGAGCGCTCATCGATTTCAAGCTCCATCAGGTCGGTGCCGTCCATCGTAACTCGACCATCGGTCACCTCATAGTCCTCGTGGCCTGCCAGAACCTTGGAGAGGGTAGACTTACCGGAACCATTAGGCCCCATGATCGCGTGCACTTCGCCTTTTGGAACCTCAAGGTCTAATCCCTTGAGTATTTCGATTCCGTCAACGGAAGCGTGCAGATTCTGAATGTTGAGTGTTTGGCTCATGTCTGAAAATCAATCGTTGCATTTGTCTGCTTCGCGACAAGCGGGACAAATTCCGCGCATAGCAACATTCATCTGTTCTATGCGAGAGCCATCAGGCAGATTCCAGGGCTCTGCGGCATTGGCATGCTTATGGAGGTCGACATCAAAAACGGAATCACACTTGTCGCAAAAGAAGTGTGCATGCGGGTGCAAGTTGGGGCAAAACCGCGATGCTTCGCGGTCGATATTGACTTGGGTGACGATTCCCGCATCGGTAAGCGTCTCTAAAACATTATAAACCGTCGCCAGCGAGATGGACGGCATACGCTTCTTAGCCCTTCCGTAAACTGCCGAAGCCGTAGGGTGGGTAGGGGAGAGTTCCTTGACCACGTCAAACACGAGACGACGTTGCTTTGTCATCCGCTGGCCGCCGAGCATTTGGGCCATGGTTGTTTCAGTCAGCTGTTGTTCCATCAGTGTATCGAGTACTACGCCCACAGGTAACTCACGGGTTATTGATATCAATAATTATTCTAAAAAAGGGCTAAAACGCATTTGCGGAGTGCTTTTGTTTGCCCGAAACCCTTTAAAAACGTAGAAAACGAGTATGCAGAGGAGCCTGCTATCCCTGTCTTTAGTAGCTGGAGTCAGCGGTCTTTTGCTACTTGGAGTCGCTCAAGACAGCCGAAACACAAACTCACCCACCTATTTCGGCGTAAAAGATGGTCAAATGCCTGAGGATCCGCGCCAATGGCGGGGTGGGCGTTTCTACAATTTCCCAACTTGGGACATCAACCAAGACCTTCCCAACGATGTCTTCACCTTTGCAAGACTCCGCTACAATTCAGGCACTTGGATGGGCCAGCGGGCCAAGTGGATGATCGATTATCCAGATTCGGAGCTCAATTTCTCCTATCGACTCAACGAACTCACGTCGCTCGAAGTTAATCCCAAGAGCGCCATTGTTGATATTGATGCCGAACAGATGCGACATTATCCATTCATTTACATGATCGAGCCCGGAGACATTTGGATCACAGATGAAGAGGCAACTGTCATGCGAGACTACATGCTCAACGGGGGATTTATCATGGTTGATGATTTCTGGGGCGCCTATGAGTGGAAAAACTTTCATCGCGCCCTCAAGCAGATTTTTCCCGACCGTGACTATGTCGAACTAGAGCTCGATCACCCCATCTTTCACCTCGTCTTCGATCTAGAGATCAAACCGCAGATTCCGGCTGTTGGAATGGCTCAGATGGGGAGAGAACAAGGGATCACCTACGAGTGGAACAAGCCAGGATCAGAAACACCTCACTATCGGGCGATCCATGATGACCGTGGCCGAATCTGTATGATGATCTGCTTTAACACTGATCTCGGTGACGGTTGGGAAGAAGAAGGAACAGATCCTTGGTATTTTGAGAATTTCTCGGAACCCTATGCTTATCCCCTAGGCATCAATATCGTTTTTTATGCTCTAACACACTAGAGAGACTAGCGATGGCATCGCTTCTTTTCAAAATTAGGAGCCAAGGCCTGGGCTGCTAACAGCTAAGGGTAGGCTGCTTCAGGGTTTTGGTGGAGACTTTGGGAGCGGCACAGCCTTAGGAGCGGCTTCTGATCCGGGTCTTTTCAAGGGCACTGGAGCAACCGGCTGAGGCGCCTTCGGAGCAATAGGCTTTGGGGCTACTGGGACTGCCGGGTCAGGAGGCTGCACACCGCCCGCCTTCAAGGATTGGGCAGAAGTAAGCTTTGCGGTCGAAGCGCTAGTAGCGGCGGCCGCTGCCTCTGGTTCGGGTGGCGCAACAGCAGCCGCGATCGGTTCCGTCTTTGGATCGGCGGTTTCTTCAGCCTCATCAATAGCCTCAATCAAATCTTCAACAGGAGACCCTGCGAGATCTTCAACGGACACCAAGTAGGCGGGAATAGTTTCGCCGAACACAATCTTACTTTTCGATGCAAGTTCAACACCACCTTCCCCGACAGTTTCCCCGCTCACTCTGGTTCCATTGGTAGAACCTAAATCGGAGATCGAGATAGAGTTACCATCGACCTTCAACTCGGCATGTTTGACAGAAACTTCAGAGACAAGAATCTGAATATCGTTGTCAGGCCCGCGCCCCACGCTGAAAGAGCCACCACTCAACTCGTGGGTTACTGGAGTCTGATCGGAAATACTAACAATAAGAGAAAATAATTTAGAGGACATATTCTACGGATGGTGAAAAAATCTTTTCTTGATGTCAATCTGATGTCACCGGCCTCTTTTTAGCCTGATGACACAACCAGGCCCGCATCACACCCAAAACAGATCGGGGATCCGAATTACTAAGAGGCTCGTGTTTCGCGTCTTTTATATAAAGCATCGTCTTCTCCCGAACTGTGAGACTATTAAAAAAGCGGAATAAATAGGCTGGGGGACAAACAAGATCCCGGTCACCCTGAACCATCATCACATGAGCATCTGTCGCGATGGCCTTAGACAGTTCCTCTGGTTCCCGGCTTGCCGATACGAGTTCCATTCCGAAACGGACGGAAAACCGGTTATGAACTCCTTCCGGAAACACCTTTTCTTCGTCATGACAATCCTGCGGCTTAACTCCTGTACTCATGGTAATTCTGGGAGCGACCTTGGCTAACAATTTAGCCAGAATCACTTTTAATGGGGCCTGCCTATGCTGCGGATAAATCAGCGGGGCATTCAACCAGACCCAGTCGAGTCGTTCAAAGGCCTTGAATTTCGATGCAAGCAACTTAATCGCGATAAAGCCCCCTGTGGAATGAGCTAACAGGCCAATTACATCACAACCAGTGACCGCCAATACCTCCTCAATTAACTCTCCACTCTTTCTAATCGTCGGCATGTCACCTCTAATGCCCTCAGAACTTCCATTTCCCGGCCAATCGAATCCCACTACCGAGTAACCCGCCCTACACAGCAGGGAAACGGCCCAGTCAAATTGGCCGATATGATCTCCGAGTCCATGAAGAAGTAAAACTGTCCCGCGATTTCCAACCTCTGGTTTCACCTGCACGATATGAACGGCCTGACCGACTGAATCAGCTTGGATTGTCTTTTCACTTCGAACCACTCTTTGCACAGGGAAATTCTCGACCTAACGCCCAAATATTCCAGTTGCGATTGCGACACGATATGTTTAACTTCGCCCCCCTTCTCGGGGGGCTTTTTTATGCGCGGTTAGCTCAGGGGTAGAGCATCACCTTGACACGGTGGGGGTCACTGGTTCAAATCCAGTATCGCGCACCATTCTCCATTTCCAAACTTGCCAGTGCCTCCAGTCCGTCTTGCTGTCATAAACCCAAGGGGATCTGACTCCTTTGTCGATTACACCAACGGTCCCGGTTCCTTCCACTTAGGAACCCACCCCCCCATCAATTATCACGCTTTTGCCGCAGCAACCTTTGGCGCATTTTACGATTCCACCGAACAGGTTATCGACAATCTGGATCGCTATGATGCCGTCCTAGTTCTAATCCGGGCGCGCACATGGATGTCCCTCGCGGCCGCAAGAAAACTCAAGGATGCCGGAGCGACTGTTGTCGTCGCCTGGAAAGAATGTGGTGAGGAGCAAATCAACCAGCAACTGAAGGGTTTTCGGGCGCGCAAGGCCTACGGTAAAATACTCTCAATAGCTGATGGAGTCCTATCACCCACCTCAACCCTACCTCCCCGGCACGGGGAATGCGACGAAGAAGCCTTCCAAGCCAAAGCTAAATTTCTACCCACTCCCTATCCTCTGGAACATAGCCAATGGGATTTCTCACCCACAATCGAAAGAAGGGGTATCCTGCTGGGCACGAGAGAATTCAAGACCCCGACGCGCAACCACCTTCAGGCCCTCGAACTCGTCGCTTCTGCCGCTCGGGAACTGAATCTCGATCGTGTCACCGTCATCAACTCGGAAAAGGCTAGGGGACTCGCCCGACTCAAGCGCCTCGCTCCCGAGTTTCCAGCAAATTGTCTCAAGATTATCGGGAAACCTCTTCCCTACGCGGATTACCTTTCCCTCCTTGCATCTCACCGTCTCGTTTTTCAGATGGACCAAAGCCATGTTCCGGGGCAAGTGGCAGGAGATTGCCTGCTGGCTAGAAACTTGTGCTGTGGGGGAAGTTCAACAATTGAAAAAATCGTTTTTCCCAGCCTCTGCGACGATGGTAATCGAAGCCGAGAGGAATGGATCCAGATGTTCTCGCGACTAATGGGAGAAGATCACACCTACGAACGAATCCGACTCGAAGCTCAATCAATCGCCAAGCAGCAGTTGAGCTACTCTGCCGTGTCCCGCGAACTGGGCGAGTGGGATGTGTTACAATAGATCTGCGGCGATTGCCGAGCAACCAACTAAACCTGCGGTATTTCCAAAGCGAGCATGCAGCACGCTGAGGTGATCGAAAAATTCGTCCGCTAACGACTCACGAAGCTTACGTTTGAGTGGTTCAAAAAGCAGGTCTCCAGCATGCGCCACTCCGCCACCGATGATGACAGCGTCAGGATTCAATAGGTAAATGGTGCTCATAAGATTCGCGGCGAGGCATGTCGACACGCGATCCCAGACCTCCAGAGCCACGGGATCCCCGTTCTGAGCTAAACTGGTAAGACCTTCCGGCGTGTGATCCTCTGGAAGATTCACACCTCTCTCGCGATAGAGACCAGCTGCCATCGCTTCAATCTGACGGTTCCCGATGTAACGCTCAAGCGAGCCTGAATTGCCGTAGGGGCCTTCGATGCCATTAAAGTCGATGCTCATCTGGCCGATCTCACCTGCGGCGTGCTGGCGGCCACGATAAAGCTCGCCATTGAGAATTAATCCTCCGCCGACGCCCGTGCCAAGCGTCACGCAGACTACATTTCGAAAGCCCTGACCAGCGCCATATTTAAACTCAGCATAGGCCATGCAATTCGCGTCGTTATCCATTGCTATGGGAAGGCCTGATTTCTCGAAAATTAAATCACGGAGAGGCACTGAACTCCAACCCTTCACATTGGTCAGGTTGTAGGTTACGCCCTTAGAAATGTCCACTACTCCCGGCACGCCAATACCGATCGCACCCACCTGGGGGAACGACTGGCGCAACTTCCATACCTTTTTTACGATCGCCTCGATCAGTGGCTCCGCGCCGTCAAACTCCTGGGTTGGAATCCGAGTCACGTCGGTCAGTAATTCTGACCCCTCAATAACGGCCAACTTGACGGAGGTACCGCCAAAATCGATGCCGATAACTTGTGGTGTACTCATGATGAGAAATTGAGTTTCGCGATCCGCAGGAGCCCTTGCATGGTTAGGGAAGGCTCGACAGATTGAATCTCCGGTAAACCGTCGGCTATCAAAGCCGCATATCCTCCAGTCGCAATCACTTTTGCAGGGCAATCCATTTCCTCAATCACCCGGGCAAGAATTTCCCGGGTCAAGCCCCGGTAACCATGGAAAGCACCCGAATGCATTGCATGAATCGTCGAGCGTCCGACTGCTGATTCGGGACGCTCAAGGTCAATTTCGGGCAATAATGCCGTCTTCTGATGGAGGTAATGCCTCATCGCATCCAATCCGGGAGCGATGACCCCGCCAATATATGCCGGGCGGGAATCCACGATGTCAAAAGTCACGGCTGTACCGAAGTCCACCACCACGACCCCTCCAACCCGATCCGGCTCGGCCACAGCAGCCGCATTGGCAAGGCGGTCGGCGCCAACTGTCGAAGGATCTGGGAAATCGATATCGACACCCAACTCGATTTCATGATTCACCTGAACCGTTTTACGCCCCTTCTGCGAAGCCATCAAAACGGACAAACTGGAGGGAACCACTGAAGCTAAAACGACGTTTTCGTAGTCCCAATCCTCCAACGCGGCAGTGATCCCATCATCCGTTAAATCTTTCGACATGACCGAGGTGTTCGCCAGCAAGGCCTCACGATCAGCCAAGGCAAACTTGGTCCGCGTATTGTTGTTGTTGATTAACAGAAACTCTCCCTCTGGCATAACTCACTCGGGTAGTTCAGCTTTTAACTTCTCTCCCTTAAACTCCAGCCAGACAACTTGAGTCGGTTCTTCCAACCATAATTTCACCGTTGCGAGAGAATTCTCATCACCTGCAAGCGACCCGAACTGGCGGAAAGGTTCAAAAAAGAACCCTACCGGCTTACCCCCCTCTGTTGTTGCGATGACGGTCGAATCATCGAGCACAACCTCGTCACCCTTCGGCGTCCTGCCTAACAGGGTAACTTCCACAATCCGGCCCTTTTGAGCAGGCCTTACATTTACTTTTTCAACAACAATTAAGTCTCTCTCAGGTTCGACGGAGACTTCGGGTGCCATCGATTCACTCTCATGAGATAAAACCACCGGCTCTGAACCCGCTGGATCAGCGATCTCTTCCGGGGTTATTAACGCAAACACTATCAAGCCAATCATTACGGCGAAGAGCAGCCAGATCTCAATGCGCTTAAAGATGATGAGGGTTCTCATGCTAGCGTGTCAGGTTTCCTTTTTTTTAAGAAAGTGAAACAGCCCTTTTTTCTCAGGGTTTATTGGTGAGTGAGGCCCCGACGCCGGCGCGGGTTTTGCTTTTGAAGTCTCCCGCCTCGGGGCCGCGGACTGCTTCTCTCTGGGATACAGCAATACACCATTTCGGTTCAGTTTGTCGGCAAAACTTGTCAGATCATTTCGCAGTTCCGAGTCATTCACTAAGGCAGCAGCGAGCCCATCCCCATGATTCAGCTTATCCATCAGGCGATTCGCAGAGTCAAGAGTGACCCGAAGATCATCCAGTGTGCCGTCCAGTTCCGACACCACTGGATTTACCATCTCCAGGGTGTCAGTGAAACCTTCAACGCCGACCTGAACTTCGTTAAAAGCTGAATTCGCATTCTTAGCAGCGTCCTTTACTTCGACCATTGCCTCCTCAGTCGTTCGCAGAAGAGGATCCAGATTCTCAGTCGCTGCCTCAATTCGTTCCGAAGAGACCCGCAGTGAACTCAGCATCGCATTTAAGTTGCCGGCATTCTCGCTGCCGAGGAAGTTCTCCTCCACTCCCTTCAACACCTCATTAAGATCTCGAATCGTCCGGTTAATCTCCTCAAGCGCTTCGCTGGCGCGAACCAGAGTTTGACCAGCCGTCCCAGCAAGGTCGTTGATGGATCCTTTGCGCTTTGCTTCGATCAGCTCACCTTCTTGGTAAAACCGACCATCATATTCATTCGGTGGAATCACGCGTATAAAACTGTCTCCCATAAGCCCGTTAGTCCCCACAGTCACGTCAGAACCAATAGGAATACGACGGCCCTCAAAAATGCTCAATTCAATCCTCAGGCCAGTGAAGTCCTCCCGCAGTTGCGGTTCAGCCGCGACATATCCAATATCGACTCCACCAAGACTAACCGGCACCCCGGATCGTATTCCGGTGGCATCGTTGACTTTCAAAAAAAGCGGGTAGCCACCCTTAGGGCCTGACGCAAGACCTCCGAAATGTGATAAAAGCCAACCCAAGAGAATAATCCCCAGAATCACAAAAAGACCTACGTAGATCTCCACTGGTTGCCGGCGTTCGCTCATCGTGTTCAAAAATTATTATGTTCTCGTTTCTCTTCCTCGGCAACGGCTTAAGCACTGTATCCACACAACACCAGTCAAGGTCACATTGCCCTAACCGCCGCCACCTTTAGCCGAAAAAAAGGCTCGAATGACGTCGTCCTCGCACTGTTCTAACCCGGCAAGATCCCCTGAATATCTTACCCTTCCCTCGAGTAGAAAGATCACATGGTCTGCAATTAAGCGCATCGCTTCAAGGTCATGAGACACCACGACGGAAGTGAGACGGTGATCTTCTGTCATTCTGCGAATTAAGAGTGAAATGGTCTGCGATAACACCGGATCCAACCCAGCGGTCGGTTCATCACAAAGCAGGCATTCCGGCCGACTCACCAAAGCCCTCGCTAAAGCCACGCGCTTCCTCATGCCGCCGGATAAAGTTGAAGGCATTTTCGCTTGTTCTCCCGGCAACTCGACTTCCTCGAGCACCTTCGCGACTGCTGCAGTAATTTGACCAGAATCCTGAATCCCACGCTCTTGAAGGGGGAAGGCAATATTCTCACCTACGGTAAGGGAATCGAAGAGCGCTCCATCCTGAAACAGGATCCCAATCTTTCGTCTTATTGGAACCAATTGACGCTCACTGAGGGCGGTAATCTCTTCCCCGCAAACTCGAACACTGCCACTGTCGGGTCTGAGTAAGCCGTTTAGGTGCTTGAGGAGGACGCTCTTGCCCGCACCGCTGCACCCCAGAATCACGGTGGTTTGGCTTTGTGGAATCTGCAGAGTGACCCCGCGCAAAACCTTCTTAATCCCGTAGCGGGTTTTGACCTCGTTCAGAGAAAAAAATGGTTGGCTGGAAGATACTGCACTCATCACAATGAGAGAGACACGACTGGAAGAAACTGATTAAGGATAAGTGTCAGGACAAGATTGACGATCAAGATTGCAAGTGAGGTGTCGACCACAGCCTTTGTCGTAGATTTTCCAACTCCGACCGCACCCTGAGTTGTTTTCAGACCTTGGTTGCAGCATATCAGGACGATAATTACGGAAAAAACGAGCCCTTTAATCAGGCCGGTCAATAAATCGCCCGCGCCCGTTGCGAGGATCACCTGATGGCGGAACCATGCCTGCGGTAATCCAAAGCCTTGCACAGTCAGCAAGTCAGCGGCAAGGATGCCAAAAGCAATCGCTTCACCCACGAGAATAGGTAGTGAAATCACCATCGCGATCATTCGAGGAACGACAAGGTAATCTACCGGGTAGACCCCCATGGAACGCAAGGCATCGACCTGCTCGTGGATGCGCATCGTCCCTATCTCAGCAGTCATTGCCGACCCCACACGGCTGGTGACCATTAGCGCTGCTAAAACCGGGCCCAACTCACGACATAAGGCAACCGAAACGACAGGCCCCGTGGCACTACCCAACCCTAGTTCGTTGAATTTGAAGTAGGCCTGCGCAGCAAACACCGCCCCTGTGAACGCTCCCGTGATAATGACCACCAATTGTGACCCGATGCCGATCTTTACGATCTGCTGGCCGACAAGGCCCCATCGAACCTTACCCTTAACAATCGTCAGCAAGACCTCGAATAACAGATTGCCGGCCTGCCCAAACAGAGCCACGAAATCAAGTGCCCAAGATCCAAATTTTTGAATGATTCGCGTCATCAATCTTCGTTCCCACTATGTCGCAAAATCCCGATCGCTCCGACAATATTATTCCGCTTCTGCCGAATGGACCGCCATAAACGAAGCGCCATATCGATCATTGCGACCACTCTGTTGGCCTAATTTAAACTGAGCACAATGACAGGGATTTTCATCAATCTAACAACCAACCGCGTCGGCACCAGCAGGCCAGCCAACATCTTTCCGCAATTTACTGAGCGGAAAAACGCCCAAGAGCTTACCTTGACCCTCCTCACGCAAATACTAGAATCGGCAAACTTTCTATCATCAACCCACGAGGAACTGTCATATGAGCCAAATCGAAAACGAGTCTGATTCCACTTCAGCAGAGATTGCCGAACTCGAAGAGATCAACCAGCAACCTCTACCTCAAAGGGTAGGTTACTACGCTAAGAAATCAGGACCTGGCTGGTTGCAGGGTGCCATCACTCTTGGAGGTGGATCGCTTGCCGGAGCTCTCTATCTGGGAGTTTTTATGGGTTACAACATGATGTGGCTACAACCGCTGGCCATGATCCTCGGAGTCATCATGCTGAGCGCCATTTCCTACGTTACCCTTTCGACTGGGAAACGCCCCTTTCAGGCAATCAAGACGCATGTCAGCCCGTTACTAGCCTGGGCTTGGATCATCGCTACGCTCATGGCCAATGTGGTCTGGTGTATGCCTCAGTTCGCGCTCGGGACAGCTGCAATTCAACAAAACCTAATGGACGGTGAATCCTCCGGTACCGCATCCACCGTCCTTATCTGCGTCTGCCTCCTACTCGTCGGACTGGTCATCAACTATTTCTACGAAAGCGGCAGCAAAGGCATTAAACTTTTTGAAATCGTCCTCAAAACTATGGTTGGAATCGTGGTGCTTTCCTTTTTTGGTGTTGCCGTGGCCCTAGCCACTTCCGGCTCACTTGACTACAAGGCGATCTTTGCTGGATTCATTCCTAACCCGTCCATGCTGGGAGCCCCCGCGCCGACCTTTTCGGAAGCCATTGCTGCGACCGGAGGTTTTGCTGATTTTTGGAACAAGGAAATCACTTCAAGCCAGCGCGACATCATGATGACCGCATTCGGCACCGCTGTCGGTATCAACATGACCTTTCTATTACCCTACTCCATGCTTAAGAAGAAATGGGGCAAGTCTCACCGCAGTCTCGCAATCTTTGACCTTTCCATTGGTCTCATCGTCCCTTTCGTCCTCGCCACCGCGTGCGTTGTGATCGCAGCTGCTTCCCAATTCCACAGTCAGTTTGGCGACGTTCTCAACGAGGATGGTACTGTTAACGAGGCCATGGCCGGCGCTTTCGCTGATCAAGCCAACAAGCGGGTCGCTTTCGAAGTTGGCGAAGATTTCGCCACGATGAGCAACGCAGAAAAAGCCGCTGCTCGTGATGCCCTGCCGCAGGCTGACCGTGAACTGGCCGCCATGCTGGCAAAGCGCGACAACATGAATCTGGCCCAATCCCTCGAACCGCTTACTGGTCCACGGATCGCTCAAGACATCTTTGGCATCGGTGTTCTTGGGATGGCTGTTTCCACCATCATTATCCTGATGCTAATCAACGGCTTCACTCTCTGTGAAATGTTCAATATGCCGGGCAACAAAACCTTGCACCTTATCGGCACACTGATCGCCGGCCTCGGCGGTTTCCTTGGGCCCCTTTACTTCTGGGTGGATAAGAGCTCGAAAGCAGCCCTCGCGATTCCTACTTCTGTGATTGGCGGCGCTATGATCCCAATTGCCTATTTCACCTTTCTCCTCCTGATGAACTCGAAGAGCCTTCTCGGTCAGGCGCGCCCCCAGGGTTATCAAAAGCTGAGATGGAATATCCTCATGGCAATCGCCACGGTGATCGCCACCTCCGGTTCGATCTGGGTTCTACTCGGTAAGGGCACGCCCGGAAAGATCGGTATCGCCATTCTCGCTGTTCTCTTTATTCTCGGCCTCTTCGGATTTCTTTCCAAATCTTCCAAGGAGAACAGCAATGAAGCCTGATACTCTGGACCTCTAATTGATACATCATGAAATTCGGAATCATCGGAGCCGGCATGATTGCCAACTTCCACGCGAAGGCTATTCAGGCCATGGAGGAGGGAGAACTGCATTCCTTCTACGGTCGGCGTCAGGAGGCCATCGATGAGCTCGTCGCCGAAAACGGAGGCAGAGGCTACACTGACCTAAATGAGTTTCTGGCCGACCCCGAATTGGATATCGTCACGATCGCAACGCCCAGCGGAGCGCACCTCGAACCCGCTCTCGCTGCCGCGAAAGCCGGTAAGCATATCATCTGCGAAAAGCCTCTTGAGGTGACCCCAGAACGCATTGATCTGATGATCTCTGCCTGCGAAGATGCCGGCGTGACGCTCTCAGGCATCTTTAATCGGCGCTTTCATCCTGCCATGGACGCCTTCAAGAAAGCAGTCGGCGACGGACGCTTCGGGACACTGACAATGTGCGATGCCTACGTGAAGTGGTATCGCGACCAGGCTTACTATGATTCCGGCGCCTGGCGCGGCACCTGGAAACTCGACGGGGGAGGGGCCCTAATGAATCAATCCATTCACCTAATCGACCAACTCATCTATCTTGCTGGCGATGTGGAATCCGTTTCCGCATCGATGGCGTGCCTCGCTCACGAAGGAATTGAAGTGGAAGACACCGCCGTAGCAATCCTCGAATTCAAAAACGGGGCTCGCGGCGTGATTCAGGGTTCCACCACCTGCTGGTCCTCAACGGGACATCCCGCGGAGGTGCATCTTTGCGGAGATAAGGGGTCTGCCTTTCTTGCTGATGAAAAATTTCGCGTCTGGGACTTTGCTGAGCCTGCACCCGAGGACGCATTGATTCTCGAAGAACTCATGCAGGACAGCGAGGCTAAGGGCCTCGGAGCGAATGATCCCTCGGCCATCAACTACACTGGCCACCAGCTAAATTTCGAAGATGTCGTTCAGGCAATTCAAGATGGCCGCCAGCCCAGCGTGGGAGGTCAAGAAGCCCGGCGTGCGGTAGCTCTAATCTGTGCTATATATGAGAGTGCTAGGAATGGGGGCATTAAAGTTTCCCTGTAATCCAACCAATGCCCGAACTTCTCCTTGCGACTGAGGGAGGGGCAAGTCATCTCCCTCGATCCAGATACTGATCAACACGTATGCGTGTGTGAGTTGGTGTTTGAACACGATTCCCAAGAATCTTTCTACAAGGTACTGCGCTGCAACGATCCTCATGCCTACCTCTGCGGGGGACGAAAAATGGAGCGCCGCCGCCCAAAATATTCTAATTCCATCATTTACATGCTCAATCGCTCGGATTTTTCTCCCATTCGAACTTTTGAGAGCGAAGCCATCAAGGGAGCCATTGTGCGATCTTCCGTCACATAAAAACGGCACTAGTCACTGGCTCCGTTAGCTTGATCGGCAATCGACTTGCCTAACTTTTACTCGACGGGGAACCACAGGTAAATCTCGACGAAGGTCTCGACAAGACGACTGACTAGTAGCTTCAGAATCTCGCTTGGATAACAGATGAAGAGCACTAACTCACTGCTCGGCCAAATAGCGCAGTCCGGCAACATCCCCATATTTTATCGACCCTGGAACCATGAAGTCATCCCAGTGACTGTCCACAGATTGGAATCGAAAATCACCGAGATCGGCCGCAAGAGAATGAATCTGATCACCAAGGATCACTTTTGCCGCCAGTGCCACGGCGGCTAACGCACCTTTCGCTTCGATCTCGATCTCTTTGACATCCCACTTGGGATGATCTCGCACCATCGCTGCGGTAGAAACAACGTCGTGGACTCTTCTAACGAAGACTGAATCATTATATCCGTAGAAATAGACAGGCGACCTCCGCCAACTGTCAGCAGTCACCTCTTTTTTTCCAGAGTAACTGGTTGCAGCATTCACCGCCAGTTCGTCATTCTGACCATACAGATTCGGTATTAGCACAACATTGCCGCCCACCTCATCGACGCTTGCCTCGATTCCATTGTCTTCCAGTCTTATCACCACCTTGCCACTCCAGTTTGACGGGTAATGCGCCTGGATCCAAAACGTATCGCCATCAGAATCCCGCGATATAGTCCCATTCATTCTTACGACATCTCCATCCATCGTCTTATCCTTCAATTCAAAGGAAGCCGCTGTATCCCTTACCTTTTCTGTCCGCAGAATAATATCCCACCCTTCAGCCAACCAGTCGCCTTCTCCACCAAGGGCTGCCCGAAGCGCTCGGTCAGAATCATCGGCCCAGACCTCGTTTAAAGCGCGTTCGTGGTCATCACCTGCTTGGTAGCCTTCCATCACAGGGGCACCATCAGTAAAAACGGTCAGGTCCTCTTCCAACAATCTTTCATAGTCCCGCTCCAAAACAGGTGGCTTCAGTCCTAACTCAAAATGCTGGTTCACAAAGTCATACATCTGCGCCCTCGAAACTTGATTAAAGTTATGTTTGAAGTGTGTATTAAAGTGCGCTGAGTAATTTCCCGGAACCTTCAATTGCTCATAGAGCGCTTTGAGATCGGGATGCCCCTTAATTTCCAACTCAATAGTCCAATCATCAGCGGAAGTAATTCCCAGTGGCTTCGGAGCGAAGGCGGCACCGATATCTACGTTCCCCTGATCGATCCTAAGGTAATGCGAATTCTCACAGGTGCAGCCACCTTGCATGGCCGTCGAGAGCATCACTGCTGGAAAGGCTGCGTCGACTCTTTTATCAATTGCTGCTAGAACCATTGTTTGCGTCGCACCCCCGCTGGCACCGGTCACGAGTAAGCGATCAGGATCTACCCCTGGAATCCCAGTAAGGTAATCTAATGCCCTGACACTATTCCAAGTATGAAGACCAAAATTAGTCTGGAGCCGCAAGGTCGCTTGAGGGCTGACAAATCCCCATTGACCCGGTTCGGGGGAGTTCATCTCTTCGCGCGATCCATGCCGGTGCTCCTCCAATTGCACGGAATCGGCGTAGCCAATCATATCATAGACCAAAACAACACAACCCATTCGGGCGAGGTGAACGCACCGGGCGATGATGGGATTATGAGCTGCCGACTGGAAACGCTCTGCTCCTATCGCTAATTCCCGACGGACGCCTTCACTACCACTGCGTTGTTCCTGATCAAAAAAACGGCCGTTCGGCCAGTGGCCGTGGGGGCAAAGAACTCCCGGGCGCTTGCCATCGACCAGGCCAATCGCCAACGAATCGCCCGTTGGAGTGAAGAGGCTGCCGGTCACAAAGTGGCCCGGAAACGACTCGAAGAAGACGCGCTCCACTTGAAACCCCTTTCGTTGCACCGCTCCATAACGCTGCGCGTTGAGCGGAGTTCTTTCAGGAAATGGCAGAAGCCCGGCCGCCAACTGAATACGGGAACGAATCTCTTGTTTACGCGCTTCCCAATTCTTGCCGTCATCGATTGATCGAAACGGATGGTAATCATGCAAGGTCACAGGTTCAGTGAAGCGCGTTTCTTGCGCCAGAAGAAGACTCTGAGTCAAACCCAAAAGCAGGACCACATAGACAGCTCTCATTTTTCTTTATCGTTGGCTTACCAAAGCTCTGGGGGCTCCGCCCCCGTCTTCTCATTCCTCTTCAATGGTCTCGCCTTCATCTGCTTGCGCCAGCTGTTTAGCGCTCGTGCCATGTCCTCGGTTCGCTCGGCTTCCAGTTGTTCGAGATTGTTATGTTCGGAAAGATCCGTCTCAAGGTTGTAGAGCTCATAAGCTCCATCTTCCAGGTCCTGAATCAGCTTGTATTCGCCTTCCCGGACCGCACTGGCAGGAAAGCCGCCCTGATTCGAGTAGTGGGGATAGTGAAAGAAAATCGGGCCACGATCAAACTTCGCGAAAGGATTGCGCAGCAGGGGCATCAAGCTGACTCCGTCTTCGTGCTGATCCGGCAGCAAAGGCAATCCCGCCGCTTCTAGGAGGGTAGGATAAAAATCGGTGCTCACCGCCGGGCTCGCGCAACTCGTTCCAGGAGGCGTCACCCCCGGCCAGCGGAAAATCACTGGCTCCCGGATGCCGCCTTCGTAGATCCATCCTTTACCACCCCGAAGGGGTAGATTCGAAGTGGGCAATCCTTCCGAAGTCGAAAGCCCTCCATTATCGGACATGAAGACTACCAGGGTATTGTCCCGCAGTCCCGACTGATCGAGCTGGTTCAGGACTCGCCCGACACCAGCGTCCATGCTCTCAACCATCGCCGCGTAGATCGCATGATCCTGACGCACCCTAATCTTGCGACGCCGCTCCTCTCCCGGCCAGACCTGCCTAGCCCCTTCATCATCGAAACTGCCTTCTTCTTCCGCGATTCCGAGGCTAACGGCTTTCTTTTCATATTTCTCCACGAGTCGCTTCGGTGCCTGCAGCGGAGTATGCACACTGTAAAATGACAAATAGAGCAGGAACGGTCTTTCTTCATTCGCGCTGCGACGAATAAAAGACGCGGATTCTCTGGAGAGGCGATCAGTCAGAAACTCTCCGTCAGGTCCGGGCGTGAGATTTTGAACGTTCTTGTAAGGAGAAAAGTAACTCCGGGGACCTCCGTTTTCACCTCCGCCGTAGTTCTCCTCAAACCCTTGGTCAGTGGGAAGGTGGCCGCCCCCTCCAAGGTGCCACTTTCCGGCAAAAAAGGTAGCATAGCCAGCATCCCTCAACGTTTCCGTAAAGGTCACCTCATCCAACGCCATGATGGTATTGAAGGCGGCAGGAGCGTAGGTGCCTGAGCGGCGTCCTGAGGAAAAGTTTGTTATCGCGTTCCTCGCTGGATACTTGCCGGTGAAGATGCTGGCCCGAGTCGGAGAACAGACCTGCGACGCTGCGTAAAAGTCGGTAAAAACCATCCCGCTTTTGGCCAGACCATCAAGGTTTGGCGTCTCATAGAAGGTGTCTGGATTGTTGAAGCCCACATCCATGTATCCAAGATCGTCAGCGAGCAGAAAAACGATATTGGGTCGCTCCTGTGCCTTGGTCCAAGCACAGAAAAGGAAGGCAAGAGTAAGCCAGAGAGTCAAGCGAGTCATTTTCTGTATGAACATGACACAAAATTTCAACATCTCACCATCCCTTCAATGCGCCGTGCTTGAAGGGGAGGCGTTGAAAAATAAAAAAAACTTATTACCTTGGGAATCATGTCCCGAAAGGTCCGTCTAACCCGTATGATCGGGAAAACTGAAGATATCGCTCGCGATTTTAGCCGTCTGCATTTTTCTGGCTTCCAAGCTATTCAGGGCTGGACTCCTGACATCAATACCTACCGATATGATGACCGGATCGAGATATGGGTGGATCTTTCGGGGGTCGAGAAGGCCGACATTCACGTTGACGTCCTCCCTGATCAGATTCGTATTTCTGGGCAGCGCAAACACCCATTGCCAACTCGTGATACCTCGAGCCAGTGCCGGCAGGTCTTAACCATGGAAATCGAAAGCGGTCAGTTTGGAAGAGAAATCAAACTTCCTGTCGACATCGATCGTAATCGGGTTACGGCCAAGCAGGAAAATGGCCTTCTCTGGATTATTCTTCCCCTAGCGGAGGGCTGAAATCCCAACACAACTTTTTGCGACACCCAACTATAAAGCAGTGCCGCCTACCCATCCTCAATGGAAGACTTTGAACAAATGCTTAACGAATCCTCCGGTGAGATCATAGAGATCTCCACCAGTCTCCCTGATGCGGAGATGCCGGAATGGCGCAGTGATCTACCCAGCGTGCTGCCGGTGATGCCGCTGCGTGGCGTCGTCCTTTTCCCGGGGACCGTCGCTCCGCTGACCGTCGAGCGCAATCCCAGCCAGCAACTTCTCGAAGAATTGTTGCCCAACGGACGCTTGCTGGGACTTGTGACACAGAAGGATATCGGTATCGATGTTCCGACCCCCTCTGATGTCTATCGTGTTGGCGCGCTCGGTAACGTTCTCCGTATGGTGCGCCAGGACAACGGTCAGACCCTCGTCCTTGTTCAGATCGTAGAACGCATCAAGCTGACTAAGTTTCTCTCCAAAAAGCCTTACCTAAAAGCGCGCTTCAAGATCCTTGAGAATGTCTTCCCCAAACAAAACGACATGTGGGAAGCAACGCTTCGTAACCTCCGCGAATCGGCTGAGAAATTTATCGAGACTAATCCAGCCATCCCGGACGAGGCCACCGATTCGCTCAGCTCGATTGAGTCCCCCTCCATTCTGACAGATTTTCTCGCGACTAACCTCAGCCTGGAACTGAAGCAGAAGCAGTCACTGCTCGAGGAAACCAGTGTTGCTGCCCGTGCCGAGGAAGTTCAGCAGATTCTCAATAACCAGCTCCATATTGCCGAGTTGCAGAAAAAACTTCGTGCTGATGTTGAAGATGAATTCTCCGATGCCCAGCGCCGCGCTTACCTGCGCGAGCAACTTCGCGCCATCCAGCGCGAGTTGGGAGAAGGCGATGGGACTGAAGAACAAAGTGAGGAACTTCGTGACCGGCTCGAAGCTGCCAAACTTCCAGATAAAGTAATGGAGGCCGCCAACCGGGAGCTCAAGCGTCTCGATATCATACCTCCCGCAAGTCCTGAACACTCAGTTATTGTGAGTTATCTCGAAACCGTCGCTGAGCTACCTTGGGGTAAACTTTGTAAAGATAACCGGAACCTCAAACGCGCTCGTGAGATCCTCGACCGTGATCATTTCGGTCTCGAAAAAGTGAAGCAACGTCTCCTTGAATACCTCGCTGTGCGAAAACTCAACCCTGGCGGGCGCGGTCCAATTCTTTGCTTATTAGGTCCTCCCGGAGTTGGTAAAACCAGCCTTGGCCATTCCATTGCAGAAGCTCTCGGTCGGGAATTTGCCCGTATCAGCGTCGGCGGCATTCGTGACGAAGCTGAAATCCGCGGACATCGCAGAACCTACATTGGATCGATGCCGGGGCGCCTCATCCAGGAATTACGCCGAGTCGGCACTCGCAATCCAGTAATCATGCTCGATGAAGTCGATAAGCTCGGAGCAGACTTTCGTGGCGATCCTGCGAGCGCTTTGCTCGAGGTGCTCGATCCTCGGCAAAACCATGGATTTGTCGATCGTTATCTCGATGTACCTTTCGATCTGAGTCAGGTGATCTTCCTCACAACGGCCAACACTATTTACCCCGTGCCGGCGCCGCTTCGAGATCGGATGGAAATAATCAGTATCCCGGGATATACCGGAGAGGAAAAACTCGAAATTGCAAACCGCCACCTCGTAAGGCGCCAACTCAAGGAGAACGGACTCACCAGGAAGCAATGCACGTGGTCCCGATCGGCGCTGCGGCACATCATTGAAGAATATACCCGCGAAGCCGGAGTTCGAACCCTCGAGCGAGAAATCGGAAGCGTGTGCCGCTCCGTCGCCGCCAAAGTGGCAGTCCGAAAGTCCACCGTCGTGAAGGTCACTCCCGAGTATGTCGAAAAAGTGCTCGGTGCCGCGAAGTTCTCCCACGAAAGCATGATGCGTAAAAGCCGCCCTGGCGTTGTCAACGGACTCGCCTACACTCCTTTTGGCGGGGAAGTGCTAAACGTTGAAGCCTTGCGCTTTCCCGGCAAAGGTTCGATCAAGCTGACCGGCCAGATTGGTGAGGTGATGAAGGAATCAATGCACGCCGCTTGGAGTCTTGTTAAACACAATGCCTCCGACCTTGGCATCAACACCGACGACTTCGACAACTACGACATTCACGTACACGTGCCATCTGGTGCCGTACCGAAAGATGGCCCTTCAGCTGGGTGCGCGATGTATACTGCCCTCGCTTCTCTCTTTGCCAATCGGCGTGTTAACAAGGACATCGCCATGACCGGCGAGATTAATCTTCGTGGATCAGTTCTTCCCATCGGAGGGCTCAAAGAGAAAGCGCTTGGTGCCCTCCAAGCTGGAATTAAAACAATCCTCGTTCCGGTCGGGAATATCAAAGACGTTCCGGATATTCCAGAATCGGCTCGCAAGAAACTCAAGATTCTGCCGATAGCGAAAGTCGAAGAGGTACTGGATGTCTCGCTACTAAAGCGATAACGCTCCTGACACTAGCCGGCCTTACGAATTGCCTGAATGACCAAGTTTAGCTTCACCCGACCTCGCCACTCATTGCGGTCGATCGTGTAAGCGATATCCCAGGCTGGTTTGGGGATATCTTTTTCCAACCCATTAAAGTAAATCCCTTCCAGTTCAGTTCCGTTCTGGTAAAAGCGATATTTCAGATGCTTCTCTTTGATCACTCGAGGCTCCTGCACCAGTTCGATGCCGCGTGACATAAACAGGGGCTGTGGATTGCCGGCCCCAAAAGGTCGCAGCAACTCGTAGCTGTCGAGCAGGTCTAAGTTAAGATCCTTGAACATAATTTCCCGATCAATAACAAGCTTCGGAATCAGCGTGTCGTTCTCGGCTTGCTCGGCCACGTTCTTCACAAAGGCGATGCGGAATTCCTCCAACTTCTCTTCACGCACACTAACACCTGCCGCCATCTCATGGCCTCCACCAGCTTCGATCACATCGTGAGCGGATTCCAAGGCTCGAACAAGGGAAACCCCTTTAACACTGCGACCACTCCCCTTACCGAGGCCGTCTTCAGCGATGCCCACGACGAAAGTGGGACGGTGATAGTGACGCGAAATTCTAGAAGCCACAATTCCGACAACTCCAGGATGCCACCCCCGCGACCCCACAACAATGGCATGACTCCGCTGCTCGGAAGGCAGATCGTGGATCATCTGCTCTGCTTCCTCGCGTGTCTTAAGTTCGAGAGCCTGCCGGTCTCGATTCTGCTGATCAAGCCCCAGGGCAAGAGCCTGAGCATCGCTAGAATCCTGACATAACAATAAGTCTAGCGAAGCTGATGCTTTGTCGAGTCGGCCAGCTGCATTGAGTCGTGGACCAAGCTTAAAACCAACATCATGAGCCCGCGCCGGGGTGCTCACTCCCGCTACTTTCTTGAGGGCGGCCACTCCAGGGTGAATCGTTCGATCCAACTGAGCGAGCCCGCGCCGTGCCACAATCCGATTCTCATCCTCGAGAGGGACAATATCAGCAATCGTACCCAAGGCCACTAGGTCGAGATGGTCCTTAAGATCAAAGTCAGGAAGGGGGCGGGACTTCAGGAGGGCATGCGCCACCTTGAAAACAACACCAGCGGTACAGAGGTAGTGGTAGTCATCACCTAACTTGGGATTTACCAAGGCGACACACTCCGCTGTGCCTAAAGAATCTGGCTCATGGTGATCGAGAATGATCAAGTCAATACCCTGTTCCTTCAGAATTACCGCTTCTTCGCGAGAATTCGTGCCGCAATCAGCAGCAATGAGTAAATCCGGAACCGAGCCGTTCAGGCTGGCCTCAATACCCTTGGCACTCAGACCGTAACCCTCCTCCATTCTTGTTGGCAGGAAAGGAACCGAGTCTAAGCCGAAAGCCGCCAAGACATTGCTCAGAAGAGCCACCGAGCTGACACCATCGACGTCATAGTCCCCGTATAGAACGACCGACTCTTTCTCGTCAATCGCTTGAAGCAGTCTGAGAACCGCTTTATCAACACCGGGCAGCTTGAACGGGTCGCTCAAGTCCTTGAGGCGAGGATAGAGAAACCGCTCCAAAGACTCTCGCTCATCAAATCCCCGCTGCAGTGCCAGCGAGACAACCACGGGAGCAAGGCCGAGCGCGTCCGAGTATTCGCGGACGAGTTTTGGGTCTGGAGAAGGTGCCACCACCCATTTCTGCTTGGCAGGCATCGGTGCATTCTAGGTGGTTCGCTTCGAGTGTAAAGGCAGCCCTTCGGTTTCGCACTCCGTGTTCGTGTATGCAACCGGTTGACTAACTCTCTATTGGATTAAATCCCCGGGTCTTTGCCTGCAACATGGAAGAAGAGAGTTAGGGCAAGGCAAACTGTCCGGCTTTTTTCCGATTGCCGAGCCGATTCCCCTTCAATGCCTTAAGCAAACGGATTCACTTTACGCAACTCTTCGAAAAGCTTATCAAAGTTTACCCGTTAAGCTTTTGGATCCATGAACCTCCCGCTGATTTTCTTCACAATCTGGTGTGTTATTTTATCTACCATAACCCGGGCTGCTGATAAGCCGAACATCCTCTACATCCTAGCTGACGACCTCGGCTTCAGTGATCTTGGCTGCTTCGGAGGGGAAATCGAAACCCCGGTTCTCAACTCGCTCGCAAAAGGAGGAGTTCGCTTAACCCAATTCTACAACACAGGCCGTTGCTGCCCTTCGCGAGCCGCCCTCCTCACCGGTCAATACCCGCATCGAGTTGGTTTGGGACACATGACTACCAATGACCTGGGCCTGCCGGGATTTCGCGGCGTAGTTTCCTCGGAAGCGCAGACCATCGGGCAAGTTCTGGCGACGGCGGGTTACCGTTCCTTCATCTCAGGTAAATGGCATCTTGGCACACCAGATCCTACCGAAAACGGCTTCGAAGAATTCTACGGCACTCTTGTCAGCGCCAAGCGATTCTTTGATGCCAACCACCTCATCCGCCTGCCGAAAGGCCGCCAGGCTCGACAGTATTCCGAGGGGGAATTCTACGCTACCGACGCCGTCACCGACCACGCGCTAGATTTCTTAAAGTTGGCCCGCGAAACACCGGAAAAACCCTGGTTTCTCTACCTCGCCTACCACGCTCCACACTTCCCCCTCCATGCACCGAAAGAGGACATCGCCAAATATGCCGACCGCTACCACGGTGGCTGGGACCAACTCCGGGAAGAACGCCTCGCACGCATGAAAGAGATGGGTATTGTCTCCACAGATACCCGACTCACCCCACGTTCCACCTGGCAGAACTATGGAGAGACCAAGACGGGGACAAACCCCGCCTGGGACAGTTTGCCTGAAGACCGCCGACTCGATCTTGCCAGACGCATGGCCATTTTCGCCGCCATGGTCGACCGGATGGACGCCCAACTCGGCCGCGTTATTGATGACCTAAAAGCCGCACAGGAATTCGAAAATACGCTGATCGTCTTCACCTCAGACAACGGAGCCTGCTTCGAATGGGATCCCTTCGGATTCGATATCAAGTCGAGTAATGAAAACATTCTTCACACCGGAGATCAGATTGATGAAATGGGCGGTCCTGGCACGTTCCACAGTGTTGGCTCAGGCTGGGCTAATGCGGGCAACACACCTTGGCGGATGTATAAGCATTTCGTCCATGAAGGGGGCATTGCCTCTCCTGGCATTGTTCACTGGCCCGCTGGACTCACCGTTGATCCCGGAACGATCGTTCACAACCCTGCCCACATCATTGACCTGCTTCCTGCTGCTGCCGCTGCGGGCGGTGCCAAATACTCCGGCAAGCTTCCCTTACCTGGTGTTGATCTGATCGATCGACTCAACAATGGCGGTCCCGAACGCACTCTCTTCTTCGAACACCAAGGGCACCGCGCCATTCGTAAGGGCACATGGAAGCTCGTCGCCTTCGACGATAAACCTTGGGAGCTCTACGATTTCAGCGTTGATCGAACCGAGCTCAACGATCTCTCTAAGACCCATCCCGAAAAAGTGTTGAACATGGAAACAGCCTGGGAAAAATGGGGCGCTGAAAACTATGTTACGCCGCTTCCCTACGATCTCGAGGTGCCTTACCTCAAGCCCGACAATCCGGCCGAGTGACCGATTCTACAGCATTAACAGTTCCTGAAACCGCGGCAGAACAAGCGAGAAAGTGCGGTTTCGACCCGCTCTGTTGAGTACGTCTTTTACTAACGTCACATCGGTCAGTTTCTTAGCAGGGAGCCAATCCTCAGTCGTCGGACAATCCGGTAAGAAGGTCAGCGTACGAATGAAGTCCCTCGTCTGGCAGCGGCTGATCTCAACGCGCGCTCCTTTAAGTTGAAAGTCTACTTCCACGGTGCCCAAGCGATCGTCAATGAGCGGTTCGATGGCGACCGTGAAATTAGCGGGAACATCGGGACGAGTCCCGGCAAACCTATACTGCCCATCTTTCGACTGCGAGAAATCAATCTCAGCGCCGAGACGGACCGATAGCCAGGCCGCAAGGTAAACCGCGCTCATGCGGTAGCCGGATGCGTAGCGCATCGAGATTTCACCCAGTGATGCAAGTTGCTGATTTACTGCGGGCCGGTCGAAGGCATTAGCGATCGCATGACGAATCGAATTCATGCGAGTGAAGGCCAAATCGTGCATCACAAAAGGAGCAGGTTGGTCCGCCTGAGCAGACTGCAACCGAAAAAACTCGTCTCGCGGTGAATCCCAAGTCTCGCTGTCAAACATAAGGCGATCAATTCTCGAATAAAGCCCCTCCTCGAAGGCTTCCGAAAAATCACCGCGCCACCAAAACGCCAACGGCAGATCCGAGTCGAGATGAGAAAAAACCATGTTCCGCAACATGCCAGGCGAATCCCCAGTCAGATAAAAACTAATCTGCTCGGTGCAGACTGTCTTGCGACCACTGCGATCTATCTGGCAGTGAACCTGAACCCAGGCTTGAGCCGTGATCTCGTCCGCCGCCGGATCGGCGTTAATGAGTAAAGATCGGCACGACGCCTCACTGGTCAGCTCGGCTAGAATCGAAGCGTCCTCCTCCAGACCGCTCTGCTTCTCGTTGTAGAGCGCCAGATTGATAAGTGAAGCTCGGGCCGCCCCAACCACGTCAGGACCTTCGGTTGCTCCCTCGAAGAATAGCTGCTGCAACTCTTTCTCAACGCGCGAAATCTCGACGGGCTGGCCAAGGAGTTGAAATGCTGGAAGGGTAGGGAGAGATTTAGCGATGCTCATATCTGTGGGAACATAGTCAGAATATTCCGACTAGAAAACTGAAACACTTTGAAGCAAGTTCTCTTCCTTTTCTTTGCAAAAATGTCGGCTACTACTCAACTGCATCAACTCGACAACGGTGTCCGCCTCGCCACCGTTTCCATGGCTCACATGGCAAGTGTTTCAGTCGGCCTCTGGGCCAACGTCGGCAGCCGCCACGAACGGGCTTGCGACCACGGGATGGCTCACCTCGTCGAGCACATGCTGTTCAAGGGCACTCCAACCCGCTCTGCCGAGGAAATCTCCCGTCAAATCGAAGGCCTCGGTTCTTCTATCGACGGTTTTACAGTTGAAGACCATACCGCTTACCACGCCAAAGCTCCGTCGCAACAATTTGAAAAGCTCTTCCACATCCTCGCTGATTTCTATCGCAACCCGACCATTGATCCGGGGGAACTGGAATCGGAGAAGCAGGTCATCCATGAGGAAATTGCTATGGTGCGCGATCAACCGTCACAATTTCTCGAAGATCTAATCAGCGAAGCGACTTGGGGTATCAGCCACCCTTTAGGTCGGTCCATCACCGGCACCAACGACAGTCTGAAGTCCTTTCAGCGAAACGATGTCCTCCGCTTTTTTCAGGCGGGATACTGCGGTGCCAACACCATTATTTCTGTGGCAGGAAATATCGATCACAATCAGGTCACGAAACAAGTTGCGGACATTTTTGATTCTCTCGCTATCGGCCAAGCTGCAGACTACGAAGGCGCGATCAAACCACTGGCAGATCACCGCTTCCGGGAGGAATCCGACCAAGAGCAAGTTCACGTGGCCCTCTCATTCCCCGGCGTTGCCCGTCATGATGATCGGCGTTTCGCTCACAAACTGCTCAACGTAATACTTGGTGAAAACATGAGCTCACGCCTCTTCCAAGAGTTGCGTGAACAACGCGGGCTGTGCTACGAGGTGCAAAGTGACTTTGTCTCCTTCGCCGATACAGGACTCATTCAGATTTACGTGGCGCTAAATCCTTCTCATTTGCAATCTGCGCTGGAGACCATCGACAAGATAGCTCGTGACCTTGTAACTAACGGAGTAAGTAAAGAAGAACTGGAGGCTGCCAAAGCTTTCATCGTTGGTCAGAGTCACATCAGTCTCGAAAACACATCATCCCAGATGATGTGGGCCGGTGAATGTCTGCTCTTTTTCGACGACTGGCGCGACCCTAATCTAGCCCATTCTGCGATCGAGGACACGACCGCCGGTCAAGTTCACCAAGCGGCTCGTGAAATCTTTGCTGAACGTCGGTTCGCGTCCGCCCTGATCGGCCCCGCCGAGAGCAATACCGTCATGGAAAAATGGCGGTCCGCGGCTGTCTAGCCTGATTAGTGAGTGCAACACATCGGTTCCTCTAGAGAAGCAAGGCGACGGAACCACATCAACTTGTACTGAAAATAGGGTAACGGCTCAAAAGCCGCCTCATCTCCATAGATCTGACCATCTCTGCGACCAAGATTCAGCGTTTCACCACCCCGGAGGTAAACCACTTCAAGATCGACATCTTCAGGCCATTCACTGACAAGGCGACGGAACTCAAAAAAAGGAATAATCCGATGCCCGATGTTAGCAAAGTTTCCGATACCCTCCGGCTTTTCCGGAGGGTCGAGAAGGTTCGGCTTCGCTTCCAACACCTCGATCATATCTAACTGAAACTGAAAGATATCGACGCGCTTGAAGAACATATGGTTACTCTCTCCCTCAGAACGTAGATTACTGTACATCGAGAAAGACGTCTGCGTTCGTGCGCCCATCCAGGGTATAAAACCGTTCACGATGACTGGAATCAACCCAATCCAGGCAAGATTCCATTTTGCTTTGTTAGGCAAGGAGAGGTTAGCACCACGACCTCTCCATCCAGCGATCAAGTAGTTCGCCGAAATCCATACACCCCAGATGAAGAAGGTCACCCAACCGATCCGATTCGCGATCCAGAAGACCTCATAACTCTTGGCAATGGTGAGATAGAGAATTCCCTGAATAGCGAGCGTGACGAAGAAAGCCAACACTGCAATCCAAGCAGCAATCTTACGGCCCTTTCGCAGATCCGCCCTGCCTAGCCAATTGAGCTGGGCTTCCCAGAGTGCTTGCAGTTCCTCCCCCCATTTCACCGGTAAAAACAGAGCCAGCAGACCAAGGATGAGCGAGCTGAAACTGAAGATGCCCGCCGCTGGATGAATCGAGAGCCACAGGTGAAAAAGGATCGCCACATAAAAACCGATGTAACGGGTCCGCCTGAAAACAAGCAGCAAGGGAATCCCCGCCTCAAAAAAGTAGGAACCCCAGATCGCCACATGTAATGCCCAAGTATCTGCGGGAACCAACTTACCAAAGTATACGGCGATTTCAGTGTGCAACAAGGCCGCGCACGAGATCTCAGGGTTGATGTAATCCCAGTTTAACTTCTGTATCACTGCCCAGAAATACATAATTACAACGGCAGCTCGAATCACCGGAGCAAACCTCGCCAGATAAATATCACCACCGCCCATTGTCGGAGCCTTGGCTAGTATCCGAATGAAAACAATCAAGAGAACCAGCGTGGTTAGAGCACCGAAAAGAGGCCCCCTCGGTAACAACTCAAAATTGAAATAAGACCACTTCAATATGATCGCCAGAAGCAGCAATGGAAGGTGGCATTTCCACCCAGCTCCTACCTGTTGCCACTCGTCCCGCCCCCGCTTACTAATGAAAAAGCCTAACAGAGCAAGTAACATGACGAGATGCAGCATGCCCTCATAGAGAATATGGTTCGGCACAAAAGGCAGTTTATTGTAGAGATTGATCACCGAAGTAATTACCAGCACGGAGAAGCGGGCCACGCAGTTGGGTTGAAAAAGCGACGCTGATGCTGCAATCACCAAGAGCCATCCTTGCCATGACTGAGCCCAGAAAGTAAACGCCAGCTGATGGCACAAGGAAGTGGCCGCCCAAATCAGAGCGAACGTAGCGAACGGGCGATAGGAGGAAGCGGCAGCACTTTGTGTCATCTTCAACAATTCAGATCGCGGACAGTCACTTTAGATCCTCCCGCAACCAATCAGCAACTCGGAAAATCACCCCATTCCGATAATCTTCCTATTTTGTGACTCTAGCCAACTAGCGACCGCTTATTCCGTGCTTCTGACCTGAAACTTTAGAATGCTGGCGCAACATTTTCATCCAGCGATCCTGAGGTTGCACTAGGGGGCGCGCCTTCAAGTATTGTTCGGTCTCCTTCTTCGAAATGACTCCTTCGTTCTCCATCCGGCGAAGCGTGCTTCGCATTTCACGAAGCGCTGTTTCGTAGTGTCGAAAAGGAGAGAATCCATTAGGGGCACGTATCACACCCGCAATCATCGCTGCCTCCGGAACGGTCAATTCGGCAGCCGACTTCGCGAAATAACCCTGCGCCGCCTGCTCAATCCCATTCATCCCAGTACCCAGGAAAACCCGATTCACATAATGAGATAAAATCTCTTCCTTCGAATACCTCTTCTCAATGCGACGGGCGATCGCCATCTCGAGCAGTTTGCGCTCCATTGTTTGCCCGGTTAATCCATAGGTCATTCGGGAGAGCTGCATTGTAATTGTGCTGGCACCCTGCACGGTTCGCTTCTCTTTGGCATTCCTGATCCAAGCGCGCACCACGCCAAACTTATCGATACCATTGTGGTGATAGAATCTGGAATCCTCGCGCGCGAGCAATGCCTCGATGAAGTGTGGCGAGATTGATTCCAAAGGAACAGGTTTGCCCATATTCTCACCATGCAAATAACCAATCAAACCGCCGTTCGCATCGGGCACGCGGGTTTCTATGGGGATGCGCCCCACCGCATCCATGTCATAGCGCGCAGCACGGAGATCATACTGGAAGAAGATTATTCCCCCAGTCAGCGTAATAATGCAGAGCGTCCCCAGTGCAACGATCCCACCCAGAGAGCGAATGAAAGAATGGCGAAACCACCCCTCCTGCTTCATGCGGGCCTTTCTGGACTGGGAGCGGCTGCGCTTGCGCGCTGCCCTGCGTGAACGACTCATCAATAGGTGAAACTGGAGCGATCTTGCCGCAATTCTAAAAAACTTTCAACCTATCGGCACTTCGTAAAACGGGACTGGCAGATTAGGTCATGGCGAGAATAAGGCGCACGGAGTCCGTCCGAAGAGGCGCGTCGGTTAGATACCGTTTCAATTCGGCCTTCTCATTCTTCGCTGTCTCTATTTCTGATTCCCTTACTGGGTGTCCCATTTCCTTGAGACGAATGAGACGATCTATCTCGTGACCATACTTCTCCTCCATCATTTCGATCGCTTCCTTTCGATACTCGTCAGCAATGTCTTCAGAGAAATTATTCGCCACTTCTAGCAATCCTGGGACGGTCGCTTTTAGTGCAGTTGATTTTTCTCGCAAAAACGTGGAAGGCCCCGGGCGCCCCTCTTGACGGATCCGCTCCACCGTGAAGTCTTCGGTACGGTTGCTGCCTTTCTGATCCACAATCTGGCGAATCGGCTTGGCGGGAAGGAAACGGTCGGCGTGGAGACATTCCGGAGCGACACATTCGAGCACTGATACCGACTCCACCATCAAGAGCTGCTCTCCCGCCTTTTCGAGGCGAAAGAAAGCTGAATTTCCATGATCCGTAGAAAGAAAGCTATCTATCGCGCTAATGACCATAGGGTGATCTGACGTCAAGAAAGTGATATCTTCACGGGTCAGGGCTACATCGCGGTCAAAGGTGACTGACATTCCATCTTCGGGCAAACCTGGAAACGCCTCGGCTGAGAAGAGGTGTTCCGGCAGAATTACGTATGAGCGCTCATCGAGATCCTCCACGGTGACACCAAAGTGATCGAACAGTTTTAGCATTAAGTATTCGAGGCGAGTGTCCTCATCGAGATCTTCAATTTGGCGAACCAAAGCCTGACCCTGATCACGATCGAAGGAACTCAGCTCGAGGAGGTGGTCACGACCCTCCTCGAGTTCCCGATCGACCTTGACCTTGAAATCTCGGGTGCGATTAAGCAGTCCAGGCAGGGCTGACGCACAATCTTTGGCTGAGGCTGATTCTAACGCTTCAATCTCCTCATGAAATTCACGATACACCGCACTCGATCCGTGGAGTGTGAGCTCAAAAGCACTGAGCCCGTCATGATACCAAAGCGCTTTCAATGCTTCGCCTGTGTCTTCAACGAAAGGCACATGAATGTGGATATCCTGAAGCTGACCAATCCGGTCGAGACGACCAATCCTTTGCTCCAGAAGCCCCGGATCAGACGGCAAATCAAAGAGCACCATGTGATGAGCAAACTGGAAGTTGCGTCCCTCCGATCCAATTTCCGAACAGATAAGAAGGCGAGCGCCTTCTTCCTCAGCGAACCAAGCAGCGTTCTTATCGCGCTGCAGGAGGCTGAGGCCTTCGTGAAACATCGCTGCCTGCGAACTAATACGTTCACGCAGGGCGGCTTCAATTGCTTCAACAGTTTCGCGAGCATGGGTGATTAGGAGAAACTTTTCCTCAGGCCGCGCCTTGAGAAGGTCGACCAGCCAATCCACCTTCGAGTCGAACGCCTTCTCTTCATCGCAGCAGAGAGGGCTCAAATGTGCCTTTCGCTCGGGAAAGGTATCGAGCACGATTCTCCGGTTTCTAAAGAGAACGCGTCCCGTTCCGTGAAGGTCTATCAGGGCAGCGCGACAAGCTTCGCGCTCAGAAGAATTATCGTTCTTCTCGAATTTTATAGCCACTTCTGCACCGAGCAGCTTATCGATCTGTTTTAGGTCAGCCTTATTCAATTCTTCCTCGCTACTCAGCCGATCGGCGAGATCAGAAACTTCCTGATAATGATCTGACTCTTTAACAAATTCGTTCAGGTCAGAAAAGCGAGCTGGATCAAGTAGGCGCAGGCGGGCGAAGTGTCCTTCGCGACCGAGTTGCTCGGGAGTCGCTGTGAGCAGCAGCAATCCAAGTGACTTTGCAGCGATTGCCTCCACCGTGTCGTATTCCGGGCTAGAAGCTTCGACTGACCATTCGAGGTGGTGGGCCTCGTCCACGATCGTGAGATCCCATTCTCCAGCCGCAGCTTGTTTGGCCCGCTTCGGATAGTTAGCCAGCCACGACGTCGCGCAAAGAATCAGCTGATCATCAAAGAAGGGATTCACTTCTTTATCTTCATCAGCACCCCCCTCAATCGAGTTGGCGCGCTCCTCATCGTAAATCGCGAAAGAGAGGGCAAAGCGCCGGTAAAGCTCCACAAACCACTGATTTACGAGTGCATCGGGCAGCAAAATGAGGATGCGCTTGGCACGACCACTCATATGGAGACGATGAAGAATCAAGCAGGCCTCAATCGTCTTGCCAAGCCCGACCTCATCTGCCAGGAGCACGCGAGGCGCCTGACGATTAGCCACTTCCTCCGCGATAAACAGTTGATGGGGAATGAGAGAGACTCGCCCTCCGACGAGACCGCGCACGTCACGGGTCCTTGCTTCGTTCTGATTCCGAATCGCCGACTGACGCAAACTCCAAAGGCGCGGATCGTCACTAACACCGGAAAGGAGTCGCTGCTCCGGACGCTGGACGTTCATAGTATCAGAGAGACCGCTTTCGAGAAGCTCCTTACCCTCGGCGTTCACATAAACGAGGCACTTATCTTTTTCCCGCACATCGACCACGGCAAAGGAGTTGCCCTCTTGGTCCTTCACTGTATCGCCCGGCTCAAACGCGACACGCCTAAGGGGTGCATTGCGCGCCGCATAGGAAATAGTTTCTCCAACGGCTGGGAAGAAAGCCTGAACAATCGTCTGGTCGGCCTGCAGGATCAGAGCAAGTCCAAATTCGGCCTGAGTTTCACTTATCCAGCGCTGCCCGGGAGCAAACTGGGACGGATCGGCAGTGTCAGTCTGGTAACGAGAGGCTCTCATCAATTCGGAAGGGGGAGATCTTAGCGCGTTTCGAGGATTGCGCCACCTTTCCGCGAGGATATTTATGCAATCATTTCAAAGCCCTGATGCAGCATAGATAAGTCGGTCATCTAACCTCGTTGCCTCAAGCTTGGCAACGCTCCAATCCTCACAGTGAGTTGACTTTCACAGGCGATGGCTCTCACTTTAGCGGAGATGATTCGTCCCCCCTTGGATTCCGTCGAAACTGTGATGCGATAGAGCAGATGATGAAACGAGAAGTTCTGCCGGAGATCCTGGATTCCTTACCTCCAGACGATCCGCGCGCCATCCGCAGTCGCCAAGATTTAAAGCGACTTAATTTCTGCATGGGAAACGAACGCTGGATACGGTCGGTTCTTACGCAAAATAGCAATCTTGCAAAAAAGGGTATCGTCGAAATTGGAGCGGGCAACGGTGATCTACTCAAGACGCTTTCGCCACTAGCCCCAACGGCAGGGCTGGATCTTCAACCTCGCCCTGAAGGTTTGCCGGATGAGATCAAGTGGCACTCAGGAAACCTTTTTGAACAGACTTCACTCCCATCCGGTGGAGTGCTGCTTGCTAACCTGTTTCTCCACCACTTCGAACCTGACGATCTAAAAACCGTGGGCGCCCTCATGGAACCCTTTGAGCTTCTGGTTTTATCAGAACCTCTTCGTTCCCGCCGCGCCCTCACTCTGAGCCAATGCGTCACACCTTTGGTTGGAAGCGTAACACGACACGATATGCCTGTCAGTATTCGGGCAGGTTTTACTATGGGCGAGCTTCCCACATATCTCGGCCTCTCCGATTCTTGGAAGGTGACAGAAACGACCTCTGGTTTAGGTGCCATCCGTATCATCGCCAAGAGGCGGACATGAAAACTGTTCGCATCATAGGCGGTGGACTTGCCGGGCTGTCACTTGCAACTGGACTCGCTAAACGCAGGATCCCAGTCGAAGTCATTGAGGCAGGTAGTTATCCGAGGCATCGCGTCTGCGGTGAGTTTATTTCAGGGATAGATAACTCCACTCTAGAGCAATTGGGTATCGCTGCCGATTTGTGCGACGCCAAACTTCATACCACGGGCCACTGGTACCGCCAAGGGCGCAAAATCATGACGATGGAACTCCCCAATCCCGCCCGTTCCATCTCCCGATGGCGGCTCGACTCTCGTCTGCGGCAACGAGTCGAAAGACTTGGTGGTAAAGTGATGACTGAAACCCGAGCCGGACGAGACCCGGCGGAGGGAACTGTTCTTGCCGCCGGCCGACCCATAGAAAAAAGCCGCTGGCTGGGCCTCAAGTGCCATATCAAAGGGTTCCGCATGGAGTCTGGGCTGGAGATGCATCTCGGGAGCAATGGTTATGTTGGCATAACCCCGGTCGAAGAGGATCGCTTCAATATTTGCGGCCTCTTCCAGCTTCAACCTGACTGCCGGGGCAAAGGTAGTGATCGCTTGATAGCCTATCTTGAACAAGGTGGTCACCATGAACTCGTGGAACGCCTTAGAGATTCAGAAATCGACGAAAGCTCGGTCAGCGGGGTTTCCGCTCTCTCGCTCGGTTGGCAAAAAAAAGAAGATGGTGCATTTGTCGTTGGTGACGCAGGCAGTGTCATTCCTCCCTTTACCGGAAACGGCATGAGTATGGCCTTCGAGTCCGCATTTGGCTCCATCGAACCACTCACCGCCTGGAGTCTCGCCGCAGAATCTTGGAACTCAGCCACCAAGCGTGCCATGCTCATTCAACGTCAATTATTCCGAAAAAGAATCAGGGCATCATTAGCATTGCAGCGGGCGCTCCTTGACCCAAGGGGACAAAACGTGCTCGAGTTTCTCTCGAGTCGCAAAATGGTTCCTTTCCATACTCTCCTCTCTCTCGTCCGCTGATTCATGTTTCTGGAATCCATCGCAACAGCCGTACCTCCTCACAAGTACTCTCAAGTCGATTGCCTTGAAGCCTTGCAACGGTCGCCTGCCACGAATCAACTTCGTCCTGGATCGATGAGGCTCTTGAAGCGCCTTCTCGGAGGTGGTGGTTCAGGAATTAATCAACGTCACTTTTGCCTCGATGAGTTGGCACCCGTTTTTGAGCTGGATGCCCAAGAACTCAACGAAACATTTGAACGACAGGCTCCAGAGCTTGCCACCTCGGCCCTTACGCCGGCCCTTGCGCAGGCAGGGATCTGTGCGAGCCAGCTTGATGCTCTCTTTGTCTGCACCTGCACAGGCTACCTCTGCCCCGGGATCTCCAGCTACCTAGCCGAGAATCTTGGTATGAAATCTTCCACCTACCTTCAAGACTTGGTCGGCCTCGGCTGCGGAGCTGCCATCCCAACGTTGCGGGCCGCCAAAGGCTTCCTCGCCACACACCCGGAAGCAAAAGTCGCTACAGTAGCTGTCGAAGTCTGCTCGGCGGCTTTCTACGCCGATGATGATCCCGGCGTGCTTGTCTCCCTCTGCCTCTTCGGTGACGGTGCCGCAGCTGCAATCTGGTCCAATGATTACGCTCCTGAGAAATGGCAGGCGAACCACTTCACCACGATCCACCAACCAAAGAGCCGTGAAGAAATCCGCTTTGTCAATGCAGGCGGAAAACTTAAGAATAAGCTGACGAAAACAGTGCCCGTTCTCGCAGCGGCGGCCGTAAAAAGTCTCTTCCAAAGCCGCCACTCTGATCCCGATAAGATTCTCTCTCACGCCGGGGGTCGCGAAGTTATTGAGGAGGTCGAAAGACATCTCAATTGTACTCTCAACGAGACGCGAAGTGTTCTTTCCGAATGCGGCAACATGAGCAGTCCGTCAGTTCTCTTCGCCCTGGCGAAGGCGCTTGAAAATCCAAGAGAGGACCGCCACTGGTGGCTTACCTCTTTCGGCGCTGGCTTTGCAGCGCACGCGTTCGAATTGCATCGCGATTTAGCCGCCGCGACTTGATCAATGCTACGAGAAGGAGAATCGAGATTACTAATTTTCCCTGCCATAACCAGAATCGGATCCAATTGCCGCGCACTAGATTTTCAATACTCTCGGCATCGTAGCCATTTGCGAGTTGACTGTGCTGAGGCAACTGGACAAGACCCGTAACAGCCCAAAGGGCGACTGCAAAACCTACGCCAATTACTGCCAGATATCGCCATCGTCCCGCAGTGAATACCACTATCGAAAGAAGAGCCGTTCCCAACTCAACCACCATGAGAGGGCCGACAATCTTGGTAATTTTTTCCGAGTACCACTGGTGGTAAGCCACAAATGAACCGTCGGGAATTTCGAGAAAAGAAGGGTAGATGATCAGCTGCACTGCCGAAATAACACCGGCCATCGCCGCGCTGGAAATCAGCGCCGCGATCACAACCGAAATCTCTCCGGGGTGGCTGGCTTCTTCTGCTACTTTACCTTTCATTCTCAATCGATTGGAAAAAA